>WBZP01003662.1_pt1 | contig 16472 bp, 10 predicted proteins | sample 5204301 | NCBI WGS metagenome assembly WBZP01 (sample SAMN12412401, study PRJNA552823) | activated sludge metagenome | isolation source: activated sludge from nitrification reactor of wastewater treatment plant... | place: USA: Pennsylvania | collected 2017
TCCATGGGCGCACCGGCACGGCCGCCGACCAGGAAGCCTATTCCGGCTTCCTTCCCGTCAGCGACCGGGAGACGTTCCTGCTCGTTTCGCCGGAAGGCACGGGCACGCCCACCGGCTGCGTGGAGAGCCAGCCGTTCACCCAGTGGCCGTCCGGCTTCTGGAACAACGCGCGCTACGAGTTCATCCACGGCGCCGCCGCGGGCCGTACCGGGATCGTGGTCAGCTCGACCAACCCGCGCGATCCCGGCGCGAACACCAACGGCACCACCTATGTCTTCGCGGACAGCGGCGTGGTGCCGTCCAACGGCGACTGGTTCATCGTGCGCAAGCTGGAGGAGGGGGACAGCGGGTGGGGCGGCCAGGCCGCGGCGGCTAGGGGTGTGAGCGGCGCCGCCTAAAATCGGGTTTCCCCCGAGAAGACGCGCTGATCGAGAGCGCTGCCGCGATGACCCAACATTCCCTCAGCGCCCTCACCGCCCTCTCGCCGCTGGACGGCCGCTACGCCGCCAAGGTCGCGCCGCTGCGCCCGCTGCTGTCCGAGTACGGCCTGATGCACCGGCGCGTGCAGGTCGAGGTGGAGTGGTTCATCGCCCTCTCGGACGCCGGCTTCGCCGAGTTCAAGCCGCTGTCCGAAGCCGCGCGCGGCCTGCTGCGCTCTCTGGTGGCGCGCTTCTCCGAAGCCGACGCGCAGGCCATCAAGGACATCGAGCGCACCACCAACCACGACGTCAAGGCGGTGGAGTACTGGATCAAGGGTCGGCTCGAAGCGAATGCCGAGCTGAAGGCGGCCGGCGAGTTCGTGCACTTCGCCTGCACCAGCGAGGACATCAACAACACCAGCCATGCGCTGATGCTCAAGGCGGCGCGCGCCGAGGTGGTGCTGCCGGCGATCGACCGCATCGCCGCCAAGCTCACGACCCTGGCGCACGAACTCGCCGACGTGCCCATGCTCAGCCGCACGCACGGCCAGACCGCAAGCCCGACCACGGTGGGCAAGGAGATCGCCAACGTGGTGGCGCGCCTCGCGCATGCGCGCGGGCGCATCGCCGAGGTCAAGCTGCTGGCCAAGATGAACGGCGCGGTGGGCAACTACAACGCGCACCTCTCGGCCTGGCCCGAGTTCGACTGGGAGGGTTTCAGCCGCAAGGTGATCGAGCAGCAGCTCGGCCTGAGCTTCAACCCGTACACGATCCAGATCGAGCCGCACGACTGGATGGCCGAGCTGTTCGACGCCGTCACGCGCACCAACACCATCCTGATCGACTGGTCGCGCGACGTGTGGGGCTACGTCAGCCTGGGCTACTTCAAGCAGCGCACCAAGGCCGGCGAGATCGGTTCGTCGACCATGCCGCACAAGGTCAACCCGATCGACTTCGAGAACGCCGAGGGCAACTTCGGCCTCGCCAACGCGCTGCTCGCGCACCTGAGCCAGAAGCTGCCGATCAGCCGCTGGCAGCGCGACCTCACCGACAGCACGGTGCTGCGCAACATGGGCGTGGCGCTGGGCTACGCGGTGCTCGGCTACGACTCGCTGCTGCGCGGCCTGGACAAGCTGGAGGTGAACCGCGAGGCGCTCGCCGCCGACCTGGACGCCGCCTGGGAAGTGCTGGCCGAGCCGATCCAGACGGTGATGCGCCGCTACGGCCTGCCCAACCCCTACGAGCGCCTGAAGGAATTGACGCGCGGCAAGGCGATCACGCGCGAGGCGATCGCCGCCTTCATCGACACGCTCGAGCTGCCCGAGGCCGAGCGCACACGCCTGAAGACGATGACGCCCGGCAGCTACACCGGCGCGGCCGCGGCGCTCGCGAGGCGGCTGGGCCGCTGAGCACGGAGACGGCCCCATGAAGTTCACCGACAAGCTCGCCGCCGCCGAACGCGCCCACGACTCGCTGCTGTGCGTCGGGCTCGACCCGGAGCCCTCGAAGTTCCCCGGCGCCTGGCAGCACGACGCGTCACGCATCTTCGACTTCTGCGCCACCATCGTCGATGCCACGAAGGACCTGGTGCTCGCCTACAAGCCGCAGGTGGCCTATTTCGCCGCCCAGCGCGCCGAAGACCAGCTCGAGCGCCTGATGGCGCACATCCGCAAGGTGGCGCCGGCGGTGCCGGTGATCCTCGACGCCAAGCGCGGCGACATCGGCAGCACCGCCGAGCAGTACGCGCGCGAAGCCTTCGAGCGCTACCAGGCCGACGCGGTGACGCTCTCGCCCTTCATGGGCTTCGACTCGGTCGAGCCCTGGCTCCGGTACGAGGACAAGGGCCTGTTCCTGCTGTGCCGCACCTCCAACCCGGGCGGCTCGGACCTGCAGGCGCAGCGCCTCGTCACCGGCGACCTGCTCTACGAACACATCGCACGCCTCGCGCAGGGGCCATGGAACCGCAGCGGCCAGCTCGGCCTGGTGGTGGGCGCCACCTTCCCGGCCGAGATCGAGCGTGTGCGCGAACTCGCACCCACGCTGCCGCTGCTGATCCCCGGCGTGGGTGCGCAGGGCGGCGACGCCGTCGCCACGGTGCGCGCCGGCTGGCGCTCGCGCGACGGCCGCACCAGCGGGCCGGTCGTGGTGAACTCCTCGCGCGCCATCCTCTACGCCAGCCGCGGCAACGAATTCGCCGCGGCGGCGCGTGCGGCCGCGCAGGCCACGCGTGCATCCTTGGCAGCCGGGCGCGTCTCAGCGGGTTAAACCTCCCCACGTATCTGCCGCTTCGCGGCAGACTCGATGGCGCCGATCTGCAGTACGTCGCCTTGAAATCTTCCGTTCTCCCCGATCCGCTGCTGGACGCACGCGAGCTCGTCCGCCGCTACCTGTTCGGCACCTTCGCGCTGGTGTTCGGACTGAACGCCGCGCTGCTCGCCACCAACACCGCGCTGCCGCCCTCCGGGCGTGCGCTGCTGCTCGCCGGCTCGCTGCTGATGACCGTGTTCAGCGCCGTGATCTGGCGCAAGCCGCGCTGGCGCACCGAGGGGGCTCTGGTGGCGGCCTGTGCCGGCGGCATGACGCTGCTGGCCGGAGCGGCGCTCATCCACGGCTGGGGAATGAACGGGCCGGTGATCGGCTTCCTCGCGGTGCTCAGCTTCGTGATGGGCGCCACGGTGAGCGCGCGCCTGGGCATCGCGCTGGGCGTGGTGGGCATGGGATTGCTCCTCGCGCTGGCCGGGGCGGAACACGCCGGCTGGATCCGCGGCGTCGCGGCGCTGGCGGACATGACGCTGCAGCGCCGCCTCATCAACCTGCTCATCCTCGTCGGCGTCGGCCTGACCAGCGGCCTGATGGTGCACCGCGTCTTCGCGCACTACCTCGGCGCCAGCCGCGAGCGCGAGGCGCGCTTCCAGAGCCTGCTGGGCATCGCCGTCGACACCTACTGGGAGATCGACGAGCGCTTCACGCAGACGCGCATCTGGTATCGCCTCGACGACAACCGCTTCGCGCCGAGCGACCGCACGCTGAAGGCGCCCTGGGACCAGCCGGAGTGGCAGTTCGAGCCCGGCGTCGCGCAGAGGCACTTCGCCGCGTTGCGTGCCCACGAGCCGTTCCGCGACCTGCGCGTGCTCTGGCGCCAGAACGACGGCGGCGTGCGCCACCTGCTGGTCAGCGGCGAGCCGCGCCTCGACGCCGACGGCCGCTTCCGCGGCTACTGGGGCGTCACTCGCAACATCGACGAACTGGTGGTGGCCCAGGAGGCCTTGCGCCGCTCCGAGATGACGCTCTCGACGCTCGTCACCACCAGCCCCGACATGATCACGCTGACCGACGTGGCGAGCGGGCGCTTCGTGATGGTCAACGACACCTTCACGCGGCTGGTCGGCTACACGCGCGAGGAGGCGATCGGCCGCACCTCGCTCGAGCTCGGCAGCTGGCCGACGCTGGAGGCGCGCGAGGAGTTCATCCGCCGGCTGCGCCAGGAGGGCCGCCTGCAGGACGTTCCGGTGGAGTTCATCGACCGCTGGGGGCGGCCGTTCACGCTGCTGATCGCCGCCACCACCTTCGAGCTCGAAGGCAAGAGCTACATGGTGCTCAACGGCCGCGACGTCACCGAGAGCGAGCGCACGCGCCTGGCCCATGGTGCCGTGCTGGAGAACGCCTCGCTGGGCATCGCCTTCACGCGCGAGGGTCGCTTCGTGCAGGCCAACCCGGCTCTGGAGAAGATGCTGGGCTGGGCGAGCGGCACGCTGGTCGGCCAGCCGGGGCGGGCCGTCTGGGCCAGCGACGAGGAGTACGCCGAGATCGGCGCGCTGATCGGGCCGCCGCTGGCGCGCGGCGAGCCGGTGGAGTTCGTGCGCGAGCTGGTGCGGCGCGACGGCAGCTCGTTCTGGTGCCGCATGCTCGCCAAGGCGGCCGACCCCAGCCACCCGATGCGCGGTGGCACGATCTGGATCGTCGAGGACATCACCGAGCGGCGCCGCGCCGAGCAGGCGCTGGCGCGCGCGCGCGACGAGGCCGAGGCCGCCAACCGCGCCAAGAGCGCCTTCCTCGCCAACACCAGCCACGAGATCCGCACACCGCTCAACGGCCTGCTCGGCCTGGCGCGGCTGGCGCGCCGGCCCGACCTGGACGAGGCACGCCGCCGCCAGTACCTCGAGCAGATCGCGGACAGCGCCGAGACGCTCTCGGCCATCATCTCCGACGTGCTCGACCTCTCCAAGATCGAGGCCGGCAAGCTCGGCATCGAACGTGTCGCCTTCGACCTGCATGCGCTGCTCGACTCGCTGCGCCAGGTGCACGGCACGCTTGCCGACGCACGCGGCCTCGGCTTCGCACTGGACACCGATGCCGCCGTGCCGCAGTGGGTGTGGGGCGACCCGGTGCGCGTGCGCCAGGTGCTGGCCAACTACCTCGGCAACGCGCTGAAGTTCACCGAGCGCGGTTCGGTGGTGCTGCGCGCCAGCGTCGCCGACGCGGGTGGCCGGCTGCGCTTCGAGGTGCGCGACACCGGCATCGGCATCGCGCCGGCGGTGCGCGAGCGCCTCTTCCAGCCCTTCATGCAGGCCGACCAGTCGACCACGCGGCGCTTCGGCGGCAGCGGGCTGGGACTGTCGATCTGCCATGAGCTCGCGACCCTGATGAACGGGCAGGTCGGCGTGGACAGCACGCCTGGCCAGGGCAGCTGCTTCTGGGCCGAGCTGCCGCTGCCCGCCGCCGAGGCGCCGCCGCGCGACTCCGGCTTCGGCGCGCTCGAGTCCTCGCCGCTGGCGGGCACGCACGTGCTGATGGTCGAGGACAACACCGTCAACATGACGATTGCCGTGGCCATGCTCGAGCAGTGGGGCGTGCAGGTCGAGCAGGCCGGCGACGGCCGGCAGGCGATCGCCGCGGTGGAGCGCGCCGAGCAGGCCGGCCGACCGCTGGACGCGGTGCTGATGGACGTGCAGATGCCCGTGATGAGCGGCTACGAGGCCACGCGCGCGCTGCGTGCGCGCCCGCAGAGCCGGCACCTGCCCATCATCGCGCTGACCGCCGCGGCGCTCACCTCCGAGCGCGACGAGGCCCTGGCCAGCGGCATGGACGGCTTCCTCACCAAGCCGATCGACATGCAGAAATTGCACGATGCCCTGATGGCCGCGGTGGCGCCCTCGTCGTAACATCGACGCCCATCGCCTACCCCGCGAGCCGGCCCGCCTGGCCCGACCGGATGAGCCAACGCCCCCGCCTGCCGCTGCTGGAAGCGTCCGATGCCGTGCGCCGCCTGATCGGCAGTGCGCTGTTCGGAACGGCTGCACTCACGGCGGTCGCGGCGGCCGCTGCATTCGCGCTGCTGCCCGCCGCCATCGACGGCACCACGCAGGCAGCCCTCCTGCTGGCCTTCCTGGCCTACGCCGCCCTGTGCGCCCTGCTGTGGGTGCGCAGCCGGCGCGCGCCGCGGGCACGCTCGAACCTCGGCCTGCTGGCCGTTGCACTCGGCGCGATGGCGCTGGGCGTGGCGGCCAGCATCCTGCTCGACGACGGCCTGCGCCAGCCGGGGCTGGGTTTCCTCGGCCTGGTGGTGTGTCTGCTCGCGGCGGTAGCCGGGCTGCGCCACGGCCTGGTGGCTGCCGGCTTCGCGCTGCTGGCGGTGACCGGCGTGGCCGCCTTGCAGGCCAGCGGGCGCGTGGCCGCACCGGCCGGCGCGGCGTCGTTGCCGATGCTGCTCGCGCTGCACGCGCTGCTGATCGCCTGCGGCACGGCCGGCGGCGCGCTGGTGGCGCGTGTCATCGACCACTACCTCGCCGAGAGCGCCCAACGCGAGCGGCGCTTCCGCGAGCTGCTCGGCATCGCGGCCGACTGGTACTGGGAGCAGGACGAGGAGTTCCGCTTCACCCGCGTCACCGAGAGCCGCGCCGGCGCAGCGGCGCTCTCGCCGCAACGCGCGCTCGGCCGCACGCCCTGGGAACACGCCGGCCTGGGCCTGGACGACGAGACGCTCGACGCGCATCGCGCCGACCTGGAAGCGCACCGCCCCTTCAACAACCTGCTGACGAGCACGGTGGACGCGCAGGGCCGGCTGCGCCACCTCGCCCTCAGCGGCGAGCCGCAGTTCGACGCTGCCGGCATCTTCCAGGGCTACTGGGGCGTGGGCCGCGACGTCACCGCGCAGGTGCGCGCACAGCAGGCCATGTCGACCAGCGAGACACGCTACCGCACGCTGTTCTCGCGCTCGCCCTCGCCGATGGTGCTGCACCGCCGCGGCACGGTGCTCGATGCCAACGCCGCCGCGGCGCGGCTGTTCGGCTACCGCGACGCCGAGGCGATGAAGGGCAGCAACCTGCTCGACCACCTCGGCCTGCCCGAGGTTCGCCAGCTGGTGCGTGAACGCCGACTACCAGATGCAGGCACTGGATGGCCGGCCGTTCACGGTGGAAGCCACCGCGGTGGCGGTGGAGAGCGTGGCCGGCCAGGCGCTGCTGACGATGTACGTCGACATCACGGCGCGCAAGAGCGCCGAGGCGGCGCTGCGCCGCTCCGAGGCGCTGCTGTCGCACCTGTTCGCCACCAGCCCCGACTGCCTGACGCTGACCGACCTCGAGACCGGCCGCTACGCGCTCGTCAACGACTGCTTCCTGCAGATCACGGGCTACCGCCGCGAGGAGGTGATCGGGCGCACCTCCACCGAGCTGGGCGTCTGGCTGCGCCCCGAGGACCGCGACACCCTCGTCGCCGCGATCCGCCGCCAGGGCAGCGTGCAGGCGATGCCGCTGACCTTCCGCCACCGCGAGGGGCGTCGCATCCCCATGCTGGTGTCGGGCGCGCGCTTCGACTTCGATGGCCAGCGCTTCCTCGTGCTCGCCGGGCGCGACGTCAGCGTCGGCGAGCAGACGCGGCTGGAGGTGGAGGCCATCCTCAACACCGTCTCGCTGGCGATCGCCTTCGTGCGCGAGCAGCGCATCGTGCGCATCAACGCGCGCCACCGCGAGATGTTCGGCTTCAGCGAGGAAGAGCTGCGCCACGCCACGCTGAGCGTGCTGTGGCCCGAGCCGGCCGAGTTCCAGCGCCTGCGCCGCCAGGCGATCACCAAACTGCGCCAGCGGCACGGCTACGAGTGCGAGACGCAGCTCAAGCGCCGCGACGGCAGCCTGTTCTGGGTGCGCCTGCAGGCGCAGTCGGTCGACCCGAGCAACCCGATCGGCGGCGGCACGATCTGGACCGCGGAGGACGTCACCGAGCGGCGCCAGACCCAGCTCGCGCTGGCCGACGCGCGCGACGCGGCCGAGGCCGCCAGCCGCGCCAAGAGTGCCTTCCTCGCCAACACCAGCCACGAGATCCGCACGCCGCTCAACGGCCTGCTCGGCCTGGCGCGGCTGGCGATGCAGCCGGGGCTGGCCGAGCAGCGACGCCAGCAGTACCTGGCGCAGATGATCGAGAGTACGCAGAGCCTGACCGGCATCATCTCGGACATCCTCGACCTCTCCAAGGTGGAGGCCGGCCGCATCACGCTGGAAGACGTCGCCTTCGGCCTGCGCGACACGCTCGCCGCCGTGCACCACGCCTACCTGCCGCTGGCCGAGGCCAAGGGACTGGCGCTGGTGCTCTCGGTGGCCGCCGAGGTGCCGCCCACGGTGCGCGGCGACCCGCTGCGCGTGCGCCAGATCCTCACCAACTTCGTCGCCAACGCGATCAAGTTCACCGAGCGCGGCAGCGTGCGCATCGAGGCCGGCGTGCGCGGCACCCTGGTGCGCCTGGCGGTGCACGACACCGGCCCGGGCATCGACGCCGACACGCAGCAGCGCCTGTTCACGCCCTTCTCGCAGGCAGACGACTCGATCACGCGCCGCTACGGCGGCACCGGGCTGGGGCTGTCGATCTGCCGCGAGCTGGCCGAGCTGATGGGCGGCAGCGTGGGCGTGAACAGCGCCCCGGGCTACGGCAGCGCCTTCTGGGCCGACCTGCCGCTGCCCGCCGCCACGCCGTCGGCGCCGCAGGCGGCGGGCGACGTGCTCGCGCCGCTGCAGGGCGGGCGCGTGCTGATCGCCGAGGACAACCCGGTCAACATGCTGATCGCCGTGGCGATGCTCGAGCAGTGGGGCCTGGACGTGACGCAGGCGACCGACGGCGCCACCGCGATCGAGGCCGTCGACGCCGCGGTGGCCGCCGGCCGGCCTTTCGACGTGCTGCTGATGGACGTGCACATGCCGGTGATGAGTGGCCACGCCGCCGTGCGCACGCTGCGCGAGCGCTTCGACGCCGAGGCGCTGCCGGTGATCGCGCTCACCGCCGCCGCGCTCACCTCCGAGCGCGACGAGGCGCTCGCGGCGGGCATGAACGACTTCCTCACCAAGCCGATCGACGTGGCGCGCCTGCGCGAGACGCTGGCGAAATACCTGCGCCGCACGGCGGCGGCCTGATCAGAGCACGAGCGGCAGCGAGCGCTGGCGCTGCCCCGTCAGCGCGAACAGCGCGTTGGCGAGCGCCGGCGCCAGCGGCGGTGTGCCCGGCTCGCCGACGCCGCCCGGCGGGTGGGTGCTCGCGATCAGGTGCGTCTCGATGCGCGGCGTCTGCGCCAGCGTGAGGAGGGGATGGCTGGGGAAGTTGCTCTGCTGCACCACGCTGCCGACGATGTCGATGCGGCCGTACAGCGCCGCCGACAACCCGAAGACGATCGCGCTTTCCATCTGCTGCGCCACGATGCCGGGGTTGAGCACGGTGCCCACGTCGGCGGCACACACCACACGCTGCACCGCCGCCCTGCCGTCGACCCGCTTCACCTCGACGACCTGCGCGACGATGCTGCCGAAGCTTTCGTGCAGCGCGACGCCACGGCCGACGCCGGCGGGCGCCGGCGAGCCCCAGCCGGCGCGTTCGGCAGCCAGGCGCAGCACCGCCGCGGGGCGCGGCAGGCCCTCGAGCAGGCCGAGGCGGAAGGCCACCGGGTCGCGCACCGCCGCGTGCGCGAGCTCGTCGATGAAGCACTCGCCGAAGAAGGCGTTGTGTGAATGGCCCACCGAGCGCCAGTTGCCCACCGGCACGCCGCTGTGCGTCGCGACATGCGCGATGCGCCGGTTCGGCACGGCATAGGGCAGGTCGAACAGGCCCTCGCTCGCGGTGCGGTCGGGAAGGTCGATCGGGCCGGCCAGGCCCGGCGCGTTGCGCTCCAGGAAGCGCGGCGTGATCGCGTCGCCGGCGCTGGTGACCTTCAACGCCACCACGCCGCCATCGGCGTCCAGCCCGGCCTGCAGCCAGGCGGCACCGGCGGGGCGGTAGAAGTCGTGCGTCAGTTCTTCCTCGCGCGGCCAGACCAGCTGCACCGGCCGCCCGCCGGTCTCGAGCGCGACGCGCACCGCCTGGCCGATCATGTCGGTTTCGAGGCGCCGGCCGAAGCCGCCGCCGAGGTAGGTCACGTGCAGGTCGACGCTCGCCTCCGGCACGCCGGCGACGCGCGCCGCCATCGCGCGCGCGAAGCTCGGCACCTGCGTGGCGGCCCACAGCGTGACGCGGCCGTCGGCGATGCGCGCCGTGCAGTTGATCGGCTCCATCGCCGCATGCGCGAGATAGGGCGCGCGGTAGAGCGACTCGAGGCGCCGGGCGGCCCGTGCCAGCGCCGCGTCGGGCTCGCCCTCGTGATGGAAGGCGAAGCCGTCGTTGCGGGCTGCGGCCTCGCGCGCACGGTCGGCCAGCACGTCGAGGATGCGCGCGCTGTCCAGCGTGCCGGCCGGCGGCGGGCGCCACTCGATGGCCAGCGCCGCGGCGCCGCGTTGTGCATGCCAGGTGCTGCGGCCGACCACGGCGAGCGCGGGCGTCGAGCCGCCGTAGGGGCCGAGATGCACGACACGCTCGACGCCCGGCAGGCGCATCGCCGGTGCGACATCGACCGTGCCGGTGCTGCCGCCGAGCATCGGGCAATGGCGCACCACCGCGTACACCATGCCCGGCTCGCGCACGTCGAGCCCGAAGCGTGCCGTGCCGTTCACCTTGGCGGGCAGGTCGATGCGCGGCGCAGCGCGGCCGATCAGGCGCCACTGCTCGCGCGGCTTCGGCTGCACCGTGCCGGGCGGTGTGGCCGCGGCGTGGCGTACCAGTTCGCCGTAGTGTGCGCGCTCGCCGCCGCCGGCATGCGAGATCACGCCATCGGCCACCATCAGCTCGTCGACGGGCAGCTTCCACGCCAGCGACGCAGCGCCGAGCAGCTGCGCGCGCGCGGTGGCAGCGGCCAGGCGCAGCGGCTCCCAGGCATCGGCCACGCTCGACGAGCCGCCCGTGATCGAGAGCCCCAGTTCGCGCGCGAGCTTGGCGACAAACCAGCGGCCGAGGCGCACGCCGCGTGTCTCCTGGCCGGGCTCGGCGTCGCGCGGCTGCACCGGCAGGCTGCCGACCAGCGCCGCGACGTTGCCGTAGATCGCCTCGGCGCCGGCGTCGACGAGCGCGACGCTCGCCAGCGGCACGTCGAGCTCCTCGGCCACGAGCATGGCCAGCGCCGTGTGCACGCCCTGCCCCATCTCGCTTCGATTCATCGCGAGCACCACCTGGCCGTCGGGCGCGATGCGGATCCAGCCGTTCAGCGCGACGCGGCCCTGCGCGTCGGCCGCCGCGACGGCGCGGCCGAGGCGGCTGCGCGGCGGCAGCAGGCCCCAGCCGACGACCAGCGCGCCGGCCGTGCCGGCCGCGCTGAGCAGGAAGCCGCGCCGCCTCACGCCCGGCCGCCGCGCAGCCCGGCCGCCGCGGCGTGGATGGCGAGGCGCACGCGCGGGTAGCTGCCGCAGCGGCACAGGTTGGTGATGGCCGCGTCGATGTCGGCGTCGCTCGGTTTCGGGGTGCGCGCCAGCAGCGCTGCCGCGGCCATCAGCATGCCGCTCTGGCAGTAGCCGCATTGCGGCACCTGATGCTCGATCCAGGCCTGCTGCAGCGCGTGCGCCCGCGCGCCGTCGGCCAGGCCCTCGATGGTGCGCACCGCCTTGCCCGCCACGCTCGCGAGCGGCGTGACACAGGCGCGCCGCGCCTCGCCGTCGACGTGCACCGTGCAGGCGCCGCAGGCCGCGACGCCGCAGCCGAACTTGGTGCCGGTCAGGCCCAGCACGTCGCGCAGCGCCCACAGCAGCGGCATGTCGGGGTCGACGGCGTCGTCGGGCACTTCGCGCGGCGTGCCGTTGATCGTCAGCTTCATCGAAGAGGTGGCCTTGGGTCGGTCCGACCCATTGTGAAGCAGGCCGACCGGAAAGTCCGGCGCCGGGCCGCCCCAAGCCGGACGGCGCCCCTCGGGGGCAGGAGCGCAGCGACTGGGGGGCGCCGCCTAGAACATGCGGCCGATGTTCAGAAGCGTCAGCACGCCCAGCACCGCGAAGATGGCCGCCGCGATGCCGTGCACCAGGCGCATCGGCACCTTCTTCGCCACCACGTCGCCGAGCAGCACCGCCGGCACGTTGGCGATCATCATGCCCAGCGTGGTGCCGGCCACCACGGCGACGAGGTCGCTGTAGCGCGCCGCCAGCGCCACGGTGGCGATCTGCGTCTTGTCGCCCATCTCGGCGAGGAAGAAGGCCAGCACCGTGGTGCCGAACACGCCGAAGCGCTGCGTGCCGCCTTCGGCCTCGTCGTCGATGCTGTCGGGCACCAGCATCCAGGCCGCCATCGCGAGGAAGGACAGCCCGATCGCCCAGCGCAGCACGTCGGGGCCGAGCGCCTTCGCGATCCCCTCGCCCACCGCGCCCGCGAGCGCGTGGTTGACCAGCGTGGCCACGAGGATGCCCAGCACGATCGGCACGGGGCGGCGGAACCTGGCGGCCAGCAGCAGCGCCAGCAGTTGCGTCTTGTCGCCCATTTCACCGAGGGCGACGATTCCGGTCGAGACGAGGAAGGCTTCCAAGAGCGGCACAGGCAAGGCAGGGCCGCGGATTGTAGGGATCCCGGCTTGCGTCACACTGCGCGGCATGACGACGCACGTGCTGGCCCGCCTGCCCGAACAAGGCGAACCCGAGCTGCTCTTCCTGCTCTTCCACGGCGTGGGCGCGAACGCGGAGCACCTGGCCGTGCTCGCGCAGCGCCTCGCGCAGGAGTACCCGCAGGCAGCGGTGCTGTGCGTCGACGCGCCCGACGAGTTCGACGCCACACCCGGCCGCGGTGGCAGGCAGTGGTTCTCGATCCAGGGCGTGACGGATCAGAACCGCCCGGCGCGCGTGGCCGCCGCACTGCCGCGCTTCATCGCCACGGTGCGCGCGCTGCAGTTGCGCTTCGCGATGGAATGGCCGCGCACGGCGCTGTTCGGCTTCTCGCAGGGCGCGATCATGGCGCTGGAGGCGGCACAGGCCGAACCCGAGCTGGCCGGCCGCGTGATCGCCTTCAGCGGCCGCTACGCGACGCTGCCGGAGCACGCACCGCGCGACACCTGCGTGCACCTGTTGCACGGCCTGGACGACACGGTGCTGCCGCATGGCCCCGCGGTGGCGGCGGCACGCCAGCTGGTGGCGCTGGGCGCCGACGTGACGGCCGACGTGCTGCCGCAGGTCGGCCACGAGCTCGACCCGCGCCTCATCGAGCGCGCCATCGACCAGCTTCGCTCGTTCCTGCCGCGCCGCACCTGGCAAGCGGCCTTCGAGGAAGCGCCGGTGCAATCGACGCCGGCGTCGAGCAAGGAGCTCGACCGCTGAGCGGCTCTGTCAGTGATGGAGGATCATCGGCCGGCTGAGGTCACCGTGCCGGCCGCTCCAGCGCTCGCCCTCGAGCCGGTCGAGCAGCAGCTCGACGTTCTCGGCCACCAGCGGGCGCGAGAGGTGGAAGCCCTGTCCTGATTCGCAGCCCATCAGGCGCAGCTGGTCGAACTGCGACTCGGTCTCGATGCCCTCGGCGATCACCGACTTGCCCAGCGAAGCGCCGAGCGTGACGATGGCGCGCACCACTTCGGCCTCCTTCGATCCGGTGCGCATGCCGCGCACGAAGGAGGCGTCGATCTTCAGGCTGTCGATCGGCAGCGACGAGAGGTAGCTGAGCGACGAGTAGCCGGTGCCGAAGTCGTCGATCGACAGGCCCACGCCGAGCTCGCGCAGGCGTGCCAGCGTCTCGACCGCACCGTCGACGCGGTCCATCAGCACGTTCTCGGTGAGTTCGAGCGTGAGCTGGTTCGGGTGCAGCCGCGCGGCGACGATGGCGCGCGTCACGCGCTGCGCGAAGCCGCTGTGGGCGATGTCGTTGCCCGACACGTTGACCTGCATGCCCAGCTCGGCGAAGGCCTCGCTGCGCGCCTGCCAGAGCTTGAGCTGGCGGCAGGCGGTGTCGAGCACGAAGTCGGTGAGCGGGCCGATGAGCGCCGACTCCTCGGCGATCGGGATGAAGGTGGCCGGGCTGATCAGGCCCTGCACCGGATGCTGCCAGCGTGCCAGCGCCTCGAAGCCGGTGAGCCGGCCGGTGGCGAGGTTGAACAGCGGCTGGTAGGCCACGGTGAGCTGGCCGTGCTCGAGCGCGCGGCGCAGCTCGCCCTCGAGCCGCACGCGGTCGGTGACCTGCTGGTGCAGCCCGGCGTCGAACAGGGCATGGCGCGCCTTGCCGCTGCCTTTGGCGCGGTACATCGCGATGTCGGCGTCGCGCAGCACCTCCTCCGGCAGCGTGTAGCCGAAGGTGCTGAAGGTGATGCCGATGCTGGCGCTGGTGGCGATCTCGGTGCCGCCGATCTGCAGCGGCTCGGCGAGCACGAGCTGCAGCCGCTCGGCCAGCGTGACGGCATGGGCCTCGCGCTCGAGGTTCTCGCACAGCACGGCGAACTCGTCGCCGCCGAGCCGCGCCACCACGTCGCCGGGGCGCACGTGCTCGCGGATGCGCCGCGCCACCTGCACGAGGAAGGCGTCGCCGGCGCTGTGGCCCATGCTGTCGTTGATCAGCTTGAAGCGGTCGAAGTCGAGGAACATCACTGCGAAGCGGCGCTCGGGCTCCTGCTTGGACGCCTCGATCGCCTGCACCAGGTGCTCGTGGAAGCGCGAGCGGTTGGGCAGGCCGGTCAGGCTGTCGTGGAAGGCGATGTGCTGCAGGCGCGCCTCGGCGCTGCGCCGCGCCGTGATGTCCTGCACCTGCACGATCAGGTTGGAGGCTTCGCTGCCGGGGTCGTCGAAGAAGCTCGCGTCCAGCGCCACCCACACGTCGCTGCCGTCGCGGTGGCGGCAGCGCAGTTCGTTGGCGAAGGCATCGATCTCGCGGCGGTGCACGCGGCCGAGCTGCGCGGCGAGGGTGTCGGCGTCGTCGGCGTGCACGAGCGCGTCGAGCCGGCGTCCGACCAGCGCGTGCTCGTCCTCGCCGAGCAGCGCGGCGAGCGCGCGGTTGACCTGGCGCACCTCGCCGTCGGCCGAGACCAGCGCCATGCCGATCGCGGCGTGCGTGAAGGCGCTGTGGAAGCGCTGCTCGCTCATGGCCAGCGCCTGCACGTGCAGCGCGGCCTGCGCCGCTTCGCGCTCGGCCGCCTCGACACGGCTGCGGCGCATCGCCTCGTCGGCCTCCTGCTGGCGGAAGAAGAAGTGCAGCGTGGCCAGCAGCAGGCCGACGATGGGCACCACGGCCATCAGCACGCCCGGGCCCGACTGGCCGACAGTGAGGTACAGCAGCGCCGCCACCGTGGCGCTGCCGGCATAAGCGAGCGCGACCCAGCCGAAGTTCGCGAGCATCTCGCGCAGCACCATCGGCTGGTTGCGCTTGAGGTGGATGACCGCGGTCGCGAGCACCGTGTTGAGCACGAAGTAGACGAGCGAGAAAGCCATCGCGGCCGTCATCAGCAGGCCGTCGTTGTAGAGCGCGCGTGCGCGCAGCCCTTCGAGCACGACGTCGAGCAGCGAGCCCGCGGCGTACATCGAGATGATCGCCATCGCGGGGCTGGCGATGCGGCTGGTCCAGCGCCGCGAGGTGCGCCACGAGCCCACCAGCGCTTCGCCGGCGGCGGCGAGCGCGGCAGCATGCCCACCGTGCATCAGCAGCACGAGGAAGATGAAGATCTCGCCGGCCGCGAAGGAGTTGGTCGAGCGCGGGATGCGCACCGGGAAGAAGCCGGCCAGCGTCGCGATGGCGGCGCCGGCGACGATCTGCAGCAGCGCCGCGCGCGGCAGCTGCACCACCTCGCCGATGCAGTGCATGAGCACCAACACGCCGATGGACACCATCGTCCACCAGTAGAGCGTCGCCTTGCGGTTGTAGTCCGGCATCAGCGCCGCGTGCAGGCGCTGCCAGGGCGTGGTGGTCGTCGCGGCGAGGTCGCTCATGGGCTCAGTTCTCGCCGCGGGTGGCCGAACGGGTGTCGTAGCGGATCGCCGGCACGCCGGTCTCGCTGATCACGATGCCTTCGCTGATGACGAGGCCCTCGCTGATCACCAGCCCTTCGCTGATGACGAGGCCCTCGCTGATCACCAGCCCTTCGCTGATGACGATGCCCGAGCCGAGCACGCTGCCGCTGCCGCTCGCGAGCCAGCCGGCCAGCGTCGGCGCGGGGATGAACAGCCCCGTCTTGCCGATCAGCGAGGTGGCGCCGGCCAGCGCGGTGGCGTTCACCACCCCCGGGGTCACGAGGCTCTGGTTCGGCGCGCCCACGTCGGTGAAGGACTTGACGAAGGTGTTGCCGGGCGTGGTGGGCGTGCTGCCCCAGTAGAAAGGCTGGCGCACGCGCACCTGGCCGCCTGCCCAGGTGACGCGCGGATCCCAGATCGGCTGGTACTTGGCGAAGAGCGCGTCGCCGCTGAGCACGCGGTTGCCGCCGGCGAAGACGATGCGCGACCAGTTGAAGCTCTGGCCGTTGAGCGTGGAGCTGCGCGCCGGCAGCGCCTGGCCCGAAGCCAGCAGGTTGGAGCCGGCCACCAGGTTGCCGTTGGCAAGGGCCGTGGTCACGTCCGGGCGGATGGCGCGCGCCAGCGCCAGCGCGCCGTCGATGTTGAGCTGCCCGGCGCCCTGGTGCGCCAGGCTCGCGCCGGGCAGCGGCTGCGCGGTGTACTGCAGGATGGCCTTGACCAGCGGCGGCGTCAGGCCCGGGTTGGCTTGCAGCAGCAGTGCAGCCGCCCCCGCGACCGCCGGCGCGGCGATCGAGGTGCCGCTCATCACCATCAC
>WBZP01003663.1_pt1 | contig 16471 bp, 20 predicted proteins | sample 5204301 | NCBI WGS metagenome assembly WBZP01 (sample SAMN12412401, study PRJNA552823) | activated sludge metagenome | isolation source: activated sludge from nitrification reactor of wastewater treatment plant... | place: USA: Pennsylvania | collected 2017
AAGACTTTGGTGAAATAATCCGTAAGGTGGATGCGGAGTTGTATGGGCTGTTCTGATAATCTTGTTGTGGAAATAATTTGTCGAAGCATCTTATAAATACTTATGAGATGCTTTTTTGTTTTTGTGACTTCTCTGATGGCGGTATTTGCAAGTTGCCAGCAAATCAGGCAAAACGACTCTTCGGAGAAAAAAGGGGAGGAAAACAACAGCGAAGCCTTATACAGTTGCATATTTTTGGTTGAGCCGTCAGCACATCCGGATTTTGCCACATGGAGTAAGTATTTACAAGATAATCTCGAATTAGATTCTGCCGAAGTGTCAAAAATTCCTGCTGGTAAACACACAGTGATTATTCAGTTTGCTGTGGAGGCAGATGGTCGGCTTACTGAATTAAAATTGGTGAAGAAACCAGGTTTTGGCTTGGGAGAGAAAGTTCTTAAGGTATTCGATAACTATAGAGGCCGGTGGGCACCCGCCGAACAATCTGGCAAATCCGTAAAGTCATACAGAAAACAACCAATTACGTTTATTATAGAAGAGGAAGCTGAATGTGAATCAGCTATTTTACTCCCGGAATGGGTATAATGATTTCAGGATTTACCAGTATTTCAATTAGTAGCTATCCCAATCGTCATACTCCTTCAGCAAACCGGCAATCTTCTTTAGCCATTCGGCTTGCTTCTCCTTGTTGATGCTGTGGCGGGTTTCACGGTCGTATTCATCCTGCATATTGGTTTTCTCCCTGGTAATCGTTTTGTAGATTTTATCCAAATCTCTCTGGTAGGTTCTTTTGTTGAAAACATATTCGCTCATCTGCTTATGCAGTTTTCTGGCAAAAACCTCCGCAAGGTCAAAATGGCCCTGTTCGTGGCTGAGAATGTAATCCGTTTTATGCAGTACCCAGGAACGGGTTTTTGAGAAACGGGATTTTATTTTATAGCTAAATCTGTCGCTGCTGATATTGTATTCAATACTTAAAGAAGTAGTGGTAGAAGCAGCAGCATCACTGTTGGGGTCCGGGCTTGCCTTATAATCTGCCCAGCTAAGTTTGCGGCTGGCATTCCATCTCAGGTATTCCTCAATATCATCTTGGGAAAATGCTATTGCAGGGATAAATACCATTAAAAAAACACAGATACTTTTCATTGTTGTTCTAACGGTTTTGTGGGCCAAAAATTATTCCTGTTGTTTGTCAAAAAAGTTAAAAACTGTACAAAACTGTTTCCCCGTATTCCGCTTATAAAGTTTTGCAGGGCGGCTAATCATTTTTACCTTTATCCGGTTATCTTTAACACATAAACACATATTCTTAATCATAAACCAGCTATATGAAGAATTTGCCTCTTAACCCGGAAATATTTGTTCAGAACCGGCAGCGTTTTGTAAAACAAATGCAGAAGAATTCTATTGCCATTTTTGTAAGCAATGATGAAATGCCGACAAACGGTGACCAGTTGTACAAGTTTAAACAAAACAGCGACCTGTACTGGCTTAGTGGCATCACACAGGAAGACAGTATGGTGATTCTTTTTCCTGATAATCCGGATCCAAAGTATCGTGAAGTGCTGGTGCTGGTCCGGCCTAATGAGATGAAAGAAAAGTGGGATGGCAAACGCTTACGGGTGAATGAAGCACAGGCTTTGAGCGGTATTAAGACAATTGTATGGCTCGACAGTATTGATGCATTATTGCAACCGTGGATTCACCTTGCAGATAATATTTACTTGGACAGTAATGAGAATGACCGTAAAGCCAGTCTTATCCGCACCAGGGAATATCGTTTTATTGATGAGATGAAGGCCCGCTACCCGATGCACAATTATGTGAGGGCGGCAAAAATTTTAAAAGAGCTGCGTGGTATTAAAACAAAGCTGGAGGTTGAAGTAATGCAGACTGCTTGTGATATTACCGATAAAACATTCCGCCGCCTGCTTGGTTTTATTAAACCCGGAGTGATGGAATATGAAATAGAGGCAGAGATCATGCATTCCTTCCTGTCGCAAAGGGCTACCGGTGAAGCCTATGGCAGCATCATCGCCAGCGGCGACAGGGCAAGAATCCTGCATTATGTTAGCAATAATGAAGAATGTAAAGAAGGGGAACTGATACTGATGGATTTTGGTGCTGAGTATGGCGGTTACTGTGCCGACCTTACAAGAACGGTTCCTGTAAGCGGAAAGTTTACAAAGAGACAAAAAACTGTTTACAACGCTTGTTTAAACTTATTCAACTATGCTAAAACTATTTTAAGACCAGGCATCAGTGTAGTTGATTATACAGACAAAATGGGTGATGCTGCTACGCAGGAATTTTTGCGTATAGGTTTGATCAGAAAATCAGACGTTAAAAATGAAGACCCTGAAAACAGGGCTTATCGTAAATACCTTTATCATGGTATTTCGCACCACTTGGGCATTGATGTGCATGATTTAGGCACCAGGACCGAGCCAGTGAAGCCGGGAATGATGTTTACCATTGAACCGGGCATTTATATTGAGGAAGAACAAATGGGCATACGTATTGAAAACAATTTCTGGATTACAAAATCCGGTTATGTTGATTTGATGAAGAATATCCCAATAACTGTAGAGGAGATAGAGGCATTGATGAAGAAGTAATTTTTTGTTCATGGTTCATGGTTCATAGCGGTTTGCGCTGAACGGATAGCTATGAACCATGAACTATTAACTATAAGCTAATATGAAGAACATCCCCAACATATTTACATTGCTGAATTTGTTTTTTGGCTGCCTGGCTATTGTATTTACGTTGCAAAACGGATTTATGGTAACAGCAGATACTGAAGGTGTACAATGGCTGGATCTTCATGAAAAAATATGGATGGCTTCTTTGTTTATTGGTATTGCAGCAGTGGTTGATTTTCTCGATGGTTTTCTTGCCCGTGCTATGAATGCAGTGTCGCTATTAGGTAAGCAATTAGATTCGCTGGCTGACGTAGTAAGTTTTGGCGTGGCACCGGGAATGATATTATACCAGTTCCTCCGGCTTAGCATTGCCAAAGAATCAGGCGGAATGGATGCTTCAATCGTTTGGTTAATGCCTGCTTTCATATTGCCCTGTGCGGCAGCCTGGCGGCTTGGAAGGTTTAATTTAGACGACAGTCAGTCGCATTCATTTAAAGGTATGCCGGTGCCGGCAGTGGGTATCTTCTTTGCTTCGCTGCCATTAATTTACTGGAATGTAAACCAGCAATGGGTAAATGATTTATTGCTGAATAAATGGTTTTTGTATGCTTTGATTGCGGTGTTTTCATGGCTGATGGTGTCAACTCTTCCTTTATTGGCTTTAAAATTTAAAGACTTCTCTGTAAAAAATAACCTGCCTAAATATCTTCTTCTTCTCTTTGGCTTGCTATTTGTAGTTTTCTTCAGGTGGGCAGGCATCCCGATGGCAATAGTTGCCTATGTTGTATTGTCGCTTGTTTTCCCGCCAAGGCAATAACACAAAAGGATGCAGCACCTGTTTATCAGGTTTTGTCAAATATAAAATGAGGAAGATGAAACACCTGCTGTTTTTAACAATAGTTGTGTCTTTATTGGCATCCTGTTCCAAAGACGAAGTCGCATACAAAACCGTTTCGTACCAGCAGACATATTGTGCCGACCCCTGGAGGTACGATAATGGTGATGATATTACGCAGGCCCGTTATGTGGGCAATTACCTTGATTCACTTGGATTATTCCACACTTCTGTATTAGTGAAGGTTGAAAGGCCGGGAGACCTTTGCCTTGCCTGCACCTGCAAATCAGGCAAAGTAATATATGTTGTAACAAAGGATGAAGAATCGGTTTTACAGCAATACAGGGCCATCGGGTTTAATTAATCTTTATTACACAGGTTGTACACAACCGCTGACAGTTTTCAGTCGGGTTATTATCTTTGATGCTCAAAACCAGTCAGCATGACCTATACAGTACAAATAAAAGTGATGCCTTTAAGAGAATTGCTGGACCCGCAAGGGAAGGCCGTTATTGGTGGATTGCAAAATCTAGGTCTTTCAGGCGTTGAAGATGTGAGAGTTGGAAAGAACATTACACTCCAGGTAAATGCTGATTCGCCGGAGGCTGCTGCCGCCATTGCTGAAGAAGCAACGAAGAAATTACTTTGTAATGCTGTGATGGAGTATTATGAAATAACAGTTAACTAGTTGACGGGTTGATAAGTTGACTGGGTACTAACTTATCAACTTATTACATTTCAACTTAGCAACAATGCTTTACTTAGTTCCCACCCCAATTGGAAATTTAAAAGACATTACACTCCGTGCATTAGATGTACTTAAAGAAGTGGATCTGATACTTGCGGAGGATACCAGAACGAGTTCTCACCTGCTCAACCACTATCAAATAGTTAAGCCAATTTCTCCTTACCACCAGCATAATGAACATAAAGTGCTGAACCATCTTGTTGAACAGTTACAACAGGGTAAGAAGATGGCTCTTGTAACCGATGCAGGCACACCAGGTATCTCCGACCCTGCCTTTCTATTGGTAAGAGAATGTATTAAAGCTGGTGTAAAAGTGGAATCCCTGCCCGGGGCCACAGCATTCGTTCCCGCATTAGTAAACAGTGGCATACCCACCAACCGTTTTGTATTTGAGGGGTTTTTACCAATAAAAAAGGGACGGCAAACATTGCTGAAGCAACTGGCTGGAGAAGAACGGACAATGATCTTTTACGAGTCGCCAATGCGGCTGGTTAAAACCTTAGAAGAGTTTGCAACCTGTTTTGGCCCCGGCCGCCTTTGCAGTGTAAGCCGTGAACTGACAAAAATGTTTGAGGAGAATAAGCGGGGAACTTTGCAGGATGTTGCGGATTACTTTAAACAAAAAAATGTGAAAGGTGAGATTGTAATTGTTGTGGCCGGTAAAGAATAAAAAAGCCTCCCGCAGGAGGCTTTTCCGATAACTTTTGTCTTTTTTACTTTTTTCCCTTAGAAGGAATATGTACTTGTAATCCAACGTTTACAGGGATATAAAACCTGCTGTACTCAGAAGTATAATCATACCCGGTGCCGGTGGAAGGCCTGTATTCGTAAGTAGTTTTCGACTTTCCATAGTTGAAACCAATACTTCCATATAATCCAATGTACTGGCTTACAAAATGTTCATAACCAAAAGTGGCACCTGCGTTCCAGTCCCCTTTTGGCTTGGTAGTGGTTTCACTACTGCTGCCGGTGCTGGTTTTGCTTTCGCTTTTTCCACCATAAATACCAAATTGTACATTGGCCTGTACAAACGGCATCCCTTTACTGCTGCCGCCAAAATAATACCTGGCTAAAGGTCCAATGTAAAAAGAAGGTTGGGTTGACTTGCTTTCAGAGGTTGTACTTGAACTGGTGTTGCTACTGTTGCTCTTACTACTGTAAAAGCTAACACTTACTCCGCCGCCTACAGCCAGCCTGTCTTGTATAAACCAGGCAACATTTGGGTTGATGCTGATACTGAAACTGTTACCGTCTGAGTTATAAATCGTTGGAGTGTTGGTGTAGGTGGTTTTGCTATCGCTATTTGTATAGCTGATGCTTCCAAAACCGACACCTACCAGTTTAGTACCTTTTTGAACCTGTGCAGAAACTGCTAAAGACAGGCACAGGTATGCCAATGGGAAAAGAATCTTTTTCATGTTTTTTGTTTTATGGTTAAATGTTTGACAAAATAATTAAATATTCTGCTGCCTGTCAATACCACTTTCAGGTAATTAACACTTTGGGACACTATGTGAAAAACAAAAGGATTTACGGTATTTACACGGGGTCTCTGTTTTTGCAGGCGATTTGGATATTGCTTTCCCCTTTTTTGTTTTTCCCATAACATCTCTTTCCCGATATTTACCCGAATTAATTTCCCGTGATGAAGAGATTTCTTTTATTGATTACATTGTTTATTACCGCTGGTAAGTTTTCTTTTGCACAATACTGGCAGCAGAAGGTTAAATACACGATGAACATTGATATGAATGTTCAAAACAACAGGTTTACCGGAAAACAAAAATTGGAGTACTGGAACAACTCACCGGATACACTAACGAAAGTATTTTTTCATTTATACTTTAATGCCTTTCAGCCAGGTAGTATGATGGATCAGCGAAGCCGCAGGCAGGGCACTATCAGTATCCCCGGTGTTGGTCGTGATTGGGACGACCGTGTTGCTGACCGCATTCAGAACCTGAAGCCTGATGAAATTGGGTATCAGAAAATTCTGTCATTATCCATGAATGGAAAACCACAGCAGTTTTCAGTGCAGGAAACAATACTTGAAGTAAAATTAGATAAACCAATTGCACCAAAGGCCAAAGCAGTTTTTGATATGGATTTTGAGGCACAGGTTCCTCTGCAAATAAGGCGCAGCGGACGAGATAATCCTCAGACGAGAGTGAGGTATTCAATGAGCCAATGGTATCCCAAGATTTGCGAGTATGATACTGAGGGCTGGCACCCTGTCCCATATATCGGGCGGGAATTTTTTGGTGTGTGGGGCGATTTTGATGTAAGCATTGCAATCGACAAAAAGTATATTCTGGGAGCAACTGGGTATTTGCAAAATCCTGATCAGATTGGTTATGGATATGAATCGGCAGGTGCAAAAGTAAATCGTCCGGCAGGGGGCAAATTAACCTGGCGTTTTATTGCTCCCAATGTGCATGATTTCGCCTGGGCTGCCGATCCGGAATTTATACATAAGACCAAAACAATAAGGGATAGCCTTACAATTCATGTGCTTTATAAAACTACAACTGCTTCTGCTGCTGAATGGGAGCAACTGCTTGTTAATGCAGAAAAGGCATTTCCTTTCATTGAAAAAACGTTTGGCACATATGCTTATAAGCAATTTTCTTTTGTGCAGGGTGGTGATGGGGGAATGGAGTACCCAATGATGACTTTGCTTACATCTCCCGGGGCATGGTTGCATGAGTTGCTGCATAACTGGTATTATGGAATGCTTGCAACTAATGAATCTTTGTATCCCTGGATGGATGAGGGGCTAACCCAATACGCCGGGCACAGAGTTCAGTTGTTTATGAATAATTCGCCTGATTTCATCAGTGCAGAAGACTACATGAACTACTTTCAAACTATTAAGAGCGGTAAGGAAGAACCTTTAATTACCCACGCCGATCATTACAATACCAACTTTGCTTACGGCACTGCAGTTTACTCAAAAGGGGCAATTTTCTTTGAGCAACTTGGATATATTGTCGGCTCCCAGGCAATGGATAAAATATTGCTTGAGTATTACAGGCAGTGGAGATTTAAGCATCCGGGAGTTAATGACTTTATCCGTATTGCCGAGAAGGTAAGTGATATTAAACTGGATTGGTATAAAGAATACTGGATAAATACAACCAGAACGATTGATTACAGTATTGACAGTCTTTGGGAGGAAGCCGGTAAGACTAATATCAGAATAAGGAAAAACGGCATAATGCCGATGCCGTTAGATATACTCATCAGTTGGAAGAAAGGAGCAAAAGACATGCATTATGTACCAATGAGCCTGATGTACGGATCAAAGCCTGCCGAAGACACTGCAATTGCAAGAAAAGTGTATGATGCCTGGAGATGGACCCACCCGACTTATACAATACAAGCTGATGGGCGATTAACCGATATTGCTGTTGTGGAAATTGACCCATCATTGCGGATGGCTGATACAGAAAGAAGGAATAACAGATTTGCCTGGTAAAGCAAAACCTCCGTAGTTCTACGGAGGTTTTTTTTGACGGTTTTATAATCGAGCCCATCAAACTTTGCTCTCAATAGAATAAGGTTCAGGTTAATGGCTTGTTGTAAACAATTATTCATTCCAAAAATAGCGAGAGCTTAAAAATTGGACAATACCACAAAAGTGGTATTTTGTACTTATTACCCGCAAAAAAACGACGAAAGCCGCACAAAACCGCATCCGAAATGTACTCTCGTTATGTTAGTGGCAAAAGATGAGAAAATTATTATCGCTTAAGAAATTTGTTGACAGCGGCCACCCGGTTATTTACATGCAGTTTTTCGTAAATATTGTAAACATGTTTCCGGACAGTTTCAGCGCTTATATACAGCTGTGCTGCAATTTCTTTATAGGCCAGCCCCTTCGAAAGATATTCCAGAATCTCTTTTTCCCTGTTCGACAATTTGTTCACATGGTCAGCATCCTCTGTTTCATTTTTTTTCTGTTGCTGAAAAGCTGTAACAACTTTTCTTGCAATCTGGCTGCTCATAGGGGCGCCGCCATTATACAGTTCCCTTATTGACTCTAACATTTTTCCGGGGTCAGTCTTTTTAAGAATATAGCCGCTGGCACCGGCACTCAAGGCTTCAAATATCTTTTCGTCTTCTTCATATACAGTGCACATCATAAAATTAGAAGCAGGAATCGCCGGTTTCAACTCTCTCACAACATCAATTCCGCTTTCCGGTGTTCCCAGGTTAATATCCATAAGCACAACATCGGGCTTAAGCTGAGGAATAATTTTAATTGCTTCTTCCGCAGATCCTAAAGTACCTATACACCTGCAATCGTCAGACATGTTCACTATTTCTTCCAAAGCGTTGAGCAGTTCTTTTTTATCATCAACTATGCAAACGGTTATCTTTCTCATGGTGTCAAATATCATCTAAAGTGATGAAATGTGCAATACCACAAACAGGTAATAGTAAGAGCTGTTATTTCTGAATATAAAGAAGGTATTTTTCTGTAAAGAAAGGCTCTGAAAATATCTCTGTGAGTTCAATTATCCGTGGCCGGGTAAGGCTCTCCTGTATTTCTTTGGCCAGGTCGCCGCCTTTCAGGCAAATAAGACCCGGAGCACTGTCAGAATTCAGCGCATGTTTTTTGTTATTTAAAAGCGGCTCGCTCCATCTCCACAAATCTTTAAGGGGAGCTACGGCACGGGAAACGACAAAATCAAATTTCCTGTTTTTAATGTCTTCGATCCGGCAATGCTGTATGGTGATGTTTTTTATACCGGCAGCTTCAGCAACGGCTTCCACAACTTTCAGTTTTTTACCTATGCTGTCAACTAAGTGAAATTTTACTTCTGGAAAAAAAATTGCCAATGGCACACCCGGAAAACCACCACCGGTACCCAGGTCAACAATTTCTGCGCCGGGTTCAAACTCAAAAGCGGCCGCTATACTCAGGGAGTGCAGTACATGTTTCTCGTAAAGGGCATCAATATCTTTCCGGGAAATGACATTTATTTTCTCGTTCCATTCTTTATACAACGGCTTAAGCAACTGAAACTGCCTTGTTTGCTCTTCAGTAAAATCAGAAAAATATTTGAGGATGATGTCCATCTTAAAGTATTAGGATAAAATTACCAGCCTTGCTTTGGTTTTCTCCATAAAGCAGGTGCAAAGATGAGATAATAAAAAAACATCCACATGTCTAAGAAAAGATACCAGGGCCACAGGTCTTTTTCTCCTAATTTTTTCATTGACTTATACAGGATGATACCCTGAAATATGAACCGGATCCCAAAAACACCCAATGCAAACCGCCAGTCGAAAAAAATGATTGAGGCTGCCAGCAATGGGTAAAAAGCAAACTGTGTGGCGAAATACAACCCTAATAAAAATTTATGTTTGGGCTTATAGTATTTTGCTGTTGTATAGTGTCTTGATTTCTGCCGCATCCATCCGCTCCAGGTGGTTTTTGGGATAGAACGGGTAACAGCATCCGCATCAATTACCACGGCCGTATTTTCTTTGGTGGCTGCTTTGTTTACAAACAGATCATCATCGCCGCTGGGGATATTATTGATGGAAGAAAATCCTTTGTTCTTGAAGAAAAGAGCTTTTCTGTAAGAAAGGTTTCTGCCCACACCCATGTAAGGGATGCCTGCCAGCGCATAAGACAGGTACTGCAATGCAGTATGAAATGTTTCAAACCGGATAAGTTTGTTCAGCAGCCCTTTCTTTTTGTGGTAAGCGCCGTAGCCAATCACTATTTCTGTTTTATCATCATAGGCCGCCTGCATTTTTTCAATCCAGTGTTCGCTGGCAGGCACACAGTCGGCATCAGTAAGCAGCAGTATTTCATGCTTTGCCTCCCGTATGCCTACAGTGAGCGGATACTTTTTTCCGGAAATGTGAACAGCCTCCTGCGTTAGTTCTACCACATGCAGGCTTTTGAAAGTCTTTTTCAGCTCCTGGAGAATATATTTTGAGTCGTCCAGTGAATTATCGTTTACCACCACCACATCATAAGTAGTGGGGTAGTTCTGCACAAGCACTCCCGGCAGGTTGCGGGCCAGATTTTCATCTTCATCCCTGGCGCAGACAATCACAGAAACCGGGTGTTGCTGTGTTTTGGTTGGGCTTGAAAAAGGCAATACGGCTGAAGAACCAGGCATAATAAAAAACCTGGATAAGGGTGGCCGCTGCAAAAACATAAAAAATTATCTCTCCCCAGTTAATCGGTGGCATAGCGGCGAAGATAAACTGTCAGCAGGCAATCATGGCCCATATCCGGGAAAATCTTTCCACACTGGAAACTATAATTTACCTGCAAAAAGATTATCTGCATTTACATATAAGACTTTCACTTTTTTATCCGATGCTAACCTGCAGTTATCCTGAACTGTTTTAATCAGCCGCCGGGACTGTCTTCCCATAAACCGGCACCAGTAAACAATAACAGTGTACTCATAATCTGCTACTTCGATATGGGTAGTTTTTGGAAGTGGCAACAGGTGTCTTAGTTGGGCTGAAAGTGGAACAAGACTGTCAATCTCTGTCTGTTGTTTCGGGGGGAAAACAGCAAAGTTATCGTTCCGGTTCCAATCAAGATTGGGAAACCCACCTGTCTTACAATTGATATGATAAGACTCAATATTCCCGGAACTGTTATAATAAATTACTTGTAGTGGCTGATAGTGGTTATGTATCTCTGTTTTTCTATTTACAGTATCTCCTGATAATAAATATCCTGAATAGGCCGTGTCTATCTGGTAACAATCGGCTTCTGGAATACTATACTTGCGGGCATATTTAATAATTGTTTTTTCATCAACTTCTTTGATTGATTTGATGCCAACAGTTATGCCGGCCAGCTTTGAACATCCGGTAATTAACAGATACGAAAAACAAACTACAGTAATCGGCGGGTTTATAAGTTTCATAGTGAATTTTCTTAAAAGGTTGAGAACTGTTATTTGATTAGCTAAGATAACATCGCATTTCGGTTGATTATCTTCAGGATTGTTTCTGTGATGTTAAATGTTTATGGATTTATCAGTTTGATGAAACATTCCTTTCGTAATTATCGATTATTTTGCACCCTCATTATGGCAGCACTTCAATTTCAATTAGAAAAAACTGATAGTACAAGCAAGGCAAGGGCCGGTAAAATAACGACCGACCATGGCGAAATTGCCACTCCCATCTTTATGCCTGTGGGCACAGTGGGCAGCGTAAAAGCTGTGACACAACAGCAGCTTCTCAGCGATGTAAAGGCCCAGATTATTTTGGGTAATACTTATCACCTCTACCTGCGTCCGGGGCTTGAAGTGCTGGAAAAGGCGGGTGGTCTTCATAAATTCAATGGCTGGCCTAAACCCATTCTTACTGACAGCGGCGGCTACCAGGTCTTCTCATTGGCTGGCACCCGGAAAATTAAAGAAGAAGGCGTAACCTTTCAATCGCATATTGACGGAAGCAAACATTTGTTTACCCCTGAGAATGTGATGGATATTCAGCGGACCATCGGCGGCGATATTATAATGGCTTTTGACGAATGTCCGCCCGGAGGCAGCGAGTATAACTATGCCAAAAAATCAATGGAGATGACACACCGCTGGCTCGACAGGTGCTTTACACAATTCAATGCCACTCAGCCAAAATATGGATATACACAGAACCTGTTTCCTATTGTGCAGGGCGGCACTTATAAGGATTTGCGAAAGCAAAGCTGCGAATACGTAACAGCTAAAAATGCCACAGGCAATGCCATTGGCGGCCTTAGTGTGGGCGAACCGGAAGATGTGATGTACGAAATATGCGACTGGTGCTGCGACCATTTGCCAAAAGATAAACCCCGCTACCTGATGGGAGTGGGCACCCCGTGGAATATACTCGAGGGTATCAGCATGGGAGTGGATATGTTTGACTGTGTGATGCCCACCCGCAACGGTCGCAACGCCATGCTCTTTACTACCAACGGCGTCATTAATATTGACAATAAGAAATGGGAATTTGATTTTTCACCCATCGATGACGGGCTGGACTGTATGGTGAGCAACTACTACAGCAAGGCATACCTGCGCCACCTGATGAAAGCAAAGGAATTTTTGGCTTACACAATTGCCAGTGTGCACAACCTTGCTTTTTACCTGTGGCTGGTTGGTGAGGCCCGCAAGCATATCCTTGAAGGCGATTTCACTTCCTGGAAGTATGAAATGGTGATAAGGCTCAAGCAGAAGTTATAATCGCACAGGGCGCAACTAAATACGACGAATTTGGACACGGATGCCACGGGTAAAAACGGATTTACACGGAATTTTATGGTTTAGACAAATGATGATACCAGATTTTATCTGGCTTATAATCGATGAACACTGATAATCCGCCTTCGGCGAATGCCGGATCATAACAGCAATCCATATTATTCGCCTCGGGCGAATAATATCCGTGTATATCTATCCAATCCGTGGCATCCGTGTTCTATTCCCTATAAATTCAGATGCGTTTGCCCTGTATAATCCTGTCCTTTCACAATCTTCCAACAAATTTTCTTCTACTTTTGCCACCAATGCTGAAAATCGACTGGTACATATTAAAGAAATTCCTGGTTACCTTCTTTTTCTGCCTGCTGCTGTTTACTATTATAGCAGTGGCGGTTGACTCCAGCGAAAAATCTGACGATTTCATCAAAGCAAAACTTACTACTGCACAGCTGATAAAAAACTACTACCTCGGTTTTGTACCCTGGATATGGAGTTTGCTGTTTCCGCTTTTTGTTTTTCTGGCTGTTATTTTCTTTACCAGCAAAATGGCGGGCCGCTCTGAAATTATTGCCATACTGGCCAGCGGTGTAAGCTACAACCGTTTTTTGAGGCCGTATATTATTGGAGGTGTGCTGCTGTCCTCGCTTTTATGGGTGGGCAGCCGGTACTGGATTCCAAAGGCCAATGCGATAAAGGCAAATTTCCAAAGCCGGTATATTGATAACAACAATCCCGCTGCCAACAGACTATACGGCAACTGTTACAGGTGTTTCTATAAAAGAGTTGATCCAATAACTTATGTAGGCATCCGTGACTTTGATACCTCCCGTAAGGCTTCAAGTGGTTTTTTTATGGAGAAAGTAAAGGGTAATAAAATTATTTATAACCTGCGGGCCGATCAGTTGTTGTGGGATACATCAAAAAAAGGGTGGAAACTTACCGGCGTTATCGAGCGGCATTTAGACAGCCTTGGCGAACGGTCGAAGTACTACGACACCTTAGCCATTAAACTGGATTTAAAGCCGGACGAGCTGAGCAACGATGAGTACATCAAAGACAAACTCACCACTCCTGAACTGGCCGCATTCATCCGCAAAGAAGAGATGCGGGGCAGCGAAGGTCTTAATACACTTAAAGTAGAACAGTACCGCCGCACAGCCACACCTTTCACCGTATTACTTCTTACGATGATTGGGGTTGTAATTGCCAGCCGGAAAACAAGGGGAGGCAGCGGTATGCACATGGCATTAGGAATTATTATTGCTGCGCTTTTTATTCTTTCCGACAGGTTTTCCACCGTATTTGCCACTAAGGGAAATTTTCATCCGATGCTTGCCGCATGGGTGCCCAATATTGTTTTTATAGCCGTGGCGTACTGGCTCTACCGCAAAACTCCAAAGTGATTATTATCACATTATAATGTTCAAACTTTCATTGTGTTTTTTTGTTATTGCTGAAAGGCTTTGCGTAATTTTAGCCCTCAAATTATTTGTCAACATCCCCGGAAAATAAAGTGTTATGGGTATTTTAAAAAACAGGTTTCAGGCCAAGGCAGAAAAGGCATCAGTTGAGTTGAAAGAATTGCTCAAAGAGCATGGTAATAAAGTTATAGGAGAGGTTCAGTTATCGCAGATTTACCAGGGAATGCGGGGTATGACAGGCCTTGTTACAGAAACTTCCTTGCTCGATGCACAGGAAGGAATCCGGTTCAGGGGTTATTCAATACCTGATTTGCAGGAGCAATTGCCCAAAGCTCCCGGCGGCAGCGAACCCTTGCCCGAAGGTCTGTTCTACCTGATGCTGCTGGGCGAAATGCCAAACGAAGATGAGGCGGAGCATGTTACCGATATTCTGCAGCGCCGCAGCCACGTACCTACCCATGTGTTCAAGGCAATTGATGCACTGCCCATTCACACCCATCCCATGACGATGTTTGTGGCTGGCGTAATGGCCCTGCAGACGGAAAGTTATTTCCAGAAAAAATATTCCGAAGGCATCAATAAAAAAGATTTGTGGGTGCCCACTTTCGACGACAGCATTGTTTTGCTGGCAAGGCTGCCCCGTATTGCCGCATATATATATCGCCGCAAATACAAAAACGATGAGCATATTGAACCCAATGGTCTGCTCGACTGGGCCGGCAACTTTGCCCACATGCTGGGTTATGAAGACCACAGTTTTTGGGAACTCATGCGTCTTTACATGACCATCCACGCCGACCATGAAGGCGGAAACGTTTCAGCCCACACCACCCACCTGGTGGGCTCTGCACTCAGCGACCCTTACCTGGCTTATGCTGCCGGTATGAACGGGCTGGCAGGTCCCCTGCACGGCCTCGCCAACCAGGAAGTGATAAAATGGATTTATGACATGCAGCGGGAACTGCAAACTGACCTGCCCGCACCGGAGCAAATTGCAGAGTACGTAAAGAAAACACTGAGTGAAGGTAAAGTGGTGCCGGGCTATGGTCATGCCGTATTAAGAAAAACAGACCCGCGGTTTACAGCGCAGATGGAATTTGGTAAAAAGCACATGCCCGAAGATAAACTGCTCCGCACGGTATGGACCATTTATGATACTGTTCCTCCAATCCTGCAATCAGTAGGAAAGATTAAAAACCCCTGGCCCAATGTGGATGCACACAGTGGTGCTTTGCTGGTGCATTATGGCATGGTGGAGTATGAGTTTTATACAGTTCTCTTTGCCGTTAGCCGGGCATTAGGTGTACTGGCCAGCCTTATCTGGGACAGGGCACTCGGCCTTCCGCTTGAGAGGCCAAAGTCTGTCACCACAGCACAGGTAAAACTGTGGCTGGAAGGAAAAGATAATATCTGGGGCGAATAACAAAGGGCCAGAGTGTACTGCATTAACCTGTGAAGTGTTCTCATTTCACAGGTTTTTATTTTTATGTACCCAGCAGCAGTACTACTATCATCGTCTCTGCAGTTTACCCTGAGGCAACGAAGGGTCGCACTTTTCAGGGTTCTGCTCGCTGTTGAGCATTTTTTAAAAGATCCATAAAAGACATTACACAATATTTCATTTTTCGGGTTCTTATCATGCCGACTTATTTTTCCCGCCGCAGGCAGAATCCGGCATTTATAAACCCTCCGCCACATTAACAGAATACGATGTAAATTTATGCGTTGCGTCCAATTAACTTCTTTGTTATAATTATAAACTTATGACTTTAAAACAATTACTTGAAATCGCCAGAGAGCACTTGCTTCCTTTAACTACAGTTGCTGATGCAGATTTTAGGCTTGAGCAGGCAGAGTTCAATCAGAAAGAGTCAATTTGGGAAATCATTGTTTCCTTTTTGGTTGTAAATACAAACAAAAAGGAAAATCCTTTTACTGCTTTGGCTCCAAGTTTTCAATATCATCGGATATATAAAAAAGTTAAGGTCGACTCCAAAGGAATTTTTTTAGGATTCTATATCTACAACAACAAAGAATGATCCTTATAGATGCAAATGCCCTAACAGTTTTATTAGTTGGGCTAGTAGATATAAACCTAATAGGTCGCCATAACAGAACTTCAATTTACGAGGTACAGGATTATTATGATCTATTGACTGTTATTGAAAGCGTTGACAAATTAGTTGTCCTTCCTAATGTATGGACTGAAGTTGACAATTTGTTAAATGACTTCAGCGGCAATCACAAATATGAGTATATTCTTCGTGTTACCGAGACTATCAAATCGTCTTCCGAAATATATATTTCATCTTTAGACGCTATTGAAAGTGATTGTTTTTTTGAACTTGGAATAACAGATTCATTACTCCTTGAATATTCAAAAGAATGCAAGTTTTTAATTACTGCAGACTCTAGATTATCAGATTATGCCAATGCATACGGAGTTTTAGTGTATGACATGGTTAAAAATAGAAATAATCGGCTATAAGCATCTCCGCATAGCTGACTGCCCCTAGGCAACTGTTAGTTCTGTCCTTAGTGTCACCCTCTTCAGGCCTATGTCCGGCAGGTTCGCTGGGCAATCCCCC
>WBZP01003664.1_pt1 | contig 16464 bp, 16 predicted proteins | sample 5204301 | NCBI WGS metagenome assembly WBZP01 (sample SAMN12412401, study PRJNA552823) | activated sludge metagenome | isolation source: activated sludge from nitrification reactor of wastewater treatment plant... | place: USA: Pennsylvania | collected 2017
GAGCGCCGGGACGACGCCGGCCGTCTCGGTGCCGGTCGGCAGGCTCTCCGCCTGCGGGCTCTCGGGCTGCTCGCTCACGGGGCGACCCTACGGCGGGCCGCCGACAGCCGGGCGACTCGCGGCACCCGGCGTGCCGGAGCGGGCGGCCCGCCCGCCTACTGTGGACGGGTGGCGGACGATCAGCGGACCGGAGGGCTGTCGTTCCGCCTGGGCGGGATCCCGGTGCACATGCCGTGGAGCAGCCTGCTGGGCATCCTGCTGATCAGCTACTTCTGGATCGACTTCTTCCGCATCGACCCGACCGACGACACGCGTGCCTACGTGCTCACCGGCATCTTCGCGGTCCTCTTCTACGTCACGATCCTCGGCCACGAGCTCGCCCACGCCCTGGCGGCGCGTGCCTCGGGCTTCCCTGTCGTCGGCATCACCCTGTGGTGGCTGGGCGGTTTCACGTCGTTCCGGCGCACGGTGCCCTCGCCGCTGCGCGACGGGCTGATCGCCGCGGCCGGGCCGCTGACCTCCCTCGCGATCGGGATCGTGTGCGGTCTGGGCGCCTCGGCTGCGTACGGCGGCAGCCTTCAGATCTACGTTCTCGCCTACGCGCTGGCGTGGTCGAACGTGTTCCTCGCGATCTACAACGCGCTGCCCGGGCTGCCGCTCGACGGCGGCAACGTGCTGCGCGCGATCGTCTGGGGGATCACGAAGGACGAGCGGCGCGCCACGGTCGTGGCGGCGTGGGGTGGCCGCATCGTCGCCCTGCTCGTGGTGTCGATCCCCGTCTGGCAGGCGCTCAGCCGCGGCCGTTCGCCGGACCTGCTCGGAGTGATGTTCAGCGTCGCGATCGCCGCGTTCCTGTGGCAGGGGGCCACTGCGGCGCTGCGCAGCGCGGAGGTCACCGCGCGCGTGCCCCGGCTCTCCGCGCGGGCGCTGGCCCGTCCTGCGGTCGTCGTCGCTGCAGACACGCCCTTGGCCGAGGCGCTGCGCCGGGCCGAGGCGGAGCAGGCGACCGCGCTCGTCGTCGTCGACGCCGCCGGCCGCCCTACGGCGATCGCGAACCCCGCGGCGATCGACGCCGTCCCGCTCGAGCGCCGGCCGTGGGTACCGGTCTCGTCGGTGTCGTCGGCGTTCGACCCGCGGGCGGCCGTGTCCGCCGAGCTCGGCGGCAACGAGCTGCTTCAGGCGCTGATGGCGGTGCCGTCCGAGACCTACCTCGTGGTCGACCCGTCCGGCCAGCGCGTTGGGGTGCTCGCGGCGTCCGACGTCGAGGCCGCGCTCAGCCACGACTGAGCCGGCGGACGGCGGCACCTGCCGCGCCGCCTATCCTTGCCGACCGTGACCTCCGACCTCTTCGAGCCCACCGGGAGCCGTGGTCGTCGCGGCCCGTTCCGCGTCGGCGACCGCGTCCAGCTCACCGACCCGAAGAAGCGGATGCACACGATCACGCTCGAGGTCGGCAAGCAGTTCCACACCGCCAAGGGCGCGCTCGAGCACGACGACCTGATCGGACGCGACGAGGGCATCATCGTCACCTCGACCCAGGGCACCCCCTACCTGGCCCTGCGCCCGCTGCTGTCGGACTTCGTGCTGTCGATGAAGCGCGGGGCGACGATCGTCTACCCCAAGGACGCCGCGGCCATCGTCGGTCTCGCCGACCTCTACCCGGGAGCCCGGGTGATCGAGGCGGGCGTCGGCTCCGGCGCGCTGTCCTGCTCGCTGCTGCGCGCCGTTGGCGACACCGGCTCGGTGTCGTCGTACGAGCGGCGCCAGGACTTCGCCGACGTCGCGCGGGCCAACGTCGAGGGGTTCTTCGGCGGTCCGCACCCCGCGTGGAGCCTGACCGTCGGCGACCTGACACCGACGCTGCGGGCCCGTCGTGCCGAGGGCTACGACGTCGAGGTCGACCGGGTCGTGCTCGACATGCTCGCGCCGTGGGACTGCGTCCCGGCCGTCGCGGAGGCGCTCGTTCCCGGCGGCGTCCTCGTGGTCTACGTCGCGACGACGACCCAGCTGTCGCGGACGGTCGAGACGCTGCGGACCGACGGCCGGTTCACCGAGCCGCACGCCCAGGAGACCCTGCTGCGCACGTGGCACCTCGAGGGCCTGGCTGTGCGCCCCGACCACCGGATGAACGGCCACACCGGGTTCCTGGTGGTCAGCCGGCGGCTGGCCGACGGCACGGTGCTCCCGCCCCGGCGCACCCGTCCGGCCAAGGGCGCCTACGGCGAGGACTACGAGCTCCCCGACTGACCCGCCCGGAATTCGTTACCCGGCCGTTGCGACGCGCTGGAGCGTTCGCACGCGCGCGATCCCGGGATCCGTGGGTAGTGTCGAACCCGAGCCCCTCCCGGGAGGTGATCGTCGTGAGCTATCCCGACCCCGTCGACTCGCGCGTGTCCGCGCTGCAGGCCGAGCTGGCCGCTGCCACGGCGCAGAACCAGCGCCTCGTCTCCACGTTGCGCGAGGCCCGCGACCAGATCGTCGCGCTCAAGGAGGAGGTCGACCGCCTCGCCGAGCCGCCGAGCGGGTACGGCGTCTTCCTCGAGCGGCACGACGACGGCTCCATCGACATCTTCACGTCCGGCCGCAAGATGCGCGTCGTCGTCAGTCCCGACATCGACGGCGAGGCGCTGCAGACCGGGCAGGAGGTCATGCTCAACGAGGCGATGAACGTCGTCGGCGTCCGCGCCTACGAGCGCCACGGCGAGATCGTCATGCTCAAGGAGATCCTCGAGGACGGCGTCCGCGCCCTCGTGATCGGCCACACCGACGAGGAGCGCGTCGTGCGCCTCGCGGCACCGCTGCTCGCCGAGAAGCTCCGTGCCGGCGACTCGCTGCTGCTCGAGCCGCGCTCGCAGTACGTCTACGAGAAGATCCCGAAGGCCGAGGTCGAGGAGCTCGTCCTCGAGGAGGTCCCCGACATCGACTACCGCGACATCGGTGGTCTCGCGACGCAGATCGAGGAGATCCGCGACGCCGTCGAGCTGCCCTACCTGCACGCCGACCTGTTCCGCGAGCACAAGCTGCGCCCGCCGAAGGGGATCCTGCTCTACGGCCCGCCCGGCTGCGGAAAGACGCTGATCGCCAAGGCGGTCGCGAACTCGCTGGCCAAGAAGGTCGCCGAGGTCGAGGGCCGCGAGCACGGGCGCTCGTTCTTCCTCAACATCAAGGGCCCCGAGCTGCTCAACAAGTACGTCGGCGAGACCGAGCGCCACATCCGCCTGGTGTTCCAGCGGGCGCGCGAGAAGGCGTCCGAGGGCATGCCGGTCATCGTGTTCTTCGACGAGATGGACTCGCTGTTCCGCACCCGCGGGTCCGGCGTCTCCAGCGACGTCGAGAACACGATCGTGCCGCAGCTGCTCAGCGAGATCGACGGCGTCGAGGGCCTCGAGAACGTCATCGTCATCGGCGCCTCGAACCGCGAGGACATGATCGACCCGGCGATCCTGCGGCCCGGCCGCCTCGACGTGAAGATCAAGATCGAGCGCCCCGACGCGCAGAGCGCCGGCGACATCTTCTCCAAGTACCTGACCCCCGACCTGCCGCTGCACCCCGACGACCTCGCCGAGCACCGGGGAGACCCGGTCGCGACCTGCCAGGGGATGATCCAGCGCGCGGTCGAGCGGATGTACACCGAGAGCGACGAGAACCGCTTCCTCGAGGTCACCTACGCCAACGGCGACAAGGAGGTCCTGTACTTCAAGGACTTCAACAGCGGCGCGATGATCGAGAACATCGTGGCGCGCGCCAAGAAGATGGCGATCAAGGACCTCCTCGACCACGGCCAGCGCGGCATCCGCGTGCAGCACATGCTCGCCGCCTGCGTCGATGAGTTCCGCGAGAACGAGGACCTGCCCAACACGACCAACCCCGACGACTGGGCGCGGATCTCGGGCAAGAAGGGCGAGCGGATCGTCTTCATCCGCACGCTCATCCAGGGCAAGCAGGGCACCGAGGCCGGCCGCTCCATCGACACCGTCGCCCCCACCGGCCAGTACCTGTAGGGGCTCCCGTGAACGCCGACTGGCACCGCGCGCACGTGCTGGGTCGCGGTGCGTCGTGGGAGGACCGCGTGCGCTGGCACGAGGAGCACGCGCGCGAGTGCGGCTGCCGCCGTCCGCCGGCCGACATCCAGGCCGAGCTCGACCGCCGCGCCGCTGCTGAGGCTCGCGACTAGGGGCGGGCGAGCACGTCGTCCAGGACGGCGCGGACGGCTCCCGGGGACTCGAACCAGATGAAGTGGCCGGTGCCCGGGACGACGACGACCTCCGCGGCGTCGCCGATGGCCTCGGCCGTGTCCGTCGACGCCGTCAGCGGCATGGGGCTGCTGGCGCCATGGACGAACACGGTCGGGACCGCGCACCCCGCGAGCCGGCCCGCGAGCCCGGGCAGCGCCGCCTGCACCGACTCCCAGGTGCCGGCGTAGGCCTCGACCGACATCGCGATCGGCGGCATCGGTGGCGCCGCAGAAGGGTCGGCGTAGTACGCCGGCCACGCCAGTCGCAGGGACTCCACGGCGTCGTCGACCGTGCCCTCGCCGGCCATCGCCCGGGCGTCGAGCTCCTCCATCCGCTGCCGGTTCTCAGCCGGTGTCCCCGCGGACATCGCCGCGGCGAACTCAGCCTCGCCGCCGTCGCCGACACCGCCGAGCGGATCGACCACGATCGCGGCCAGCAGCCGGTCGGGGTGCGCCGCGAGGACGTGCAGCAGCAGGTGCCCGCCCCACGAGTGGCCCACGACCACGGCCCGGTCCCATCCGAGGGCGTCGAGCACCAGCGCGACGTCGTCGGCCTGGGTCGCGACGTCGAAGGGCTCTGCCGCAGTGCTGGGGGCCAGGCCACGCTGCTGGTAGCGCGCCACGCGGAAGCCGTCGTCGAGCTCGGCCACGAGGTCCTCGAGGTAGCCGACGCCGAGCCCCGGTCCGCCGTGCAGGAGGAGGACCGGCGTGCCCGAGCCGCTCACCGTGCCGACGAGGACGCCGCCCGGCACCGCTGCTTCGAAGGTCTCCATGCGCGCACCGTAGCCGCGCGCGACGTGCGCGGGGAGGCGGTTGAGCGCGCTGATCCCTGCCGGGATCAGGACGGTCGTGCCGAGCCGCGGTCGTCGGCGAAGAAGGCATCGAGGTCGACGCCCGTCCCGCCGCGGCCGAAGCCGTCGAAGCGGCCCTCCTCGGCCAGCAGGCGCGCGGCGTCGAGGAAGCCGCCCCAGGCGGCGCGGGCGAGCGCGCCGCCCACGCTGATCCGGCGTACACCGAGTGCCGCGAGGTCGTCGACGGTGATGTCGTCGGGCCAGGCCATGAGGACGTTCAGCGGCTTGGGCGCGACGGCCTCGACCACGCGCGCGATGTCGTCGGGGCGGCGCAGCCCGGGGGCGTAGAGGCAGTCGGCGCCGGCGGACGCGTACGACGTCAGCCGGACGACGATCTCGTCCAGCGACGGGCGCCCCCACAGCATGCCCTCGGCGCGGGCGACGAGGAGCGTGTCGCCGCCGGTCGCGTCGATCGCGCGACGTGCTGCCCGGATCCGCTCCACGGCGTCGTCGACCGCGTACAGCGGGTCGTCCTCGCGGCCGGTCGAGTCCTCGACGGACAGCCCGGCCACGCCGGTCCCGACGGCGGCACGGACGTTCGTCGCGACGTCGTCGGGCGCCGACGCGAAACCGTCCTCGAAGTCGGCGTTCACCGGGACGTCGGTCGCCTCGACGATCTCGGCGAGGTGCGCGAGCGCCATGTCGAGGCTGATGCCGTTGTCGGGACGGCCGAGCGCCCACGCCAGGCCCGAGCTCGTCGTCGCCAGGGCCGGGAACCCCATGCTCTGCAGCATCCGTGCGCTGCCGACGTCCCACGGGTTCGGGATCACGAAGCAGCCGTCCGCGTGGAGGCGGTGGAAGGCCTGGCGCTTGTCGGCGACGGAGGTCGCGGCTGCGGTCATCGGCCCAGGCTGGACAGCCGCGCCGCGCCTGTCAACGCTGCCGGGCGGCGCGGGCGCGCGACCGGGACCTGCCGGGGACGTAGGCTCGTCGCATGACCGTGCACCGCGTCATGGGGATCGAGACGGAGTACGGGATCTCCGTGCCCGGGCACCCGCACGTCAACTCGATGCTCACGAGCTCGCAGGTCGTCAACGCCTATGCCGGGTCGGTGCTGCCGGCGTCGCGGCAGAAGCCGCGCTGGGACTACGACGAGGAGACGCCGCTGCGCGACGCGCGCGGCTTCGACCTGACCCGCGCCGATGCCGACCCCAGCCAGCTCACCGACGAGGACCTCGGGCTCGCGAACCTCATCCTCACCAACGGTGCGCGGCTCTACGTCGACCACGCGCACCCGGAGTACTCCAGCCCCGAGGTCACCAACCCGCGCGACGCGCTGGTGTGGGACAAGGCGGGGGAGCGCATCATGGCGCGCGCCGTCGAGCTCGTGCTCGGCATCCCCGGCGCGCAGCCGGTGAACCTCTACAAGAACAACACCGACAACAAGGGCGCCTCGTACGGCACGCACGAGAACTACCTCATGCGCCGTACGACGCCGTTCGTCGAGATCGTCAAGCACCTGACGCCGTTCTTCGTCTCGCGCCAGGTCGTGACCGGCTCCGGTCGCGTCGGCGTCGGGCAGGAGGGGCGCAAGCACGGCTTCCAGCTCTCGCAGCGCGCCGACTTCTTCGAGGTCGAGGTCGGGCTCGAGACGACGCTGAAGCGCCCGATCATCAACACGCGCGACGAGCCGCACGCCGACCCGGAGAAGTACCGGCGGCTGCACGTCATCGTCGGCGACGCGAACCTCGCCGAGCTCTCGACGTACCTGAAGATGGGCACGACCGCGCTGGTGCTGTCGATGCTGGAGGACGGCGCCCTCGACCTCGACCTCGTCATGGACGCGCCGGTCCGCGAGATGCACGCGGTCTCGCACGACGCCTCGCTGAAGCACCTCGTCACCCTGGTGAACGGTCGTCGTCTCACTGCGGTGCAGATGCAGCTGGAGTTCCTCGAGCAGGCCCGCAAGCACGTGGAGCGCAAGGGCGAGGTCGACCCGGTGACGGCCGACGTGCTCGACCGGTGGGAGTCGGTCCTGGCCCGCCTGGAGACCGACCCGATGTCGCTGTCGCGCGAGCTGGACTGGGTCGCGAAGCTGGCGCTGCTGGAGGGCTACCGCGATCGCGACGGGCTCGACTGGGACCACCCGAGGCTGGCGCTCGTCGACCTGCAGTACAGCGACGTCCGCGCCGACAAGGGGCTCGCGAACCGGCTGCAGGCGCGTGGCGCGCTGGTGCGCCTCACGACCGACGCCGAGGTCGAGGCGGCGGTCCTGACGCCGCCGGAGGACACGCGTGCGTGGTTCCGCGGCGAGTGCCTGCGCCGCTACCCCGAGAGCGTCGCCGCGGCGTCGTGGGACTCGGTGATCTTCGACGTGCCCGGCCACGACGCGCTGCAGCGGGTCCCGACCCTGGAGCCGCTGCGTGGCACGCGAGCGCACGTCGGGGAGCTGCTCGATGCGAGCCCGACCGCGGCCGACCTGCTCGCCGCCCTGAACTCCTGACGCGCGCCGCGCCCACGGGTCCGACCATCTGGTCCTGCGCACGCACGCGGACGGGCACGATGGCGGCATGCCCGACGCAGTGAGCACCCGGCTGGTGCGCCTGGACGACGCAGCCCAGCTGACCGCGCTCGTGATGGCGAACCGCGACCACCTCGAGCCCTGGCAGCCGACGCCGGCAGAGTCGTGGTTCAGCGAGGCCGGCCAGGCGGAGGGCATCCGTGCGGTGCTCGCGGGCTACGAGGCCGGCACGCAGGTGCCGCACGTGATCGTGGACGCGTCGGGCGCGCTGGTCGGACGGATCGGGCTCAACAGCTTGATCCGCGGGGCGTTCCAGTCCGCCAGCGTCGGCTACTGGGTGGCGGCGGACGCGACCGGGCGGGGCGTCGCGACCGCCGCGGTGGGACTCATGGTGGAGCTGGCCTTCGGGCGGCTGCGGCTGCACCGCGTGCAGGGAGAGACGCTGCCGCACAACGTCGCGTCGCGGCGGGTCCTCGAGCGCAACGGGTTCGTCGAGTACGGCGTAGCACCGGACTACCTGCGGATCGCCGGGCGGTGGCAGGAGCACGTGCTCTACCAGCGCACCGACCCTCGCTGGGCGATCGGGCTCGAGCGGTGAGGCCGCTGCTGCTCCTCGACCTCGACGGGACCCTGGTCGACCACGACGCCGCGGAGCTGGCGGCCATCACGGGCTGGATGGTCGACGCCGGGTTCCCCTCCCACGTCGACGATGTCGCAACCCCGCTCGTGTGGCGACGCCTGAGCGAAGAGGTGTTCGGCGACTACTTCGCGGGCCGGCTGGGGTTCCAGGAGCAGCGGCGCATCCGCGTCCGGACCTTCCTGCCGCTCGTCGGGGTCGACGTCGCCTCGATGGGCGACCGCGACCTGGACGCGCAGTTCGACGAGTACGGGAGGCGCTACGCCGAAGCCTGGCAGCCGTTCCCCGATGTCGTCCCTGCGCTGACGCGGCTGAGGACGACCCACCGGCTCGCCGTGCTGACCAACGGCGACCAGGACCACCAGGAGGGCAAGCTGCGTCGTGCCGGGCTGAGCGACCTCGTCGAGCAGCTGATCGCGACGTCGTCGATCGGGGCCGCCAAGCCCGAGCCTGCGGCGTTCCTGCGCGCCCTGGAGAAGCTCGGCGAGCAGCCCGAGGGGGCGACGTACGTCGGCGACCGCCTCGACGTCGACGCCCGCGGCGCCACGGCCGCCGGCCTCACCGGCGTGTGGCTCGACCGCACCGGCATCCAGGGCCCCGCCCCCGACGTCCGCACCATCCGGACCCTCGGCGACCTGCCCTGAGGGCGCGCAGCCGGACACGGGCGGGGCTCGGACGATCGGCCGGGGGCGGGGACCCGTTCCCGTGGGTAGGGTCGGGAGAGTGGCCGCAGCGGCCACCAGGACATGACAGCCGACGGGAGCCCGCCATGCCCACTCGTGAGCCGGGGGAGCAGCAGCACCGGTCCCGCTCGACCGAGGACCAGGTCGAGGAGACCGTCGAGACCTCGAGCGACCTCGCCGAGCGCAAGGAGGCGCTCGACGCCGACATCGACGCGATCCTCGACGACATCGACGAGGCGCTCGAGACCAACGCGGAGGAGTTCGTCCGCGGGTTCGTCCAGAAGGGCGGCGAGTGAGCCTCCTGCCCAGCGGCACGGCTAGGTTCATCGACGCAGCGTCCGCACAGGACCTCACGCACGACCGACGGTGCACGCAGGAGGGACCACGGTGAGCACGTCCACGTCCGGGGGACAGGGAGCGTCCCTGTCGTCTGCGTTCCTGCGCGCGGGATCGTCGTCGTTCGCCGAGTTCCTCGCCGAGCACGACCCGTCGCTCCTGCCCGCGGGTCGCAGCCTGCCCGCCGGAATGACCGTCGAGGCGCCGCACGGTACGACGATCGTGTCGCTCACCTACGACGGCGGCGTGATCATGGCGGGCGACCGCCGCGCGACGATGGGCAGCTTCATCGCCCAGCGCGACATCGAGAAGGTCTTCCCCGCCGACGAGTCCAGCTGCGTCGGCATCGCCGGCACCGCGGGCCTCGCGGTCGAGCTGGTGAAGCTGTTCCAGGTCGAGCTCGAGCACTACGAGAAGATCGAGGGCGCGCAGCTCTCGCTCGACGGCAAGGCCAACCGCCTCGCGGCGCTGCTGCGCAACAACCTCGGCATGGCGATGCAGGGGCTCGCGGTCGTCCCGCTGTTCGCCGGCTACGACCACGACGCCGAGGCCGGTCGGATCTTCAGCTACGACGTCACCGGCGGTCGCTACGAGGAGCACCGCCACCACGGCGTCGGCTCGGGGTCGCTCTTCGCCCGCGGCTCCCTCAAGAAGCTCTGGCGCGAGGGCCTCGCGCCCGCCGACGCGATGGCGGTCGCGGTCGAGGCGCTCTACGACGCCGCTGACGACGACTCCGCCACCGGCGGCCCCGACCTCGCACGCGGGATCCTCCCGGTGGTCGTGCTCGTGGACGCCGACGGCTACCGCCGCGTCGAGGAGGACGAGCTCGACCCGATCGTCCGAGCCGTCGTCGCCGCGCGCCAGTCGCACCCCGACGGTCCCCGCGCGAACGTGACGGCCTGAGGAGCGCCCCGATGAGCATGCCGTTCTACGTCTCGCCCGAGCAGGTCATCAAGGACAAGGCCGACTACGCCCGCAAGGGCATCGCGCGCGGCCGCAGCGTCGTCGTCCTGCAGTACGCCGGCGGGCTGCTGTTCGTGGCCGAGAACCGCTCGCGCGCGCTGCACAAGATCTCCGAGATCTACGACCGCATCGCGTTCGCCGCCGTCGGCAAGTACAACGAGTTCGAGAACCTGCGGGTGGCCGGCGTCCGTCTGGCCGACCTCCGCGGCTACTCCTACGACCGCCGCGACGTCACCGGTCGCAGCCTCGCCAACGCCTACGCGCAGACCCTCGGCACCATCTTCACCGAGACGCAGAAGCCCTACGAGGTCGAGATCGTCGTCGCCGAGGTGGGCGACACCGCCCACGACGACCAGCTCTACCGCCTCACCTTCGACGGCTCCGTCGGCGACGAGCACGGCTTCGTCGCGATGGGCGGCTCGGCCGAGCACATCACCGCAGGCCTCAAGGAGCGGTGGACCGAGGGCATGGACGTCGGCGACGCCCTGCGGCTCGCGGTCGAGCTCCTCGGCAGCGCGCCCGAGAACGGCAACGGCGAGGGCCCGCACGTGCTGACGCCGTCGCAGCTCGAGGTCGCCGTCCTCGACCGCTCGCGTCCGCGCCGCAAGTTCAAGCGGCTGCAGGGCCAGGCGCTCGCGGACCTGCTCGGTGTCGAGGACGACTCCGACGACGAGGCCGGCGGCGCCGGGGGCACCGCGGACTGACCCCGTGCGCGCGGCGCGCTGCGGTATGCCGCGGGCCGTGCCTAGGGTGGGGACGTGGACCGGCGGATCTTCGGGATCGAGACCGAGTACGGCGTCACCTGCACGTTCCGGGGGCAGCGTCGGCTCTCTCCCGACGAGGTCGCGCGCTACCTGTTCCGCCGCGTCGTGTCGTGGGGCCGGTCCAGCAACGTCTTCCTGCGCAACGGCGCCCGGCTCTACCTCGACGTCGGCAGCCATCCCGAGTACGCCACCCCGGAGTGCGACTCGATCGTCCAGCTCGTCACGCACGACAAGGCGGGGGAGCGGATCCTCGAGGGGCTGCTCGTCGACGCCGAGCGCCGCCTCCAGGAGGAGGGCATCGCCGGCGACGTCTACCTGTTCAAGAACAACACCGACTCCGCGGGCAACAGCTACGGCTGCCACGAGAACTACCTCGTCGGTCGGCACGGCGAGTTCCAGCGGCTCGCCGACACGCTGATCCCGTTCCTCGTCTCGCGCCAGATCATCACCGGCGCCGGCAAGGTGCTGCAGACGCCGCGCGGCGCCGTCTACTGCGTGAGCCAGCGCGCCGAGCACATCTGGGAGGGCGTCTCGAGCGCGACGACGCGCTCGCGCCCGATCATCAACACGCGCGACGAGCCGCACGCCGACGCCGAGCGCTACCGCCGCCTCCACGTGATCGTCGGCGACTCGAACATGAGCGAGACGACGACCATGCTGAAGCTCGGGTCGACCGACCTCGTGCTGAGGATGCTCGAGCACGGCAGCGTCATGCGCGACATGACGCTCGAGAACCCGATCCGCGCGATCCGCGAGATCAGCCACGACCCCACCGGCCGCCGGACGGTCCGGCTCGCCAACGGGCGCGAGCTCTCGGCGCTGCAGATCCAGACCGAGTACCTCGAGCGCGCCCGCGACTTCGCCCAGCGCCGCGGCCTGGTCGAGGACCCGGTCCACGCGCGCGTGCTCGACCTGTGGACCCGTACGGTCACCGCCGTCGACACCGGCGACCTGTCGCTCGTCGAGCGCGAGATCGACTGGGTCATCAAGCTGCGCCTGCTCGAGCGCTACATGGCCAAGCACGGGATGGAGCTCTCGAACCCGCGCATCGCCCAGCTCGACCTGGCCTACCACGACATCACCCGCAGCCGCGGGCTCTACTACCTGCTCGAGTCCCGGGGCGCCGTCGCCCGGGTCAGCCGCGACCTCGACATCTTCGAGGCCAAGAGCGTGCCGCCGCAGACCACCCGGGCGCGCCTGCGCGGCGACTTCATCAAGCGGGCCCAGGAGCGCCGTCGCGACTTCACCGTCGACTGGGTCCACCTCAAGCTCAACGACCAGGCCCAGCGCACGGTCCTGTGCAAGGACCCCTTCCGCGCCGTTGACGAGCGCGTCGAGAAGCTCATCGCCAGCATGTGACCCCCACCACACGGGTTCGGCGGGGTGGGAACGCTGGAGGGGGCGGGTTCGTCACCCTGGTGACCGAGCCCGTCCCGACACCCCGTTAGGGTCGCTGAACGTGATCTCCCGCCCGGTGGCTGCCGCCGCCCTCGTCCTGTCCGCCGCCCTCGCGCTCACCGCGTGCGGCTCCTCGTCGGCGTCCGACTCCTCGTCGTCGCCGTCCGCGTCGTCCAGCGTGACGATCGTGAAGGGGACGGCCGGCGTCACCGTCACCGGCGACCTGGGCTCCAAGCCCACCGTCAAGCTCGGTGCCGACACCAAGAGCACCAAGGAGCTCACGGTGTCCGACCTGGTCGAGGGCACCGGCGACCCGGTCAAGGCCGGCGCGAGCGTCACGGCGAACTACGTCGGCATCGGCGCGATCTCGGGCAAGGAGTTCGACTCCTCCTGGTCGCGCGGCAAGCCCTCGCAGTTCTCCCTCGACCAGGTCATCCTCGGCTGGCAGCAGGGCATCCCCGGCATGAAGGTGGGCGGCCGCCGCCTGCTCGTCATCCCGGCGCAGCTCGCCTACGGCGCGAACCCGCCGACCGCCGACATCCAGGCCAACGAGACTCTCGTCTTCGTCGTCGACCTCGTGCCCACCCCGACCCCGACCCCCGCCGCGAAGGTCGTCGGCACCGCCGGTGTCACCGTGACGGGCGACCCGAGCAAGGGCGAGCCCAAGGTCACCGTCAGCCCCGAGACGGGCAAGACCACCGCGCTGACCTACAACGACATCGCCGTCGGCCTGAGCACCGAGGCCACCACCGCCTCGACGGTCACGATCAACTACATCGGCGTCGGCGGCCTGTCCGGCAAGACGTTCGACTCCAGCTTCGCCAGCGGCCAGCCGGCGACCCTGCCGCTGGCCCAGGTGATCCCGGGCTTCCGCGACGGCGTCGCGGGCATGAAGGTCGGCGGCCGCCGCCTCATCATCATCCCCGCGGCCGACGCGTACGGCTCGCAGCCGCCGTCGGGCTCGGGCATCCAGGCCAACGAGCCGCTCGTGTTCGTCGTCGACCTGGTGTCGGTGAAGTAGCCCCGTCTGCCAGGGTGTAGACAAGACCGGGCGCCGCGGACGGCGCCGGACACCCTGGAGGAATCGTGAGCGAGAAGCCCGAGATCGACTTCCCCGAGGGCCCCGCGCCCACGGAGCTGGTCATCGAGGACATCGTCGTCGGCGACGGCGCCGAGGCGGTGCCCGGCGGGACCGTCACGGTCCACTACGTCGGCGTCGAGTACGACACGGGCGACCAGTTCGACTCCTCCTGGGACCGGGGCGAGACGATCGAGTTCCCCCTGCGCGGCCTGATCCAGGGCTGGCAGGAGGGCATCCCGGGCATGAAGGTCGGCGGCCGCCGCAAGCTCACGATCCCGCCGGCCCTGGCCTACGGCGAGGCCGGTCGTGGCCACCGCCTGTCGGGCAAGACGCTGATCTTCGTCATCGACCTCGTCGACGCCCGCTGAAGGCAGCCGCGTGAGCCAGTCCGACCGCACCGAGCGCCTGCTCAACCTGCTGTTCGCCCTGATGTCGTCGGCGCGGCCCGTGCCCAAGCACGTGCTGCGCGACGCCATCGACGCCTACCGCGAGAGCCCCTCCGACGAGGCGTTCGAGCGGATGTTCGAGCGCGACAAGGACGAGCTGCGGGGCATGGGCGTCCCGGTGGAGACGGTCGAGGGCTCCGACGGCGTCGGGGGCATCGAGGGCTACCGCGTCGCGGTCGACGCCTACGCGCTGCCCGAGGTGTCGTTCACGGCCGACGAGATCGCCGTCCTCGGGCTCGCGGCGCGGGTCTGGGAGGTGGCCAGCCTCGGCCCGGCCGCGCAGCGCGCGCTGACCAAGCTCGAGGCCCTCGGCCCGGGCACCGTCGTCGACGGCCCCGTCGGCGTCGAGACCCGCATCGCCACGGCCGAGCCGTCGTTCCCGGTGCTGCTCGACGCCGTGCGCGCCCGGCGCACCGTGCGCTTCGACTACCGCAAGCCAGGCGAGGGCGTCCCCGAGGCGCGCGAGGTGCAGCCCTGGGGCGTCGCCTCGCGTCGCGGCCACTGGTACCTCGTGGGCCACGACGTCGCCCGCGGCGCGGCGCGCGTGTTCCGGCTCTCCCGCGTCGTCGGCGCCGTCACCCCGGTGGGGGCGCCCGATGCCTACGCCGTGCCCGCCGACGTCGACGTGGTCGGCATGATCGCCGCCTCGACCCCGGGCGCGCCCACGCAGGTCGCCGTCCTGCGCGTGGCACCAGGCCGCGCCCACACGCTGCGTCGTCGCGCGACGTCCACCCGAGCGGAGGGCGGCGCCGACCTGCTCGAGCTGCCCTACTCCGACGACGAGGGCCTCGCCGCCCAGCTGGTCGGCATGGGCTCCGACGTCGTCGTCCTCGAGCCGCAGGCTCTGCGCGACGCCGTCGTGCGGCGGCTGCGCGCGGCGGCGGGGGAGGTCGCATGACCGCGGCCAAGCGCGGCCAGGACACCGCCGCCAGCCGGCTCTCGCGCCTGCTGGCCCTGGTCCCGTGGCTCACTGCCCACGGCGACGTCACCATCGACGAGGCGGCGGCGCACTTCGGCGTCACGCCCCAGCAGCTCGAGAACGACCTCTGGCTGCTGGTCTGCTCCGGCCGCCCCGGCCACAGCCACGGCGACCTCGTCGACATCCAGTTCTGGGACGAGGACCGGCGGATCACCGTCCTGGACCCGCAGACCCTCGACCGCCCCCTGCGGCTCTCGCCCGACGAGGCCGCCTCGCTGCTCGTGGCGCTGCGCGTCCTCGCCCAGGTCCCCGGCCCGCACGACCGGGGCGCCCTGGCCGGCGCCACCGCGAAGCTCGAGGCCGCTGCCGGCAGCGCCCTCGCGGCCGCCGACGGCGTCGCCGTGGCCGTGGTCGGCACCGGCGACCCCGACGTCGCCGCCGCCGTCACCCGCGGGCTCGCGGAGGGCCGCCGCCTGCACCTGCGCTACGTCGGCTCCCTCGACGAGCGCACCGAGCGCGACGTCGACCCGATGCGGGTGCTCACCCTCGACGGCCGGACCTACCTGGAGGCCTGGTGCCGCCGGGCCGAGGCCGTGCGCACATTCCGCCTCGACCGGATCGAGGCGGCCGAGGTGCTCGACATCGCGGCGGAGGTCCCCGAGGACGCCGTGCCGGTCGACCTGGGCACCGGGGTGCTGCGGCCCGAGGGCGCCCCGGTGCGGCTGGCGCTGGCCCCGGAGGCCGCCTGGATCGCCGAGGAGAACCCCGTCGACTCCGTCGTGGAGCTCGACGACGGCCGCCGCGAAGTGCTCCTGCCGGTGGCCGACGAGCGGTGGCTGGTGCGCCTGCTGCTGCGTCAGGGCGGCTCCGTGACGGTCCTGGACCGCCCCGACCTCGTGGAGCGCGTGCGGGCCGAGGCCCGGGCCGCGCTCGCGGCGTACGACGCCTGATCCGAACCCCTCGGCGCCCTGGGGCGCCACCCGGGCGGCCCAGGCGGGCCGATCCGGCTACGCGACGTCGTCAGGAGATTCCCCCGTTCGGGCTCAAGTCCCCGCCGGGATCGTGCCGATGCCCCTCTCGTCAGTGAGGAAGGCACCGGGACTACCCGGGAGGAGGAGGGTCACGATGGCCACCATCAAGGCAACCTGTCCGATGTGCGGTGACGTCGACCTGACCCCGCGTCAGGTCAGGGTCCGCGTCGTCGAGGCGATCCAGGACACCGACTCGCGCCGCTCCTACGCCTTCGGCTGCCCGATGTGCCACGTCGACGTCGAGAAGCCCGCCGACGAGGAGGTCGTGCGCCTGCTGACCTCGGCCGGCGTGCGCATCGACCGCATCCCGGTCCCCGCGGAGGCCCGCGAGGCCCACAGCGGCGGCCCGATCGGCTACGACGACCTGCTCGACCTCGTCCTCTACCTCGAGACCCACGACGCCGTGGCCGAGGACATGGGGCTCACCCTCGGCCGCTGAGCCGACCTGCCGGGTTACCCTGGGTACCTGCCGTCCGGGCTACCCCGGGCGTCCGCCGCTGATTCGAGGTCTGGTCCATGGGTGGGATTCTGCGCGAGCCGATGTTCTGGCTCGTCATGGTGGTCGTCATCCTGCTGTTCGGCGCCAAGCGCCTGCCCGACGTCGCCCGCGGTGTGGGGCGCTCCCTGCGCATCTTCAAGGCCGAGACCGAGGGCCTGCGC
>WBZP01003242.1_pt2 | contig 16454 bp, 13 predicted proteins | sample 5204301 | NCBI WGS metagenome assembly WBZP01 (sample SAMN12412401, study PRJNA552823) | activated sludge metagenome | isolation source: activated sludge from nitrification reactor of wastewater treatment plant... | place: USA: Pennsylvania | collected 2017
AGCTGTTTCTCGATGGTCACGCCCAGCGTCGCCGCCTTTACGTCGATGAAGTGCAGGCAGGAGGCAACGATCTCATTCAGCGATTCCAATGAGAATTTCGGTTTCATGTAGCGGGCATAGTCGAGAATCTCTTCGATAAGGCGCTCGATGCGCGCCAGATCGTCCGCCACCACGGCGCTGAACGAGTTCATAAAGTCGGCGTCATCCCGCCGAGAGGGCGCCAACTGGATGAAGGTCTTGATTGAGGTCAGGGGGTTCCGTATCTCGTGGGCGAATCCTCCGGCGATGGTTTCGAGCGACCGCAGGCGATCGGCCCGCCGGATCAGGAGCTGGGTCTGCTTCCAGTCCTCGTAGAGCATCGCGTTGTCGAGCGCAATGGCCGCACTGTCGGCCAGTGAGCGGAGCAGGTTGAGTTCATCCTGGGAATAGAAGCCCAGGGACGGTTTGTGTCCCAGGTTCACGAACCCGATCAGGCGGGATTTATTGACCAGCGGAAGACAGACCTCCGAGTCCATCGTCGTCAGGGTGTCGAGCAGGCCAGGCATCACCAGGTCGTCCGGACCGGGAAGGTGGTCCTGTAGCTCTTCTTTGACGACCGGCTGGTTGCGCTCCAGGAGAAAGCGGGCAAACGATTCAGAGCTCGTGAGACGGATGGAATGGGCCAGGGCTTCGTCCACTCCGTGCGAGGCTTTCAACCCGTAGCGGCCTGCCTCTTTGTCGAAGAGAAACAGGGACAGTTTCTCGATGCGCAGGACGGTCTGCAGCGTCCGCACGATCTCCTGCTGCAAATTGACGAGATCGAGATTCATGACCATGGCGTGGCTGAAGCGCGTCAACGTGTTGTAGGCGTCGTATCGGCAGGGAAACAGTGCTTTGTTGAGCACCGATTGCAGCCACGGCTGGAAGGTGACGTACAGAGCGGTGAACGCCACGGTGGCGCCCACGAGCACGCTCGCCAGTGCGAGGGGGGGGAGGTCGCTCAGTCCCTGCGCGAGCAGCGCGAGCGCCAGCGTGAAGGGGACCAGCGGGAGATAGGTCGCGCTCATCGACACGAACAGGGCGGCATCCAGCAGGTGGTACCGGAGAATGGCGATCGTCACCACCGCGGTCAGCAGGAAAATGGGCACGTAGCCGAAGGGATACAGGTCATAGCCAAACGCGGGAAAGAAATCTACCGAGCCCAGGTAGGCGATCACAAAGGCCATCAGGACGAATTTGATCTGCTGGCGTCTGATCGGAGTCGTGGCCCTGCGGTAGGCGCACACGTAGTCGGTAAAGGCCGCGGTCATGTACGCGACGAACACAAGAAAGAACAGGGCGCTCGCCGGGCCCCACTGCGGAAAATATCCCCATCGGTAGAGACGGACGCCCGTCACGAAATCGTCGCGGAAGACGACGGCCAGGGCCAGCAGGGTGGCCAGCCCGTAGCCCAGCCAGATGACCCGCGAGCGAGGCAGCCGAAGAAACTCTGCTGAGAAGGCGTAAAACGCGACGGAGATGAACATGACGCCGACGTTATCGAGCCGGAACCAGGCCAAAGCCTGCTCCGGCGTGGGGGCACAGAGCCCGATGCTGGTAGCGGTGAGCCACAGGGCAATGCTGGCGCACAGGACGAGGAAGTGGCGATGGGCGGCGGACCGGTGGTTCGACCGGTAGACCAGCAGTCCCAGTCCGAGCGTGACACCTCCCATGAGCAACATGGGAATAGCATGCACGTTGATCGCATAGCCGGAGGTGGTCATGGTCTGTTACGCCATTCTGGCTCGGGCGATGGTGGAGAGCTGCTCGTCGGTCACATAGCCGGTCGAGTTGCGAAATTGCGCCAGGCGGAACCCCAGAGCCCGGCCCGAGGCGATCATATGCGCGGCCAATGCCGGGTCGGCTTTGCCGAGAGAGTAGTGTCCGTGCCATCCGATGGCGGTTAAAATCATCGTTTCAGAGAGACAGCCGAGCGCTTCGCCCTGAGCGAGATCGAGATCGAAGTGCACGTCCACGTCGGGGGTGCAGACCACAGCCGATTCGATCACGAGCACGTCGGGCCGCTGGCGAGGAATCTCTTCGGAGACATTCTTGGGCTGGGCCGCATCGATCACGATCGCGCCGGGCTTCAAGTGGGCCGCCGTCAGAAGAATGTACGGATTGTTTGTGGCGGCGATGACAATATCGGCCTCGCGGACGGAATCGAGATGCGACGTGCCTTCTACGGCGGCCGGCTGGCCGGCGAGGTCCGTCAGCAGCGTCTGGACGGCGTCTTTCTTGATGTCGATGATAATGACCCGGTCGACCAGCCGCGCCAGCATTTTCGCGCAGGAGGAGCCGACCGAGCCGGCGCCGCCCACAATCGCGGCTGTCGCGTGCGGCAGGCTGAGATTCGTCAGGGCTGCGGCCTCCAGCACATTCTGCACGGCGATCGCCGCCGAGTGGGGGTTGCCTGTCGTCAAGCCGAGCTGCACCTTGCCTTCGAGATCGCGGCCGTCGCGGGTCACGATCGACGTAAAAGCGCCCAGCCCGGCGATCGTGGCGCCCATCTTTTCGGCGAGGCGGACGGTTTGCAGCACCCGCTGACGGGCCAGGCGGGGATTGCGAATCATCTGTTCCGTCGTCAACGGAGAAATGAGCATCGCGCCCGTCGTCGGCGTCCCGTCCGCCATCGTCAGGCCGGTAATATACGAGGCGACAAACGGCCATTGATAACGGAACCACCGCTCCACCATTCGGGTGGGCAGGAGGCGGGCGAAGGGAAACTTCCGCGGCACATCGTCCAGCATGCGAGGGTGTCCGATGAAGGCGAACGAAATCGGCGTCACGAACAGGCGCGCGACCGGCCCCGGGAGGAAGCGGATCGCCAGATCGCGCAGCAGTTGCGCGGCCAGCCCGAGGCCTTCCCCCACCAGGCTCCATGAAAACCGTTCCGCGCCTGTCGCACGGATCGGAGCGGCGACCGGTGCCTGTTCAGACCGCATGGTCGCCGATGGAAGCGGCCCTGAGCCGGCCGGTTGAGCGGCCCGTTCTGGCAGCCTCTCGGCACCGAGCGGGAGCCGATAGGGGAGCGCAAAGGGATTATCAGTGATAAACAACGAGAGAATGGAGCGGGGATTGGCCGTGACCAGTTCGGCACGGGCCGCCGCGCGCGTCACGCCGTCGGGAGCGCCGAGACTGTCCAGGTAGGCCGCGAGTTCCTGGAATGCGGATTCGAGGACGCGCCGTTCGGCCTCGCCGAGCGAGGGCAGCTCGATATCGATACGAAACTGGGCGGGTGAGACGTCGGCGTCCTCTGTCACGGCTGTGACCCGGCCGGCCAGCGGCATATAGGCGACATTCCGGCCGAAGTGGAAGAGCACCGAAAGCGACGTGCCGACCGGCGAGGGAGTGTCGGTCACGAAAGATAGGCGTGAGAGGCCGAGATCCTGGGTGACCCCCCTCGATAAGGTGCCCTGGAAATCAGCGACGACGGGAAGACTGATGGCAAGTTGGTCTGGGATCGTCTGGAGCATGAACTTCCTCTCCTTCTCGGTCCAAAGCACCGACTATTCTCGCGGGGCTGTCGAGTATGGGGACGCCTGGTCCGCAGACGGGAAACCGCCATGGCGGCGGGACAGAGACAGTCGAGACGTGTCTTCCACTATTGTCCGCGATCCCTTGTTTGTCAACTAACTGCGGGCTGTCTGTCAACGACGCAAGCGGCCCCAGTCTGTGCCAGATGGCCTGGCTGAATGGATCTAAGAGATCAGGGCCCTCTGCAGCATGTCCGCTCCAAGGTCTGAGGACGTTCCAGGCGGCATGCACAATCCGCTTCGAGGTGCGTTTGGACGGCGAAACAGGTATTCTGCCGTGATTCACCAGAGATCACCATGCACACGTCCTTGCGCGGGATGCCGCCGCTCTATACGCAAGTCCTCATCGCCGTCGCGGGCGGGGCGTTGCTCGGGGTCCTCTTCGGGCAGGAGCCCTATTGGGGCGGCCTGCGTAACGAGCAATTGGGCAAGTTCGGCCTCTTCGTCGTCACGCTGCTCAAGACCCTCGCCATCCCGCTCATCTTCTTCGCGATCCTCGATGCACTGATCCGCACCAGCATTCCGCTCCGTCAGGGGGGGAAGCTGGTCATCATCTGTCTGGTGAACGTCACCGTCGCCATGACCATCGGTCTGGCCATCATGAATACCTGGCACCCGGGGCTGGCCTGGCTGGGCCATGTCGATGAGCTGCTCCACCTCGTGCCCGGCACCACGCTTTCGTCGTCGGCCCTGGCCAATGTGCAGGCCGGCTCGCAGAGCCCGATCGAGTATCTGGCGTCCTATATTCCCCGCACCATCGCGGACCCGTTTGCCAGCAACAACATCATCGGTGTCGTCCTTCTCGCGCTGGCGATCGGCGCGACCCTGCGCTACCTGCACAGCACCTCGGGCCAGGCGGGCGGAGCAGTTTCAGTCGTCGTGGGAATCATCGAGCGTATCTATGGATGGCTCGTGCAGCTGCTCGGCTGGATCATTCTCGCCGTCCCGTTGGCCGTCTTCGGCGTCGTCGCCCATGTCGTGGGCAAGTCCGGTGTCGGCGTCTTCTCCGTGCTGTGGATTTTCCTCGTCGCTATGCTCGCGGGGCTCGCCATCCACTCGCTCTTCTATTATCCGCTCGTCGCCTGGCTGGTGGGGAAGAAGTCGCCCAAGATCTATATAGGGCAGGGAGCCGATGCGATCATGACGGCGGTGTCCTGTAACAGCAGCCTGGCCACTGTGCCCGTCACCCTCCGCTGTCTGGAGCGCATGAACGTCTCGCCGCAATCCTCCCGCCTCGCGGCCTGCGTCGGAACAAACCTCAATAACGACGGCATCACGCTCTATGAAGCCATGGCCGCGCTCTTTCTGGCGCAGGCCCTGGGCTACGATCTGCCGATGGCCAAGCAAGTGTTGATCGTCCTCGCGTCGATCATCGCCGGGGCGGGCGTCGCCGGTATTCCTGAGGCGGGGTTGATCGTGTTGCCGCTCGTGCTGGCCGCCGCCGGCCTGCCCGATCATGTGATCATCGCAGCCATCCCGCTCATCATGACCGTGGATTGGATCATCGCCCGCGCCCGCTCCGGCGTGAACGTCATGAGCGACATGCTCGTCGCCATCCTCCTCGACGCCTGGCAGGTGACTCCGGCCGCTGTGCCGGTTGCGGTCCAGCCTCAATCAGAAGCGGCTCCTCCCGCAGAGCCTCAGAGATTCTGAGACGCACTCGGCAGCTCCGGTAGTCTTGCCGGCAGGGTCGCTATTCGTGTATATACGAGAATGTGTTTGCGTGGGACAGCAAGAAGGCGATTGCCAACTTCGAAAAACACGGAGTCCCATTCGAAGAAGCCTCGACGATCTTTGTCGATGCCAATGGCTTGGACGGGGAAGATCCAACTCACTCCGCACATGAGCAGCGTCGCCGGCGTATAGGGCGATCACTGTCAGGGCGCATCCTCTTCGTGGTGTATACGATACGAAGGAGAAACCATGAAAAAGAAACCATCCGGATCATCAGCGCAAGGCAGGCGAGCCGTAAAGAGCGTCAGGCCTATACCGGACGCGCAGATTGATTTCTCCGACATTCCGGAGGCCACGGACGAAGAATTAAAGCGCATGCGTCGGGTCGGCAGGCCGTCCAGCGGCAGGGCAAAGCAGTTGATCGCGATTCGTCTCTCGCCGACGCTGTTGAACCAGCTTCGCAAGATGGCCGCCAAGCAAGGGAAACCCTACCAATCCCTGATTCATGAGCTCTTAGAAAAAGCGGCTGCGAAGGCAGCGTAGGGTGTGCCTGGCGGACGGCCAGTTCCTCATCAGCTTCAAAGCCTGACGGAGCCTCCTGGACATTTGTCCGACTCCGTCGTAGATTGCCTCGCCGTGGCAACGTCTCCACCCAAATACTTCTCGATGATCCGCCAGTTTCACCTGGCCGATTTCCTCACGCTCGGCAACGGCGCCTGCGGGGTCGCGGCCGTGCTGTTGAGCATGCGCTACATGGGCAGCCAATCGACGTCCCATTTCCTTGCCGCCACGGCCCTGGCCCCGGCGGCCTTGCTCTTCGACTGGCTCGACGGCCGGGTCGCCCGCTGGCGGCACATGCAATCGCCGCTCGGGCGCGAGTTGGATTCGCTGGCCGACGTGATTTCATTTGGCGTCGCACCGGCGGCCCTCGGGTATGCCGCAGGCCTGCAGGGCGGGTGGGACTGGATCGTGCTGATGTATTTCGTCTGTTGCGGCGTCAGCCGGCTGGCCCGGTACAACGTCACCGCCGAAACGCTGTCCGCGGGTCAGGACAAAGTCGCCTACTTCGAAGGCACGCCCATTCCCACCACCGTGGTCCTCACCGGCGTGCTGGCCCTGGCCGCCTGGCAGGACAGGATGGGCGAGCAGCTCTATGGGGGCGTCTGGACCATCGGCCCGGCCGACCTGCATCCCTTGTCACTGCTCTTCGTCCTCTCCGGCAGCTTGATGATCAGCACCATCCGCATTCCCAAAGTGTAGGCACGTCAAGCGCTATGCGCCTCGGGGAGTCTCCCCCTCACCTGTCCGGACCATTGTGGGGCCCGCGCTTGACCTATAACTTGACTCACGCTTGACCAACGAAGTATTCTATCTCTCATGCCATACCAGCCAACATTTACGGTCTCAGCCCGAGTCGTCGGAGAACTGGAGGCCATTGCGGTCTTGCGGGAGCGCATCATGGCCGCCACCATTCAGGTGCCCTGGATGCCCAGGCTGCAACGTGACGCCAGAGCGCGGAGCACCCACAGCTCCACGGCGATTGAAGGGAATCCCTTGACGTTGGAGCAGGTTCGGCGCATTGAGGAGGGCCAACCCTTGCTCGCCGAACCGGCGCGAGCACAACGTGAAGTCCTCAATTATCTTGCCGGCCTTCGGTATCTTGAGCGGCATGCCGACAAAAAGCGGATCACCCATCGAGATATCCTCAGTCTCCACAAGATCCTCGCCGCCGATGTCATGGACCAGGGCGAAGCGGGCCGGTATCGCGAGATCCAGGTCTATGTGGGGCTCTACACGCCGCCGGCGCCGCAGGTGGTGCGCGGAGCCATGACGGATCTGCTGGCCTGGTGGAACGGGCCGGCCAGGGAGTGGTCGCCGGTCATTTCCTCTGCGCTGCTCCACTATCAATTCGAGGACATTCATCCGTTTGCCGACGGGAACGGGCGCACCGGACGAGCCCTGGCGTTATGGGAACTGTATCGCAGAGGATTCGATACGCACCATATATTTTCCGTCGATGAAATCTACAGCGAGCATCGTGACGCCTACTATGCGGCTTTGGCGCATGTGCGAAAGCAGGGGGGCGACCTCACGGCGTGGATTGAGTACTGCGCCCAGGCCCTCCGGGTCACCCTCGATCGCGTCTGGATCCGCATTCAGCACCTCGGCGCACGCGCCGCGCCGCAGCAGATCATCCTGCGTCCACGGCAAGAGCAATTACTGCGCTTACTCAAAGACCACCGGTCGATGACACCGAAAGAAATTCGTGAGAGCCTGCGCGTCTCCAAGCAAGGGGCGATGGATCTGCTCAATCCGCTGCTGGAGGCCGGGCTCGTCGAGCGCAGCGGCACGCAGAAATCAGGCCGCTATCGGCTCATCTGAGTCAGCCCTATACCGCGCATGTCTTGGTACGCGTCTGCTCATATCCCTAGCCCGTTCCATCCAACTCAGCACCCAGTACTCAGGACTTCCGAATAGCACTCATCCTCCGGGCTGTTATGTTCTTCCATCGAGGGACGTGATTTCTTTCAGACAACAAGGTATCCTCCTCATCGAGCAGTGTATTGGAGTGAGGAGCCATGCCTGAACTCTGCCGCTTCTTCGGGATCATCATCCGGATGTATTACAATGACCATGATCCGCCACACTTTCATGCCGTCTATGGAGATGAGGAAGCCTTGATCGAAGTGGACACTCTGGCCGTCGTGCGTGGGGAATTGCCTCGCCGGGCGTTGGCCCTGGTGGTAGAATGGGCCGTGTTGCATCGGAATGAATTGCGCCGCGATTGGGATCTGGCAAGAAATGGTCGGACGCCGGAGCCGATTGCCCCGCTGGAGTAAGAGGATCGAGGAGGCGAGGTCGTGCCGCTACTTCGTATTCGTGAAGTCACACCAACCGAAGGCTTTTGCCTGCGACTCACGTTGACCGACGGGACCGTCGTCGAGCGTGATCTGACAGAATTGTTGGTGGGGCCGGTGTTCGAGCCCCTGCGGAGCGACCTCGGCAACTTTCGAAAGGTCACAGTTGAAGCAGGAACCATCGTGTGGCCGAATGGCGCCGACCTTGATCCCGACGTGCTGATTTGGGGCGGCCCGTCTCCGAAGAGCCCTGCTAGTCCTCCGCAATACCTCACCCTAAAGTCACCGACACTCGTCCGTTAAGCCTCATGCTGAAAGATATCGTAGAAGCCACCGCGTTAGAAGGCTATCACGTTCGCCTACGCTTTGAAGATGGTGTCGTGGGTGAGCTTGATCTTTCAGCGGTGATGAAGTTTGAAGGTGTGTTTGCTCCGCTGAAGAATCTCGATCGTTTCAGGGAACTCGGTGTTCACCCAGATCTTGGCACCATCTATTGGCCAAACGGGGCCGACCTTGATCCCGCCGTCCTCTATGCCCGTGTCACTGGAACGCCCATCCCAACCTACGAGATCAAAGCCGGCAACCACTAGGTCGTCTGATCTGGTTCTCTCCCTCTCTCGGCTGTAGCCTCAATCCCCATGCTCAGCACTCAGCACTTCTTGGGGGCACGTTCCCCCAGCCCCAAAGGCGGGGTGATTTCTCAGCGGGAAACGAGTATTCTGCGCCAACGATCGAGCGCCCATGTCAACTGAAACGCACGTGGCGCCGCAGCATTCCCATCACGGAGCCGAGTCATGCCGACCGTGCTTCAGGTCAAAGGCTATCGATTCTTCTTCTTTAGCTTGGAGGGCAAAGAACCACCGCACATTCATGTCGAGCAGGCAGAGCGGTATGCGAAGTTATGGCTGGCCCCGGTGTCCATCGCCCATACCAAAGGGTTTCGGAGCAGCGAGTTGACGGAGATCCTTCGCATCGTTCAAAATAACCAGCAATGGTTCCAGGAGCGATGGCATGAGCACTTTGGCCATAAAATTTGAACCGCTCGCCGTGGACGTGACGTTCACCGACACGATGCTCCGTGTCGTGCTGGCGGACGGACGCGAAGTTTCCTCCCCCCTGGCCTGGTTTCCGCGCTTGCTGAATGCCAACGCGGAACAGCGCCGCGATTGGCGCTTGATCGGCGGCGGGATCGGTATCCACTGGAGTGCCATCGACGAAGATATTTCCGTCGAAAGTCTCCTGTCTATGCAGTGAAGGCAAGGAGTACTCCGGTCGATTCCATGCCTGCCCATCGACGATCTCGCTAAACACATCTTCTTCTAACGCACATTCAGCCCTGTCCACCCACTCAGCACCGAGCACTCAGCACTTCCCCGCAGCACTCAGGACTTCCTTAAGAGGCCCTAGTAGCCTTACGGGGTTTGTCCTCGCCCAATCCCAATACTCCCGCTCAGCACTCAGCACTTCCCAGTCTCACGTCCCCTAAAAGGCGGGGTGATTTCCTGGCAATAACAGGGTATTCTGCGGCGGCTATTTCGTTTTGCTCCGGAGTTTGAGTACGTGGCAGACCTCGATAAGAAATCTCTGAGTGAACGCGATATCTGCACCAAGTTCATCACGCCGGCGGTGAAGCAGGCGGGGTGGGATGAATTGTCGCAGATTCGCGAAGAGGTCGGGTTTACCAAAGGCCGGATCATCGTTCGGGGCAAACTTGTCACCCGGGGAAAAGCCAAGCGTGCCGATTACATCCTCTACTACAAGCCCAACATCCCCATCGCCCTCATCGAGGCGAAAGACAACAGCTATCCCGTCGGCGGCGGGATGCAGCAGGGGCTGGAATATGCCGCGACGCTGGATATTCCCTTCGTCTTTTCATCCAACGGCGACGGCTTCATCTTCCACGACCGGACAGGCCGGAGCGAAAAACGGGAGACTGAACTTTCGCTGAGTGCTTTCCCGACGCCCGAAGCTCTCTGGCAGAAATACCGTGCATGGAAAGGCCTGGCACCAGCACAGGAAGAAATCGTCCTTCAGAACTATCACGACGATGCGAGCGGCAAAGAGCCGCGCTACTACCAGCGCATCGCCATCAATAAGACCATTGAAGCCATCGCGAAAGGTCAGAATCGCCTGCTTCTGGTCATGGCTACCGGCACCGGCAAAACCTACACGGCCTTTCAAATCATCTGGCGTCTCTGGAAAGCCCATAGGAAGAAACGCATCCTCTACCTGGCTGATCGTAATGTGCTGATCGATCAAACCATGGTCAACGACTTCCGCCCCTTCGGGAAGACCATGGCCAAGCTCAGCACCGGCTCCAAGACGATCGAACGTGAGGATGGAAGCGTCATTGATCTTCCCTTGGCCGTGGACAAGAAACATCGACGGATTGATACGTCCTACGAGATTTACCTTGGTCTCTACCAGGCCATCACCGGGCCGGAGGAAAGCCAAAAACTGTACCGGGAACTCTCCCGGGATTTCTTTGATCTCATCGTGATCGACGAATGCCACCGCGGCAGCGCCGCGGCGGATTCGGCCTGGCGGGAGATTCTTGATCACTTCTCCAGCGCCACCCAGATCGGGCTCACGGCCACGCCGAAGGAAACCGAGTATGTGTCGAACATCCACTACTTCGGTAAGCCTGTGTACAGCTATTCGTTAAAGGAAGGCATCCGCGATGGCTTCCTGGCTCCGTATAAAGTGGTAAAGGTCCATCTTGATGTAGACGTGGAAGGCTATCGCCCGACTAAGGGAGAGATCGATAAATACGGCCAGGAGATCGAAGACCGCATCTATAACCAGAAGGACTACGACCGGAACCTCGTCATCGACGAGCGGACCAAGCGGGTGGCCCGCAAAGTGACCGAGTTCTTGAAAGAAAGCGGAGACCGCTTCCAGAAAACCATCGTCTTCTGTGTGGACGTGGAGCACGCCGCACGGATGCGCCAGGCGCTGATTAACGAGAACTCCGATCTTGTCCAGCAGAACGAACGCTACGTGATGCGGATCACCGGTGATGATGCCGACGGTTGCGCCCAGCTCGGCAACTTCATTGATCCGGAGGCGAAATACCCTGTGATCGTGACGACCTCACGGCTGCTCTCCACCGGGGTCGATGCCCAAACTTGCCGCCTGATCGTCCTCGACCGCGAGGTTGGCTCAATGACGGAGTTCAAGCAGATCGTCGGTCGTGGGACCCGCGTGCATGAGGACACCAAGAAGTACTATTTCACGTTGATTGATTTCCGGAAGGCCACCAACCATTTCGCCGATCCCGATTTCGATGGCGAGCCGGTGCAGATTTACGAGCCGGGCGAACATGATCCAGTCGCACCGCCGGACGATGTGCTGCCACCAGCTGATGTGGAAGATCCCATCCCGCCGAAACCCGGTGAGGACGAGCGAGTTGTCGTCGATCCCGATAAGCCGGATATCACCATCCCGCCAGGCGGGACGCAGCCGCGCAAATACTATATTCATGGCGATGAAGTGACTGTGATTGCGGAGCGAGTGGAGTATCTCGATGAATACGGCAAGCTTGTTACCGAAACCCTGCGCGACTACTCCAAGAAGACGCTACGGAAGCGCTATGCCAGCCTCACGGCGTTTCTCAAACAGTGGAACAGCACCGAGCGGAAGCAGGCCATCATCGAGGAGCTGGAGCAAGAAGGCGTGTTGCTTGAACCGCTGGCCGACGAAGTGGGAAAGGATCTCGATCCCTTCGACCTCATCTGCCATGTGGCCTTCGATCAGCCACCGTTGACCAGGCGAGAACGGGTAGAAAATGTCCGCAAGCGGGATGTTTTTACTAAGTACGGCAAGCAAGCCCGCGCCGTGCTGGAAGCATTACTTCAGAAATACCAGGACGAAGGCGTCACCAGCTTGGATGATCCGCAGATCCTCAAGATTTCGCCATTTGACGCCATGGGCACGCCGATCGAGTTGCTCAAGACATTCGGTGGGCGTCCAGGCTTCGAACAGGCCGTCCACGAACTGCAATCCGCGCTATACCAGGGAGCTGCCTAATCCATGTCCGTTCGCAACACCGTCAAATCGATTCAGGACATCATGCGCCAAGACAGCGGCGTCGATGGCGATGCCCAGCGTATCTCTCAACTTTGCTGGATGTTCTTCCTGAAGATCATCGATGACCAGGACTTAGAACTCGAAGCGATGCAGAAGGACTACCGGTCGCCGATTCCGAAAAAGTTCCAGTGGCGCACCTGGGCGGCCAATCCCGAGGGCATCACCGGCGAGCCTCTCATGGAGTTCGTGAATGATGAGCTGTTCCCTTCGCTGAAAGAGTTAACCGGCAAAGATGGACGTCGCCGTGTCGTGCGGGATGTTTTTGAGGACGCCTACAACTACATGAAGTCCGGCCAGCTCATGCGGCAGGTGATCAACAAGATCAACAGCATCGACTTCAACAACCTGACCGAGCGCCAGCACTTCGGCGATATCTACGAGCAGATCCTGAACGATCTTCAAAGCGCGGGCAACGCGGGCGAGTACTACACGCCCCGCGCCGTCACGGCTTTCATGGCGGATCGGATTGACCCGCACCCGGGCGAAATTCTTTTCGATCCGGCTTGCGGCACCGGCGGCTTTCTTACCTGCGCCATCCGCCACATGCGCGAGCGTTATGTAAAGAAACCGGCGGATGAGAAGAAAATGCAGGAGGCCCTGCGCGCCTGCGAGAAAAAGCAGCTCCCGCATATGCTCTGTGTGACGAACATGTTGCTGCACGGCATTGACGATCCCTCCTTCGTCCGCCACGACAACACCTTGGCGAGGCCCTATATCAGCTACGGCCAGTCAGACCGTGTAGACATCGTCCTGACCAATCCGCCCTTCGGCGGCAGAGAAGAAGACGGCATCGAGAGCAATTTTCCGAAGCACTTTCAAACGCGCGAGACAGCGGACCTCTTTCTTGCGCTCATCGTGCGACTGCTCAAGCCAGGAGGACGCGCCGCCGTGGTGTTGCCGGACGGCTCGCTGTTCGGCGAAGGGGTGAAGACCAGGCTCAAGGAACATCTGATGGAGGAGTGCAACCTCCATACGATCGTGAGATTGCCCAACAGCGTCTTCAAACCCTACGCCAGCATCGGGACGAATCTTTTATTCTTCGAGAAGGGCGAGCCGACCAAGGACATCTGGTTCTACGAACATCGCATTCCCGACGGGCAGAAAGCCTACTCGATGACGAAGCCCATCCGCTTCGAGCATCTGAAGCCCTGCATCGACTGGTGGGGTGGAGCGAAAAGGAAAGGCCGCAAGGAATCGGAAGTCGCCTGGAAAGTGACGGCCGATGAAGTCAAAGCCCGCGGCTACAATCTGGATTTCAAGAACCCGCACACCGTCGCCGATGATCACGGCGATCCGGAAGAATTGCTGCAGAAACTTGAATCTGCCGAAAAGGAAACCGCCAGCTTACGGGATCAGCTCAAAGGCATTCTGGAGAAGGCTCTTCTGAGATGAATCCAGCCCAACTTCTTAATCACTTCGACCGCATCAGCGATGCGCCTGACGCAATCCCACGCCTGCGCCGTTTCATCCTCGACCTCGCAGTGCGGGGGAAATTGGTCGAGCAGGATTCTCGTGACGAACCTGCGGCAGAACTGCTGAAGCTCATTCAAGCGGAGAAGGGGCGATTCGTAAGCGAGGGAGAAGGCAAAAAGTACGAGTCGGGACCGTCGATAGACTTGGACGAAGAACCATTTCCGCTCCCCATCCACTGGACGTGGGCCCGCTTGGGCGAAGTCGCAGAGCTGGTGAGAGGAATTTCCTTTTCAGCATCTGACAAATCAACAGTACCAGGGCCAGACCAACTACCTTGTTTCAGGTCTGGAAACATTCAGCAGGCAATCGTGTGGGACAACTTCATCTATGTCCCCAGAATTACACTTAAGAGCGACGCTCAATTTGTGCGCCGCAATGACATTCTCATTTCGATCGCGAATAGCTATGAACTTGTTGGCAAGTCGTCGATCGTAAATAACGTTGTCGAAGAAGCGACGTTTGGCGCATTTCTGGCAGCGATTCGCGCACATTTACTATCGCCACAGTTTCTGCAGGTCTTTCTTTCCTCTGATTACTCGGCGAATGCCTTCAGAATTGGCTCCGCACAAACAACAAATATCGCGAATATCACTTTCGGAACTATCAGAAGGCACATAATTGCCCTTCCGCCCCTCGCAGAACAGCACCGCATCGTCGCCAAGGTGGATGAATTGATGGCGCTGTGTGATCGGTTAGAGGCGGCGCAGGCGGAGCGGGAGAGCCGGCGAGATCGTCTGGTGGCTTCGTCTTTGAATCGTTTGAACAACGGCGCAGACCCCGACGCCTTCCGCAGCCACGCCCGCTTCTACTTCAATCACCTCCCGCGCCTTACAATGCACCCGGAACACATCCACCAGCTCCGCCAAACCATTCTCAATCTCGCTGTCCGAGGGCGACTTTCGTCAACCTTGGATTGGCCAGAGAAGCCAGAACCGTTACGTGAATTTGCGACACTGCAGAATGGGTATGCCTTCAAAAGCGAATGGTTCGTTCGTGACGGGATCCGCTTACTTCGCAATACCAACGTGAGCCACGGTGTGATTCGGTGGGATGACCTAGCGTGTTTGCCAGCCAATCGTTGTGCGGAGTTCAAACCTTTTCAGCTTAATGAAGGCGATGTCGTTCTCTCATTAGACCGTCCCTTTATCGTAACCGGAACTAAGGTCGCTCGCGTTCGACCTGAAGATTTACCGGCCTTATTGCTGCAACGAGTGGGCCGTTTTCAACCAAAGCTTGAAAAACTATGTTCTGAATACCTCTTTCTTTGGCTTCACTCACCCCATTTCACCTGCCAGATTGATCCAGGTAGGAGTAACGGTGTTCCCCATATTTCGTCGAAGCAAGTTGAATCAGCTGAAATATTCGTCCCCTCTCTGACAGAACAACAATGCATCGTCGCCAAAGTCGAGGAACTGATGGCCCTGTGCGACCGGCTGGAAGCGCAGCTCACCACCACCCAAACCGAAAGCCGCCGCCTCCTCGAAGCTGTGTTGTCCGAAGCATTTGCATCCTCTGAAGGAAGGTTGCCTTGTGCTAGTTAGCATGGTGGCACTTTGATGGGGTTTTGGGCCCAGGCGGACGCCAAGCTTGGCGTCCGCCTGGCCTGCAACTCTCGACGATACCATTAAAAGAGAATTGTGTTGCTCGTCTGCAATTAAGGAGATTGCTATGTTGCTTTCTGAGAAGCTCTGGAATGTTTTGACCACTCTCACAGAAGAGGCTCAAAATGCCGCTATCACGAAGGCTGAAGAACTAGGCTTTGATAAAAATCGCGGCGAAGTTCCGCTGATGGAATCACTTATTAACTTAAGCTTTGCGACCAGCATTCTCAAAGATGCAATCAGCAAGGATAAGTTAATCCAACTTCCCCTGACCGTTCAAAAAGTTATAGTCGCGAACCTTAATGCAGTCTCGTCCGCGCTCACAAACTTGGCAAATGGAGTAGACGAAATTGTTAATTTGGTGGGTGCTATTGAGGCTCTTAACACTTCCATGTGGCAATATGGCTTTCATAACCTTTCGGAGGAAGTGCTGGGCTATCAAACAAAGCTAAATCAATTGAAAAATCTAGAGCTGGCTATCTCTGGCTTAAAGCGAGAGATGGAAAGTGGTTTGAACTTGAAGAGGGATCTACAAACGCTACTTGCCGAAGCGAAGACCAAATCTGAGCAGCTTCAAGAGGAACAAAGTAAAAGCTCTACTCAGTATTCTCAGGAAGCTGAAAAACATACTCAGTCATTACTTGGAGCGGTCGAGAAAGCGGATGGCTTGATTGGAAAAATAAGCGCAAATTTATCCGCTTCAAATGAATCAGTGCAGAATGCAGCGAGCTCTCTGCTTGCCATTCAGCAAAATGAATCAACCGCGAGTAAACTCACAGAGACGACCGCGGCAAAGGAAGCTTCTGTTAACGCCATCGAGCCCAAGATAAAGGCTTTTTATGATCTTATTGATGATTATCGGGCCAAGATCTCAACCGCAACGCAAGTTGCAGAAGAAACTGTAAGAGAAAATAAATCTTCTACCGCGGAATTGATTGTCACTCTTAAGCAACTTGAGGATCAGATAAAAGATCAAATAGTAAGAGCAACCGGTCATTCGCTTTTTCACTCATTCCAAACTCGACAAGAAACACTGGTGAAATCCAAGGAGTTTTGGGTCAAGGCTATTGCCGCATGCGTAATTCTTGCCATTGGCTTGCCTGTGTTTGTTATCTACACTTCCAGTACGCACGACTTTATTTTCTTCTTGAAGCTTTCAATGTCCATACCAATCATTTACGCACTGTCTTTTTGTACTCTTCAGT
>WBZP01003667.1_pt1 | contig 16453 bp, 10 predicted proteins | sample 5204301 | NCBI WGS metagenome assembly WBZP01 (sample SAMN12412401, study PRJNA552823) | activated sludge metagenome | isolation source: activated sludge from nitrification reactor of wastewater treatment plant... | place: USA: Pennsylvania | collected 2017
AACGACCCGGCTTTATGCTAACTGTCCGGTCCAACCCAGACGCGCCACGCTTCGCCTCGTCGCCTGACCCAGGGGCGCGCTCGACTGGTTACGCCCAATAACATCCAAGATCGTTCTTTGTTAAACAACGGAACTAAAATGCCTTGGTTGGGATTTGGCGTTTTTCAGATTAACGATGGCAAGGAAGCGGAAAAAGCAGTGAGGTATGCGCTGGAAATCGGCTATCGCAGTATTGATACAGCGTCCATTTATGGGAATGAAAGCGGCGTTGGCAAGGCCATTCGGGAGAGTGGTATCCCGCGTGAGGAGATCTTTTTGACGACCAAGGTGTGGAATGAAGATCAGCGCGGGCGGCGCATACAGGAGGCCTTCGAGGAAAGCCTGAGACGTTTAGGGACAGAGTATGTGGATTTATATCTGATCCATTGGCCGGTAAACGGTTATTATCAAGAGACGTGGAAGAAGCTCGAAGAGATTTATCAAAGCGGTCGCATCAAAGCGATTGGCGTCAGTAATTTCCTGGTGCATCACCTTGAAGAAGTTTTGCGTGGTGCCAAAATCATTCCGGCTGTAAATCAGGTAGAGTTCCATCCGTTTCTGGTTCAACCGGAGCTGTTGAAATTTTGCCAAACCCACACGATACAACTGGAAGCTTGGAGTCCTTTAATGCAAGGTCGGATAGCCCGTGAGCAAGCGGTGCAAGACTTGGCTAAGAAATACCACAAAACACCCGCGCAAATTGTTCTGCGTTGGGATTTGCAGCATGAAGTGATTACGATTCCCAAATCAACCCATGCCCATCGTATCGCAGAGAACGCTCATATCTTTGATTTTGAGCTTGCGTCGGCAGACATGAAAGTGCTGGATGCGTTGGATAAAGGGAAGCGTATTGGGCCGGATCCAGATCATTTCAATTTTTAAGCGTAGCGTAGTCGGGCTGATTCGCAGCAGCCGGCGGACCTCGCCGGGTCGCTAGACCGCTCGCGGGTTGCTCCGTTCATGCCAAGTTGTTTCGGTCCACACTCGCCTGCTGCTCGTACCGCAATTGCACCCGATCCGCACCGGCCAGTTCGCGCAGTCGACGCAGTAACGCCTCGCTGGGCTTGACCCGCCAGTGCTGGCCAAACGCCAGTTCCACCCGCGCGCCAGCGCCAACGTATTCCACCCACACCGCGCAACGGCCATCGGCGCGGTGTTCGGCCAACACGCTCGCCAGTTGCCTCGGTACGCCCGCCTCGCACTGGCGGGCGTCCAACCGCAGCAGGAGTCGGCGGGCGTATTCGGCGCGCGCTTCATCCAGGCCCAGTACCCGCTCGACGTTCAAGCGCGTGGTCTGGTTGAACTCGTCCCAGCCCAGCGTCCCGTGCGCCAGCAGAATGGCGTCCTCGACGATCAGTTGCCGGTGCCGCTCGTATACCTCGGGGAAAATGCGGACCTCGATCCGCCCGCCGCCGTCGTCCAGAGTCACGAAGGCGATCCGCCCGCCTCGATTGGCGTTGCGGGTGCGCAGGCTCACCACCAGCCCGGCGATCAGCACCGAGCGGTCGTTGCCCCGGCGCAGGGTTCCGCCGTTCTCGGTCAGATCGTGCAGTCGGGTCGTATGGAGCGCGGCCAGTTCCGCCGCCACCCGGCTGATGGGATGGCCGGTCAGATAAATGCCGAGCGTTTCCTTCTCGCCGCGCAGCCGCTCCTCCTCGCCCCACTCGGGAACCTTGGCGATATGCAGCGGCCGGGCCGGGGTTTTCTCGACGGCGGCGGCCAGTCCGAACAGATCGTTCTGGCCGGCGGCGGCGTTGCGGGAATGCTGTTCGGCCAGTTGCAGCGCCTCCGGCAACTGCGCCGCCAGCGTCGCCCGGTTGGCGCCGAGCGCATCGAACGCCCCGGAACGAATCAGCGATTCCAGCACCCGGCGGTTGAGCTTGCGCAAATCCACCCGCTGGCACAGGTCGAACAGATCGCGGTACGGCCCACCCCTCCGCCGTTCCTCCACCAGCCCCTCAATAGCGGCTTCACCAATACCCTTGATCGCACCCAGGCCATAGCGGATCTCGCCGGGCGCACCCACCGTGAAGCGATATTCGGAAACATTGATGTCTGGCGACGCGATCTTGAGATTCATGCGGCGACATTCCTCGATGAATACCACCACCTTGTCGGTCTTGTCCATGTCCGAGGACAGCACCGCCGCCATGAACGCCGCCGGATAATGCGCCTTCAGCCAAGCGGTCTGGTAGGACACCAGGGCGTAGGCGGCGCTATGGCTTTTATTAAAACCGTAACCCGCAAATTTATCTATTAAATCAAATATGTAAGATGCGGTTTCCGGTTCGACCCCGCGATTCATCGCGCCTTTCACAAACCCCGCCCGTTCCTTGGCCATCTTTTCGGCGTCCTTCTTGCCCATTGCCCTCCTCAGCAAATCCGCCCCGCCAAGCGTGTATCCGGCCAGCACCTGGGCGATCTGCATCACCTGTTCCTGATAGAGGATGACGCCATAGGTCGGCTTGAGAATGGTCGCCAGCGTTGGATGAGGGTATTCAATGCGGGCGCGGCCATGCTTGCGGTCGATGAAATCGTCCACCATGCCCGATTGTAGCGGCCCAGGGCGGAACAGCGCCACCAATGCCACGATCTCCTCGAAGCAGTCCGGTTGCAGGCGACGGATCAGGTCCTTCATGCCGCTGGATTCCAACTGGAATACGGCGGTGGTCTGATAGCGCTTGAGCAGGCTGAACGTTTCCACGTCGTCCAGCGGAATCGTGGCAATCTCCTGCGGCGGCTCGCCCATCACCGCCCGCTGGCGATTGATGGTCTGCACCGCCCAATCAATAATGGTCAGCGTCCGCAGGCCCAGGAAGTCAAACTTCACCAACCCGGCCGCTTCTACATCGTCCTTGTCGAACTGGGTGACCAGGCTCTGTTCGCCTTCCTCGCAATACAGCGGCGAGAAATCGGTCAGGCTGGTGGGCGCGATCACCACCCCGCCGGCGTGCTTGCCGACGTTGCGCGCCAATCCCTCCAGCTTGCGGGCCAGGTCGATTAGCGCCCGCACCTCCTCGTCGTTTTCATACAGCCGGCGCAACTCCGCTTCCTGCTCGATGGCCTTGTCCAGGGTGATGCCCAGTTCGAACGGAATCAGCTTGGCGATGCGGTCGACGAAGCCGTAGGGATGACCCAGCACTCGCCCCACATCGCGCACCACGGCTTTCGCCGCCATGCTGCCGTGGGTGGCGATTTGCGAGACCCGGTCGCGGCCGTAGCGCTGCGCGACGTACTCGATCACCTTGTCGCGGCCTTCCATGCAGAAATCGATGTCGAAATCCGGCATGGAAACCCGTTCGGGATTCAGGAAGCGCTCGAACAGCAAGTCGTAGGCCAGCGGGTCCAGATCGGTGATGCCGAGCGCGTAGGCGACCAGAGAACCCGCGCCGGAGCCGCGGCCCGGCCCGACCGGAACCCCGTGCTCGCGCGCCCAGCGGATGAAGTCGGCGACGATCAGGAAATAGCCGGGGAAGCCCATCTGAATGATGACCTTCAGCTCCACCTCCAGCCGCTCGTCGTAGGGCTGGCGGCGGGCGACAAAATCGGGCGTGGCGAGAGCGAACAGCCGCGCCAACCGCTGTTCCAGTCCATCGCGGGCCTGGGCGGAAAAATAGGCGGCGACGGTCATGCCCGCCGGTGCCGGAAAATCCGGCAGCACGTTCTTGCCCAGTTCCAGACGCAGATTGCAGCGGCGGGCGATCTCGATGCTATTGTCCAGCGCCTCCGGCAAATCGGCGAACAGCTCGGCCATTTCCGCCGGCGTGCGTAAATACTGCTGCTCGCCGTAGCGGCGTGGCCGGCGCGGATCGTCCAGCGTTGCGCCATCGTGGATGCACACCCGCGCCTCGTGGGCATCGAAATCCTCGCGCTGAAGGAAACAAACCTCGTTGGTCGCCACCACTGGCGTTCCAGTGGCCGCCGCCAAAACGACGACGGCTTCCAGATACTCCTCTTCCTGGGGCCGGCCGGTGCGCTGCACTTCCAGATAGAACCGCTCCGGGAACAGTTGCCGCCAGTCCATCAGCCAGGTTTGGGCCTGGTCGAGCCGGTCGTTCAGCAACGCCTGGCCGATTTCGCCCTCGCGGCCGCCGGACAGGGCGATCAAGCCCTCGGTGTTGCCGTGCAACCAGGCGTAATCGAGCACCGGCACGCCCCGCTGCTGGCCTTCCAGATAGCCGCGGCTGACCAGCCGGGTCAGATGACGGTAACCGGTCAGGTTCTGGCACAGCAGCACCAGCCGGGTCGGTTCGCCCTGTCGCCGCACCCAGGTTTCCACCCCGGCGATGGGCTTGATCCCGGCGCCGAGCGCGGCCTTGTAGAACTTGATCAAAGCAAACAGGTTGCTCATGTCGGTCACCGCCACGGCGGGCATCCCGGCGGCGGCGACCTGCTTGACCAGACTCTTGATGCGGATTAGCCCGTCCACCAGCGAATATTCGGTATGCAGGCGCAGATGGACGAAATTCGCGGGCATGATCACTCCTGGATGAGGGTTTGCAGCATGGCGGCGACAGGTGCGAAGGAGCGGCGGTGTTCCGCGCAGGGACCATGCCGACGCAGGGCTTCCCGGTGCGCGGCGGTGGGATAGCCTTTATGGTGGGCGAAACCGTAGTGCGGATAGCGGTCGTGTAGTTCGCACAGTTCGGCGTCTCGCGCCACCTTGGCCAAAATCGACGCGGCGCTGATCGCGGGAACCGTGGCGTCGCCCTTGACGATGGCCTCGCAGGGGCAGACCAACACCGGGCAACGGTTACCGTCCACCAGCGCCTTTTCTGGAGCGATGCTTAAAGCCGCCACCGCCCGTTGCATCGCCAGCAGCGCGGCCTGCAGGATGTTGATCCGGTCGATCTCGGCGACTTCGGCTCGACCCAGCGCCCAGGCCAGCGCCTTGTCGCGGATTTCACCCGCCAGTTGCTCGCGCCGAGTAGCGCTGAGCTTTTTGGAATCGGCCAGGTCCCTAATCGGGCGGGTGGGATCGAGAATGACGGCGGCGGCGACGACGGGACCGGCCAGCGGGCCGCGTCCCACTTCGTCCACGCCGGCAATCAACATGGCGTCGGGCATGGGGATTCCTTCAAGTCGCGTCGAGCGGGCTGGCCACGCCCCGGCCACCCTGGGTTAAGGACGTGGGGGTAAATGGCCGATTACAGTCTGCTTTCATGGCTGATCCGCCTCATCTTCATCCCGCCGGGCGCGCAACCAGACCCGCAACCACCGCAACGCCTCGGCCTCGGCGGCATCGGGCAACAACGCCAGTGACCGTCGTCCGCCGGTCTCCAGCCGGAAGTTCAGAATGACGATGCCGGGATGGGCGTAACCGCCGGTCAACTCGGCGCGATGAAGCGTTCCAGCGCCCGTTTCCAGCCGCCAGCGCCCGTCCAGCAGTTCGAGGCGCGCGACGAAATCGCGCCCCGCCCGATAGCCGTATTGCCATCCGAACCTGACCAGCGCCAGCACGATGCCGGCGATCAATCCCGCCTTGACCCCTATCGGAAGACTGCAAACAACCACGGCGACGCCAGCCAGCAGATGACCGATACCGCTGCCGACCAGCAAAAGCCGCGAGGGATGCAACTCAAGGATTAAGGATGGGAGGTTGTGCATTTACGGCTGGGGCAAAACCGCTTAGGAGACTGTCTAAAGACCCCTCGCCCGCAGGCGGGAGAGGGGCAGGGGTGAGGGTTGTTTTTCAATCGCTTAGCTCGCCAGAGGCTGTCCAGAAACGCCTCTAAAGGAAAAACCAACCCTTTGATCCGCATGACTTGGAACTGGGGCTTTCCGCCGGTTCTTAGCCCATCAAGCTGGCTGGAAGCCGACTCCACATGAAATTTTTCTGTAAAATCAATTTGTTATTTTTGGACAGCTTTTTAGCCATCGTGCCTTGCGCCTTCCGGCAACACCGGCTTCATCCGGGCGCCGAGAGTGAGTTCCGGCTCCGGCGAACCCAGGCGGCGCTGGTAAATGGCGACGTATTCCATCACTCGCTGCACGTAGGCCCGGGTTTCGCGATAAGGGATGGTTTCCGCCCAGACGTCGGCCGGCACGGCGGCGCGGGCCGGCAGCCAGCGCGCGACCTTGTTGGGACCGGCGTTGTAGGCGGCGGTGGCCAGCACCGGGTTGTCCTGCAGGCGTTCCAACATCCGCCGCAGGTAGTGAACACCGTAGCGGATGTTGATGTCGGGTTGCAGCAGGGGCGGATCGTCGGCCGAGGCGTCCCGCAGTTCACGGGCGATCTGCCGGCCGGTGGCGGGCATGATCTGCATCAGCCCCAGCGCCCCAACCGGCGAACGGGCGGTGGGCCGAAAGCCGCTTTCCTGCCGGATGACGGCATAGACCCAAGTGGGGTCCAGCGCGCCGGCGCGGGCCTGGTTCACCACTTCCTCCCGATAGGGTAGCGGGAACCGCAGATCCAGATCGTCCCAGTGTTCGGCCCGTGAAATCGTGGCAATGGCCTGCGCATGCCAATCCCAGCGTTGAGCAAGCACCGCGGCTTGGCGTAGCGCCTGACGGTCGAACGCCTGGGTGGCTTGCCGCCATTCGGCGTCGGCGTCCGGTTCCCGTCCGAGAATGTACAGCTCTTGAGCGCGCCGCAAGGCGGGGGAGCGGGTCAACAGCCCCTCCAGTTCGGTCGCCGGGACCGCCAGCGGGATGTTGGCGATGGCGTAGGGCGCACCGATCCGGTCGGCGGCCAGGAAGCCGTGATAATCCCGCTGGCCGGCGATGCGCCGGTATGCCTGTCGAGCTTCCTCGCTCTGGCCCAGAGTTTCCAGCGCCCGGCCGCGCCAGTATTGCCAGCGCGGGCTGTCCCGTTCCGGCGCGGGCAGCCGGTCCAGCCAGCCCAGGGCCGCGTTCCAGTCACCTTGTTGCAAACAGACTCGCACCCGCCATTCCGCCACGTCGCGGTCCACCACGGCATCCGGCAGGGTCGCCAGCCGCGCCAGCGCGCTCGGGTGATAGTCGCTGGCGATCCACAGCGCCAGCCGCCGTTCCGTCTCCGCCAGCCGGGGGGCGAGGGACGGGTCGCGCGCCTTGAGGGTATCCAGGGCCGCCGCCGCTTCGAGCGCGTCGCGCTTGCCCCAGCGTTCCAGCCCATCGCTCAGGATCGGCGCGGTACGCGGGTCGTTGACATCGAAACGACCGGGGTCCAGGACCAGCCGCGGATCCCCGGCAACGCTTAGCCAGGTATCAGCCAGGGTCTGGTCGGCTGTGGGCATGGCCGCGCGCAAAGCTTGCGCCAGCGCCGGCTGGTTGCCATCCATCGCCAGCGCGAACCGCTGCCAGAGCAGTGCCGGGGTGAGATCACCCCGAACGCGCCAGGCCGCAATAACCGGATCGCAGGCGGCGGGCAGCGTCGCGCCGCGCAACCAAAACGTGGCGAAGTCGCGCAACGCCGTTTCGCCCTGGCCGGTATGGAGCAGGGCCTGCCGCCGCCAGCATTCGAGTTCAGCGTCACGGGTGGGCGTGGCGTCCCGCAGATAATCGTCCCAGCGCCGCGCCGCGGCGAGTTGGCGCAACCAGGCGCCGCGTAGCCGGGCGGCCAGGGGCGAATCGGCGTAGCTTTGCAGGAAATCCCGGACTTCGGTGGCGGGCAGTTCCGGCAAGCGGCGGGTGAGTTCCTGGTAACGCAGGTAGGGATAGAGCCGATAGGCCCGCAGCGCGGTGAGGTCCACGGCGACGCCATCGCGCAGCGATTGGTCGGCGATCGGGAACGCTTCACGCCAGGCCGGCAGCGATTCCGTCGCAGCCACATCGCCGCTGATGCCGATGGCAAGGGCGACAACCAGCAACGAACCCCACCAGCCTTGCGGCTGATGCCGCCGGAAAATGCCGGAGGGTTCGGCTGGCTTCAGATAACGCGCTCCACGCGGGGAACGGCGCGGGTTCATGCCTCGATTACTTGTCGTTGCCCGCGAACAGCGAGACACCGCCGGGTTGGGCGGAGCGGGTGGGCAGGCTGATCCGGACCGGGGGCCGGCTGGAGCCGCTGGCGCCGGCGACGATCCGGCCGCTGGTCGGTTGCAGATAGGTACTCGGTAGCGAAGTCGAACCAAATTGACCGGGAACATTGGTCAAGCTGGCGGGCCGGTTGCCCTTGCGCGGGGTGATCACGACCACGCCGGGGCTGCGCGGGTAGGCGCCACTCCCGTAGTAGCCGCCGTTGCCGTAGCCGCCGTTGCCGTAGCTGTCGTTGCCGTAGCCGCCGCTCAGGCCGGCGGTGTACAGGCCGCCGCCGGTCCGGTATTGCTGGTAGTAATCCAGAACCTTGACCACGTAGTTCTGGGTTTCCCGGTAGGGGGGGATCTGGTTGCCGTAGCGTTGCACCGCGCCCTCGCCGGCGTTGTAGGCGGCCACCGCCAGCCGGGGATCGTTGAACAGGTCGAGCAGCCAGCGCAGATAGCGGGCGCCGCCATGCATGTTGGCGATTGGGTCGTAGGGGTTGCCAACTCCGAACCGATCGGCGGTGCCCGGCATCAACTGCATCATTCCCATGGCGCCCTTGGGAGACACGGCCCAAGGGTTGTAGGCGGATTCGGCGCTGATGACGGCGTGCAGCAGCGCGGGTTCGAGACGGTGCTGCGCCGCGATGCGATTGACATCGGGGGTGAAGCGCTGGCGGTTGCCTTCGTTGACCCGGGCCGGACGCGCGCGCGCGACTCTGGGGCTGTAGTTGCGCGGGGTGTAGCCTCGCGAGCCAAAGGCGGTAGCGCCGGGACTGTATAAATTGGTCGGGGCGAAGCTGGAAACCTGAGAGGATTCCTTGCGGTAGGCCGGCGTGCGCATCACCAGTTTGTAGCGGGGATCGTTGGGGACGTTGCTGAGATGCCGTACCCCGTTGCCGTCCACGAAGGCGTAGATGTCCGCCTGAACTGGTCCAGCCAGGGCGAGCGTTATTGGGACCAGACCGGCCAAGAGCCGCCACTTCATGGGGGGTTCTCCTCGTTATTGCGTTAAGCCCGGTTGCCGTGAAGGACGGTCGGGGACCGTCCGAATTCCAGCGGGAGCGTCGAGCGTCTGTCGGTCAACCCGACTAAGATTAGAGCACAAACCGCCCAATCACAACCGACCTGGCGACCCAATCCCGCGCATTTCCCAACCCACCCGCACGAGGATCCTTAATGTTCAGAACCGCTGAACTGCAACGCAAGCTGCCCAAGGAAGATTATCACCAACAGGTTCCGCGGCTGCGGGAGGATTTGTTGATGATGCAGATGGAGCTGCAAAACGCCAAATTCCCGGTCATCGTGGTCTTCGCCGGCGTGGACGGCGCCGGCAAGAGCGAGACGGTCAACAAGCTGCATGAGTGGATGGATTCGCGCTGGTTGATCACCCGCGCTTTCGGCGAGCCGTCCGACGAGGAGCGTGATCGGCCCGAATACTGGCGGTTCTGGCGGGAGTTGCCGCCCAAGGGCCGGATAGCGCTGTTTCTCAGCTCCTGGTATTCGATGCCGATTCTCGATCGCGTCTACGGTCATATCGGTCTGGCCGAATTTGACGAGCGGCTGGAGCGGATCAAGGCCTTCGAAAAAACCCTGGCCGACGACGGCGCGCTGATTCTGAAGTTCTGGATGCACCTGTCGAAGGACGCCCAGAAGGAGCGGCTGCGCAAGCTGGAAAAGAACCCGCTGCTGCATTGGCAGATTTCCAAGCGCGACTGGCGACACTGGGAAATGTACGACCAGTTCATCGCCGCCGCCGAGCGTACCTTGATGAAGACCAGCACCGGGCTGGCGTCGTGGAAAATCGTCGAGGGCTACGACGAGCGCTACCGCAGCGTCACCGTGGCGACCGCCATCCGCGATGCCATTCGCTTTCGGCTGGAAGAAGCCGGAACCCAGTTGGCCGGCGGCAACGGCGAAACCACCGTTCGCCCGGCCAGCCCATCGACACCGGAGATCGGCAACGAATCGCCGCCGGTCACCATCCTGTCTCGGCTGGACCTGAGCAAGACCTTGGCCAAGGACGACTATGACGCCAGTTTGAAACGTTATCAGGCTAAGCTGAACCAGTTGCAGCGCACCGCTCGCGAGCGCAAGGTTTCGACCCTGCTGGTGTTCGAGGGCTGGGACGCCGCCGGCAAGGGCGGCGGTATCCGCCGCATCACCGCCGCGCTGGATGCCCGCGACTATCAGGTGATCCAGATCGCCGCGCCCACCGACGAGGAGGCCGCCCACAATTACCTGTGGCGGTTCTGGCGACATTTGCCGCGCGCCGGTCACGTCACCATCTACGACCGGAGCTGGTACGGGCGGGTGCTGGTGGAGCGGATCGAGGGCTTTGCCCGCACCCGCGAATGGCAGCGCGCCTATGCCGAGATCAACGATTTCGAGGCGCAGTTGGTCGAGAGCGGCATCGTGGTGCTGAAATTCTGGCTGCATATCACCCTGGAGGAGCAATTACGGCGATTCCAGGAACGCGAGCAGATTGCCTACAAGGCCTGGAAGCTGACCGCCGAGGATTGGCGTAACCGCGAGCGCTGGGCGAGCTATGAGCTGGCGGTCAACGACATGGTGGAGCACACCAGCACCCGACAGGCGCCGTGGACGCTGATCGCGGCGAACGATAAGCGCCACGCGCGAATCGAAGTGTTGCGGACGCTGTGCGAGCGGTTGGAAACGGCGCTGGCCGGCGGGTCGAAGCCATCACGAACTGATTAAAAGCCATTTAAAAGCCATTCAAAGGTGCGGTAATGATGACCGAACAAGCCGAGGGTTCCGTCCAGGACGCCGAAGTTGCCCAAGTTGCCGAAACTGCCGAACCCAGGTCGCGCGGCAGTCGCCACAAACACGATCAGCGGGCGATCGTGGAAGTCGTCGCTCCGGAAAATCCGCCGGCGATCAATCCCGACGCGCCCGAATGGTATCTGAACCGCGAGCTGACCTGGCTAGCGTTCAACCGGCGGGTGCTGCACGAGGCGCAGGACGAGCGCACACCGCTGCTGGAGCGGGTGAAGTTCATGGCCATCGTCAGCTCCAATCTGGACGAGTTTTTCATGAAGCGCATCGGCGGCCTCAAGCAGCAGATCGGGGCGCGGGTGCGGGAGCTGACGGTGGACGGCCGCAGCCCGGAGCAGCAGTTGAGCGAATGCCTGGTAGTGGTGCGCGACATCGTGGAGCAGCAGCGGGTGCTGGCTTCGCACCTGCATCAGTTGCTGAAAGCGCAGGGCATCGTGCTGCGCAGCCACAAGCGGCTGACCGAGGCCCAGCGCAAGCAGATGCGGGAGTATTACTGGCGCAACATCTTCCCGCTGGTAACGCCGCAGACCATGGACCCGGCGCACCCGTTCCCGTTTTTGTCCAACCTGTCGCTCAATCTGCTGGTGACGGTGCGCTATTCCAACGACGAATCCAGCGGGCTGGCGCGGATCAAGGTGCCGGTCGGTTCCGGGATCGCCCGCTTCCTCAAGGTTGGCGACGAGGAGTTGTACGTGCCGCTGGAGGAAGTGATCGCCAACAATCTCGATTTGCTGTTTCCGGGCATGGTGGTGGAGGGTTGCGAGCTGTTCCGGGTCACCCGCAACGCCATCGCCGAACGCGACGAGGATCAGGCCGACGATCTGCTGCACATGATCGAGACCGAGCTGCGCGAGCGCCGGTTCGCATCCATCGTCCGGCTGGAGGTGGAAAAACACATGGACCCGATCCACCGCGGGATGTTGGCCGCCGAGCTGGGACTGGAGGAAGCCACCGAGGTCTTCGAGGTGGACGGAATGATGGCGCTGCGCGATCTGTTTCAGATCGTCGGCATCAACCGGCCCGATCTACACGACCCGTCGCATCACCCGCTCGACCATCCCAAGCTGAGTGACCGGCGCAGCATTTTCCACATCATCCGCGACAACGGGCCGATTCTGATGCAGCACCCGTATGAGTCGTTCGCGACCTCGGTGGAGCGGTTCGTGCTGGAAGCCAGCGACGATCCAAAAGTGCTGGCGATCAAGATGACCCTGTATCGCACCTCGGCGGATTCCAAGATCATCGAATACCTGATCGACGCCGCACAGGACGGCAAGCAGGTGACGGTGGTCGTGGAGTTGAAGGCGCGCTTTGATGAAGCCGCGAATATCCGCTGGGCCAACCGGTTGGAGGAAGCCGGCATCCATGTCACTTATGGCGTGGTGGGACTGAAAACCCACAGCAAGGTGATTCTGGTGGTGCGGCGCGATTTCAACGGCCTGCGCCGTTATGCCCACATCGGCACCGGCAACTATCACGCCGGCACCGCCCGAATGTACTGCGATCTGGGCTTGCTGACCTGCGATCCGGCGATTGGCGAGGATTTGACCGAGCTGTTCAATTACCTGACTACCGGCTATGTGCCCAAGCGCAACTACCGGAAGTTGCTGCCGGCGCCGAAGGTGTTGAAACCGGCGCTGCTGGCGAAGATCGAGCGGGAGATCGGCCACGTCAGGGCCGGCAAGCCGGCTCTGATTCAGTTCAAGATGAACGCCTTGGAGGACAAGGACATTACGGCGGCGCTGTATCGGGCGGCGCAGGCCGGGGTCAAGGTGGATTTGATCGTGCGCGATACCTGCCGGCTGCGGCCAGGCATTCCGGGATTGTCGGAGACCGTGCGAGTGATCAGCATCGTCGGTCGGTTTCTGGAGCACACCCGGATTTTCTATTTCCTCAACAGCGGGTCCGAGGAGTATTTCATCGGTTCGGCGGACTGCATGAAGCGCAATCTGGAAAGCCGGGTCGAGGTGGTGACGCCGGTGGATACGCCGGAGTTGCAACGGGAATTGAAGCAGATTCTGGAGGTGCAGCTCAACGACCGGCGCGGCGCCTGGGACATGCAAGCGGATGGAAGCTATGTTCAGCGGATGCCGGGCGAGGGCGATGATCCGCGCAGTTCACAGCAGATCCTGATCGAACTGGCGGAACGGCGGCAGAAGGAAGCCCAGCGGCTCAAGAAACGCAAGCCCAAGGGCATCGCCCGTCGGGCGGCGCTGTGATAGCTTCTCGATTCCTGCAAATTTGCATTTGAAATGCAAATTTGCCAAGCCGTTGTTCTTCAATACATTCATCGTAAGTGTTCGTCTTGCTCCCACGCTCCAGCGTGGGAGCCCCGTCCCAGCGACGCTCTAACAACTCTTGAGGGCGCGGGGAATGCCGCTGTGTAATGACCCGCATTTTGCTACGCCGCATACGGGTGACAGAGCACTACTTGCCAGCGGTATATACTCATTGCATGAAAACCCTCTACCTGGATGTCTGCACCCTTTGCCGTCCGTTCGATGACCAGAACCAACTTCGCATCCGCCTTGAAACGGACGCAGTATTCCTGATTTTGAGGCGTATCGAAACCGGGCTTTATCGTGCGGTCATATCGCCAGTTCACTACAAGGAGGTCGGCGCGATTCGGGAAACCAGCGAGTGGCTTGAAATGGAAAGCCTGTTGAAGCGACTGGACAAATCGTGCGACTGCGATCTGATCCAAACTCGCCATCACGCCGAAGCTTTGATCGAGAAGGGATTTGGTATCGCCGACGCCGCCCACATTGCTTTCGCGGAACAGTTGGCGGAATTCTTCATCACTTGTGATGACAAACTTTTGAAGCGGTGCAAGCAGGCCGTATTACGCATCGCTGTGATGAACCCGCTCGAATTCATCGCTCGGGAGGAACCACGATGACCGAAACCGTGCTGACTGAAGAACATTTGATCCGCCAAGCCACCGATGCCTTGATCGATAAACTGGGCATTATGGAAGCTACCCGTTTTCTTGCCCTCAAGCACCAAGACCGCTTGGAATCTGTGGAACGGCATAGGTTATGGCAAAGTGGGCTGGATAAAGAGGAGTTTTTCGACGAAGTTTTTAACCAGGGAAAACGCCAATAAGCCAGAGTGATCCGTATCCAGCTTGCGCAATTTGGGACTGTCCAGGCATGGAATCCGTGTATCGTGGATTCTGGCCTTGCGCCAGGATTTAGGCGACAAGGTCGAACCGGGTTATGTGATTCACCCGGGTGAGGTCCGCTTGCCGCTAGCGCCGGGCGTGCGAGCGCTGCCGTTTACTGAATTGTAAATTGTTCGGAAAAACGCATGGCCGACCACTACATAGCTAGCCGCGCATATGGTTGCAATTTGCTACTCTAAAACATTTTCACTAATTGGCTAAGAGCAAAGGAAGATATCAATGAAAATCATGAGAACAAAAGATTTTGATAAGTCTTTGGCTAAACTCAAGAGCTTTGGTGGTCGTGCCACAAAAGCTGCTAATGAGGTATATGCTGTGATTGGCAAATGTAATGTGCAGTCACCAAATCCTTTTGATGGCTTGAAACTCACACACTATGGAGAAAATAGGATTGACAAATGCTTAAAATATGATTTGGAGGATTCTTACCGATTGATAACTGTTCAAGAAGGTGGATATGCATTTCTCTTGTATGTTGGTGGCCATGACGATTGTGATAAATGGTTAAACTCCCCAAAAAATAAAAGATTAAAAATAAAAGTTGAGTTGAGTGGAGAGCCTATCTTAACTTATGAGTCGATTGATATTAACGATCCAAATACAAGAATTGAAACTGACTTTGGGTTTTCAAAAAGAGAGTTGTTAACTATTCTTGATGAATCTATTGTTGATAAACTGCTTTTTGAAGTTCCAAGAAGTATTTGTAAAAAGCTAGAAAATATTACGGTTGCAACATGTGATGAGGAAATAATGGATATTGTAGCTCATATTGGAAACAAACGCCTTTCCAATTCTTTATTCGATATCTTAATGTTTTTGCGAGAAGATAATTGTGTGCAAGCAAAATATGCAGTGAAATCATATTTTGGCGAGCTTGTTGATGTAGAGCAAGCGGATGAGCCTTTAATTGATGGCCAAAATATTCAATATATCCCTGCTAATTCTAATAATTACTTTAAGCTCATAGATCATTTTAGTAAGATTCATGATTATCGGGAGTGGATGCTATTTATGCATCCAGAACAAGAAAAGTTTGTTGATGAAGATTATGCAGGGCCTGTAAAGCTCTCCGGAGTATCCGGCTCTGGTAAAACATGTATTTTAGTAAAAAGAGCTTGTGCGTTAGCAAAAAAGTATCCCGAAGAAAGAATTTTGATTCTTACTTTAAATCGATCACTGGCTAATTTGATTAAAGACTTGGTTGAAAAAGCCGCGCTTGAAGAAGTGCGTCCAAGAATAGATGTGATGCCATTTTTTCATCTTTGCCAAAAATTACTTCATGATTTTGAATCAGAAAATGATAAGTTATATGATGATAAAACTTGGAAAAGTCTTGAACATATTGATGAGATATGGCGTGAATATTATCGTTGTGAACTCAATAATTACGACGCGCGTATTCTGCAACGTATTCATGATAGTTTAATTAGTCGTAATATTGATTCGGAAAATTATATAAGAGAAGAATTTGATTGGATAAGAAGTGGTATTTCTACTACGGATCGCGAGCAATATTTGCAGGTTGAGCGCAGTGGCCGTTCTCATCCTTTTGATAAGAGTTTTCGTCAAGACATACTAAAAGGACTGGAATATTGGGATTGCAAGATGATTGCGGTTGGAGTAACTGATTATCTTGGCATATCTACGGCTTTGTATCGATACCTTGACAAGTTAAAACCCATATATCGTTGTATTTTGGTAGATGAATCGCAAGATTTTGGTACCACAGAAATGCAAATCATCCGCAAACTAGTAATTGAAGGTTCAAATGATATATTCCTTTGTGGTGATGCTGCACAACAAGTTTCATCTAAACATCAAAATTTAAAGCAATCAGGCATTGACATACCAGGCGCACGTTCCAGAAAGCTTTCTCTAAATTATCGGAATAGTCGTGATGTGCTTAAAGCCGCATACCATGTTTTAGTGGAGAATCTCAGTGAGGAAATGATTTCAGGAAGAGATTTCGAAATTCTTGATCCAAGCTATGCAAATTTTAATGGACCAACACCGTTAATTATGTCCGAATCTTCAATCCATAAGGAAATTGCTTGTGCATTAACTTTTCTCAAACAGCAATTAGAGGACGAAAAACATAAGGGTATTAAAGCTTGTTTAGTAATTTGTGGTTATACATTATATGAATTATCTGGTTTTGCAGCGAAACTAAAAACACCTCTTTTGGATGGTAATCGTAGCCTTGATGAAGGTTCGTTATTTATTTCTGATTTAGAGAATATCAAAGGTTTCGAGTTCCACACTGTTTGTATCGTAAATTGCTCAAAAAATATCTTGCCTTATATAGGATCGCCAGAAAAAGAAAGATTTCGTGATTTATCTCGTTTGTATGTTGCAATGACTCGTGCAGTAAAGACTCAAAAACTGCGATATGAGCCCACTAAGCGGGGGCGGCAGCTTGCTCAATCAAGTCGGGGAGTTGTGGGATCTGGTTCCGGCCAGCGACCCGGTCACACAGGTACTCCCAGAACGAGAT
>WBZP01003668.1_pt1 | contig 16453 bp, 14 predicted proteins | sample 5204301 | NCBI WGS metagenome assembly WBZP01 (sample SAMN12412401, study PRJNA552823) | activated sludge metagenome | isolation source: activated sludge from nitrification reactor of wastewater treatment plant... | place: USA: Pennsylvania | collected 2017
CGAGCAGCCGCACCGTCAGCCGCCGTCCCCACGCTCGGCCATGCCGGCCGCGTCGGCGCCTGCAGGCGCCGACCCCTCGCGAGCCGCGGGGCCGTGCGCAGGCACGCCCCCGCGCGCACGCTCGGCAACCAGGGCGGGATTGAAGCGCGGGTCGTTGTACATCTTGAACTGGCGGTAGACCTTGAAGTAGGCGCGCCCGGCTGCCGCGTCGGCGAGCAGCGCGTCCAGGCAGCCGGCGAGGTCGTCGCGCTGCTGCAGCAGCCGCTCGAGCTTGGCCCGGGTCGACTCGCGGTGTGCTTCGTCGACGTCGGCACGCGCGGTTTGCTGCCGCATCGCGTGCACCTTGAGCGCAAGGATCGAGAGACGGTCGATCATGCTGCCGGCGGTCTCGCTGTTCAGGCGGGCCGTGGCCGGCACGGTGGCGCGCGGCGCGTCCGTGCACGCCGAGGCCGCATCGACGAGCCCAAGGGCGACGAGCAGGATCTCGTCGACACGCTCGGTGGCGTCGTTGCGCGCCTGGTTGTGGCGGTCGATCGCGCGCTTGTTGGCCGCGATCTCGGCGTCGGCGACCTGCGTGCGACGCGCCAGATCCTCCTCGGCCCAGAGGCTGCCGTTGTGGCGGTGGTTGGTCCGGACCCAGTGCAACAGCCCGTCGTCGGCGGGCGCCGGCTCGCTCGCCGGCCAGCCCGGCGTCGCCAGCAGCCGCTCGTGCAGCGCGAGCACCTCCGCCGCGCGCAACGGCACGACCACGGGAACGGCCGCCACCGGTGGGGCCGGCGGTGCGGGCGGCGCGGCGGGAGGCATCGCGGCAGTCATCGGCAGGGGCGGCGCGGGGCCGCTGGCAGAATGTCCGCGCATTATCCGGCGCCGATGACCACGCCCCGTCCGCTTGTCGTACGCCTGCGCAACTGGGTTGGCGACGTCACGCTCGGCCTGCCCGCGCTGCTCCGGCTCGCGCAGGCCGACTACGACCTGCGCCTGGTCGGCAAGGGCTGGGCGCGCGACCTGCTGGCCGGCCATGGCTGGCCGGTCCACGTGCTGCCGGGCTCCTGGCGCGAGCGCGTTGCCCTGCTGCGGCGGCTCGGCGCCGAGGCACGGACAGTCGACGCGGGCTTCGCGCGGCGGCTCAACGCGGTGTGCTTTCCGTACTCGTTCTCGAGCGCGCTCGAGTTCCGGCTCGCCAGCCTGCGCGCGATCGGGCATGCGTACGAAGGGCGCAGCCTGCTGCTGGCGCGCGCGGTCGCGCGGCCGCAGGGCGTGCACGAGCTCGAGGTCTACTGGCACCTCGCAAGCGCGCTGCTCGGCGCCGACGCGCCGCTGCCGGCGCGGCTCGGCCTGGAGCTCGCGCCACGCCACCTCGAGGAGGCCGAGGCGCTGCGCCGGGCCCACGGCATCGGGCCGGGCTGCGTCGTGATCTGCCCGTTCGCGGGCGGCACCTGGTCGAAGGAGGACAAGACCTGGCCGGCCTTCGCCGAGTTCGCCGCGCAGGTGCTGCCCAGGTTCGGCCGCCGGATCGTGATCTGCCCCGGACCGGGCGAGGAGGCCTTCGCCCGCGAGCACTTCGGCGGCGCGACCTGCCTCGAGGGCGTGGGCCTCGGCGCCTACGCGGCGCTGCTGCGCGACGCCGCGCTCCTGGTCTCGAACGACACCGGCCCCGGCCACATCGCGGCGGCGGTCGGCACGCCGCTGGTCTCGGTGCTCGGCCCGAGCGATCCGGCGCTCTGGCGCGCCTGGGGCCCGAACGTCACGTTGGTGCGCGGCGCCCCCGGCTGGCCCGGCATCGACGCCGTAAACGACGCGGTGCGCCGCGTGCTCGCGTCGCCACCCGAGGTGCCTCGCGGCTGACCGGGCGCATCCTCCCCCCCGACCGGGGGCCCCCGTCGAGCCCGCCCGCGGGGGAACGACAAGCCGCGTCCCCATGCGAAGAATGCGCAGCTGCCCGACGCGACGGCCCGAGGCCCGAACCGAAGGCAAGACCCTTCCCCCCAACCCATCGGAGACCCATCATGCTGCGCAAGATCCTCGTCGCCCTCCTCGCCGCCGTCACGCTCAGCGCCTTTGCGGCCGTCGACGCCAACCGGGCCAGCCACGCCGATCTCGAGACCGTCAAGGGCATCGGGCCGGGGCTTTCGGCCAAGATCCTCAAGGCACGCGAAAGCGGCACGTTTCGCGACTGGAGCGACTTCGTCGATCGCGTCGGCGGCATCGGCCCCGGCAACGCCGCGAAGTTCTCCCAGGCCGGGCTGACCGTCGGCGGCAGCGCCTACGACGCCTCGACGCCTGCCACGGCGCCGGGCAAGACGACGGACAAGGCGCAGAAGGGCGCCGGCAAGGCGGCCCCGGCGTCCGGCGACGCGGCCAAGCCAGCCGACCCCACGGCCGACAAGCGCGCCCGCAAGCCCGCCGCGCAGAGCTGAACGCGACCGACCAACCGACCGACAGGCAGGGGCTACTTCTCGTGGCCCTTGCCCTTGCCTCTGCCCTTTGCATGCGGCTCGACGTGACTGCGGTACCAGTCGTCGCGAACGAAGAACACCGGCACGCCGCAGGCACCGTACTTCGCGCAGTGCTTCGACCAGTGCTTCTGGTGGCCTGGCGGCACCCACATGTAGACCGGCGCCGGCCGTGCCACCGCGCGCGGCGGCGGCATGACGAACACCGGCTGCGCCACCACCACCTGCGGCTGCGGGAAGGTGCCGATGTCGATCCGGCCATGTACGCCGGGCTGGCTGACCTGCACCGAAACGCCGACGTCGACGCCACCCGCCCGCGCCGTGCCGACCGCGCCGAGCGTGGCGCTGAAGGCCAGCGCTGAGGCCAGGACGGCGGAGGCCGTGGCACGCGCGGGCGTGGGGATGTTCCTCATGCGGTTCGACTCCTGATCGGATGCCGCATTCTCGGCCTGCCGACCCAGCCCGGAGGGCCCTGCCGCCGCCGGCGTTTCACTCGTACACAACGGTTGCAGAACCGCCATGTGCGATAGGGTCATGGGCTCTCGGCTCTTGCCTACCCTTCGAGCTGGATGGCCGATGGTCACGTGTCGGGCACGACCGACCCGTGGCGACGGGGCCCCCCCGTCGTGTCCGTCCACGACGGATCAGCGGGCGTCGTCGCCTGCAGCGGCCTCCTCGACCTGCCACGCCCGGTCACCGGCCCGCGGGCCGCGTGCGTGCAGCTCCTCCTGCATCTCGCGCTCGAACTGCTCGCGCGCCTGGCGCACGCGAACGATCAGGTCCGACTCGTGGTCGCGCGCGCCGGCTGCGCTGCGCAGGAACGTGTTCGAGTAGCGGCGGAAGCGATCGGCGAGCTGGCGCGCCTCGAAGCGGTCGTGGCCGATGGCCTCCAGCGCCGCGCGCGCGCTGCGCAGCGAGCCCTCGAAGACCTCGCGCTCGACGTCGTGCACGCCGGCCTCGTGCAGCGACATCGCGTGCAGCGCGTCGCGCGCACGGGCGATCACGCGCACCTGCGGGTGGTGGTGCTTCAGCTCGTGCACGAGCCTGTCGCACTGCTCGACGTCGTCGATCGCCACCACGACGGCCTTCGCGTGCTCGATGCCCGCCGCGTGCAGCAGGTCCGGCTGCGTCGCGTCGCCGAAGTAGACCTCGAAGCCGAAGCGGCGCGCCGAGTCGACGGTGTCGGCGTCGTGGTCGATCACGGTCGGCTTGACACCGGTGCCCAGCAGCACCCGTCCCACCGTCTGCCCGTAGCGCCCGAAGCCGGCCAGGATCACCGGGGCGTGTTCCGCCTCGATCGCGTCGGCCGGCCGCTGCTCGCCCGGGCCGCGCAGCCAGTGCTCGTGCGCGATCAGCAGCAGCGGCGTCGTCACCATCGACAGCGCCGCGATCAGCGTCAGCAGGTCGGCGTCGCCCGCCGGCATCGCGCCGGAGGCCTTCGCCACGGCGAGCACGACGAAGGCGAACTCGCCAACCTGCGACAGCAACACCGCGATCAGGGTGCGCGACGAGCCTGTCAGGCCCACGCGCGGCGCCAGCAGCCACAGCCCGACTGCCTTCAGCGCCACCACGAGCACGAGGCCGAGAACCACCTGCAGTGGCGCCGTGACGATCAGCCCCAGCTGCATGCTCATCCCCACCGCGATGAAGAACAGGCCCAGCAGCAGCCCCTTGAACGGCAGGATGTCGTTCTCGAGCGCGTGCCGGTACTCGGAGCTGGCCAGCAGCACGCCGGCAATGAAGGCGCCCAGGCCCATCGACAGGCCCACGCGCTCCATCAACGCGGCCACGCCGAGCACGAGCAGCAGCGCGAAGGCGGTGAACAGCTCGCGCACCTGCATCCGCGCGACGAATCGCATCGCCGGATAGGCAAGGTACCGGCCGGCCAGCACGACACCGACGATAGCGCCGACCTGCAGCAGCGGGCCCGGTGCGGCACCGTCGCCGTGCGCGCCGGCGCCGGCTGTCGCAGTCGCCGTGCCCAGGGCGGCCGCCAGCGCGAGCAGCGGGATGGCGGCGATGTCCTGGAACAGCAGCATCGAGAAGGCATTGCGCCCGAGCGGCAGCGCCATCAGGTGGCGCTCCTGCAGGATCGCGACGACGATGGCCGTCGACGACAGGGCGAGCGCGAGGCTGGCCACCAGCGCGCTCTGCCAGCGCCAGCCGAACGCGAGACCCGCCGCGAACAGCAGCGCCGCGCAGACGAGCATCTGCAGCGTGCCGCCGCCGAAGACGGCGCCGCGCATCGACCACAGGCGCCGCGGCTCGAGCTCGAGCCCGATGACGAACAGCATCAGCACGACGCCGAGCTCGGACAGGTGCAGGATCGCTTGCGGGTCCGAGACCAGCGCCAGGCCGACCGGGCCGATCGCGACCCCCGCGAACAGGTAGCCCAGCACGGAGCCAAGGCCCAGGCGCACCGCGATCGGCACCGCGACCAGCGCGGCGATAAGGAATAACAAGGACTCCTTCATCGCACGACTCCCCCCGTTGCCGCAAGTGCGTCGCGGTGCCGCGTGAACGCCTCGGCCAGTTGCTGCGCCTGCGCCGTGCGGCGCTGCGGGGGCGTCGCGTGGCCGCCGTACACGACGAAGGGCGGCAGCCAGTCCATGCCGCAGTAGCGCGCCGTCTGCTCGATCGGCGGCACGAAGTCCTCGAAAGGCCGCATGTGCATGCCGCCCGGCCCGTAGGCAGTCCTGGGCGCGCCGGCGCTGCAAACCCACCAGACGGTCTTGCCGCGCAGCGCGGTGCCGCCGGGCCCGTAGGCCCAACCGTGCAGCAGCACCTGGTCGATCCAGTGCTTCATCAGCGCGGGCACGCCGTACCAGTGCACCGGCGTCAGCCAGACGACCAGCGAGGCCTGCAGCAGCGCCTGCTGCTCCGAGCCGACGTCGATGTCGAAGTCGGGATACAGCTCGTAGAGGCTGCGCCGCGGAACATCGGACGCGGCCTCGAACACCTGCAGCAGGTCACGCGTGATGACCGAGTGCGCTGGGCGCGGATGAGCGTGGACGACGAGGGTCGGGACCGCCATGGTGGCCTCAGGTGCGGGGCGGTCGGTCGGCAGCCGCATGTCGCTTGGCGGTGTGCCGCGGCGTCGCATGCGCTCCCGCCGTCCGGATCCCCGTATCGGCTGTGTCGTTCGACAAGGTGCCACCCATCGTCAGCTCTCTTCCTCGGTTCAGCGAGTTCTCCACCTGCGCCTCCTAGGCTGCCATTCTGGCGGCGGCCGCCTGGCCGGGCGCCGTCAGTACCGCCATCAGTACGGTTCTGGGAACCCCTACTGCACCTCTTGCAGCGGAATTGCCCGTGGCGCATCGAGCGACGTTCTTGCCGGATGCAGGCAACTCGTCGGGCAGCCGGCACAGCCACACCTGAACCAGATCGCGCGCGCCGAAGCAATCGAGCGAGGCGAACGTGCACCCCCCGCCTGGGGGCCCCCCGCGAGCCCACCCGCGGGGGAGCGACAGCGCGCGGCCAAGTGCGAAGAATGCGCAGCAGCCCGACGCAACGGCCCGAGGCCCGAACCGAAGGCAAGACCCGTTCCCTTCAACTCACTGGACTTTCTGGAGACCCAACATGCTGCGCAAGATCCTCGTCGCCCTCCTCGCCGCCGTCACGCTGAACGCCTTCGCGGCGGTCGACGCCAACCGGGCCAGCCAGGCCGATCTCGAGACCGTCAAGGGCATCGGCCCCGGGCTTTCGGCCAAGATCCTGAAGGCACGCGAGAGCGGCACGTTCCGCGACTGGAACGACCTCGTCGACCGCGTCGGCGGCATCGGCAGCGGCAACGCCGCCAGGTTTTCGCAGGCCGGGCTCACGGTGGGCGGCAGCGCCTACGACGCCTCGGCGCCCACGGCGGCACCGGTCAAGGCGCAAAAGGGCGCCGGCAAGGCGGCCCAGAGCACCGGCGATGCCGCATCGTCGAAGACAGCCGTCCCGGCGGCCGGCCCGGCCGCCGACAAGCGCGCTCGCAAGCCCGCGACGCAGAGCTGAGAGCCGCCGCCGCGCCGACAGGGACCGCTTCTCGCGGCCCTTGCCGTCTCCCCCCGGCGCCCTGCCGACGCGGGCGAATCCCTCCTCACTCAGTCGTACACCACCTTTGCCGAACCACCATGCGCGATGCTGCGCCAGCGGCCGAGCGCCTCGTCGCAGGGCCAGAAGCGCGCCTCGTCGCCGAGGTCGATCTCGGCCACCGCGGCGCGGCGGTGCATGCGCAGCCGGATCGGCAGGCCCTGCATCAGCTCGCCGACCTCGGTCTCGACGCGACGCGACGGCCACAGCCGCAGCACGTCGCCCACCGGCGGCATTCCGCCGTTGATGTCGACCGCCAGGTAGCGGCCGAAGCGCGCGCGCGCCGCCGGCAGGTCCCACAGCGCGAGCAGCTTGAAACCCAGCCCGCCGCCGCGCCGGTCGGGCTGCGTGCGGCCCTGCACCACGACGAGCGCCTCGTCCTGCAGCAGCGCGCGCTGCTCGCCGAGCTTCTCTTCGTCGATCGTGATCTCGATCGACATCGAGCCGTCGTCGATCTCGAAGATCACGAGCCGGCTGCCGCGCGCCGTCGGCACCACGCGCACCGCACCCACGATGCCGGCCAGCAGCTGCGGCTCGCGCTGGTCGACGAGGTCGGCGATCGGGCACCGCACGAAGCGCCTGACCTCGTCGCGCCAGGCGTCGAAAAGGTGCGCCGAGAGGTGGAAGCCGAGCGCGGCCTTCTCGTGCGCGAGCCGCTCGCGCAAGTCCCAGGGCGCCGCATGCACGAGCGCCGGCTCCTGCGTGCCGCTGCCATGCGTCTCCTCGCCGAAGTCGAAGAGGCCTGCCTGCAGCGCGTTGGCGGCCTGGGTGTCGGCCCAGTCGAAGGCCAGCCCCACGCTCGCCAGCAGCTGCGCACGGCCGACGTCGGGATCGGCGACGAGCGCGTCGAAGGCGCCGGCCTTCACCAGCGCCTCGACGACGCGCTTGTTGACGCGCTGGCGGTCGACGCGCAGGCAGAAGTCGAACAGGCTGCGGAACGGTCCGCCGCCGCTGCCGTCGGCGCCCTCGCGCGCGGCGACGATCGCCTCGATCGCACCCGCCCCCGTGCCCTTGACGGCCGCCAGCCCGTAGCGAACGAGATGGTCGCCCACCGGCTCGAAGCGCGCGGTGCCGCGGTTGATGTCCGGCGCTTCGAACTCGACGCCAGCCAGCCGCGCGTCGGCGCGCAGGGCCTCGAGCTTGTCGGTGTCGTCCGCCTCGATCGTCATGTTGGCGGCATAGAACTCGGCCGGCGCGTGCACCTTGACCCAGGCCGTGTAATAGGCGAGCACGGCATAGGCCGCGGCGTGGCTCTTGTTGAAGCCGTAGCCCGCGAACTTCTCCATCAGGTCGAAGATCTCTTCGGCCTTCGCCTCTTCGATGCCGCGCGCCGTCGCCCCTTCGCGGAACTTCACGCGCTCCTTGGCCATCTCGTCGGGCTTCTTCTTGCCCATCGCGCGGCGCAGCAGGTCGGCGCCTCCCAGCGAGTAGCCGGCCAGCACCTGTGCCGCCTGCATCACCTGTTCCTGGTAGACGAAGATGCCGTAGGTCTCCTCTAGAACCGGGGCAAGCAGCGGGTGCGGATAGACGATCTCCTCACGCCCATGCTTGCGTGCGCAGAAGCTCGGGATGTTCTCCATCGGCCCGGGCCTGAACATCGCGTTGAGCGCGATCAGGTCCTCGAGCCGGCTCGGCCGCGCCTCGCGCAGCATCGCCCGCATGCCGCTCGACTCGAACTGGAACACCGCCTCGGTGCGGGCCTCGGTGAAGAGCTTGTAGACCGCGGGGTCGTCGAACGGCAGCCGCGCGTAGTCGAAGTCCTGCCGGCCCGGGCGCCGCGCGCGGATGAAGTCCTTGGCGAGCTCGAGGATCGTCAGCGTGGCCAGGCCCAGGAAGTCGAACTTCACGAGGCCGATCGCCTCGACGTCGTCCTTGTCGAACTGGCTGACGGCGCTGTCGCTGCCGGGCTGCTGGTACAGCGGGCAGAAATCGGTGATGCGGCCGGGCGCGATCAGCACGCCGCCGGCGTGCATGCCGACGTTGCGCACGAGGCCCTCGACGCGCGCAGCCAGCGCCAGCAGTTCGCGCACCTCCTCCTCGGCCGCCTCGCGCTGTTCGAGTTCGGGCGCTTCCTTGCGTGCGTAGATGACCCCGGGGTCGGGCTGCTCCGGCACGCGGGCAAGGGTCACCGTCTTGCCGGGCGGCGCCGGGATCAGCTTGGCGATCGAATCGACATGCCCGTAGGCCATGCCGAGCACGCGGCCGACGTCGCGCAGCGCCGCCTTGGCGGCCATGGTGCCGAAGGTGGCGATCTGGCTCACTGCGTCGCGACCGTACTTGTCCTTGACGTAGTCGATGACCCGGTCGCGGTTGGCTTGGCAGAAGTCGATGTCGAAGTCGGGCATCGACACCCGTTCGGGGTTCAGGAAGCGCTCGAAGAGGAGCTTGTAGCGCAGCGGGTCGAGGTCGGTGATGAAGAGCGAATAGGCGACCAGCGACCCCGCCCCCGAGCCGCGCCCCGGGCCGACCGGGCAGCCGTGCTCCTTGGCCCAGACGATGAAGTCGCCGACGATCAGGAAGTAGCCCGCGAAGCCCATCTTCTCGATCGTCGCCAGCTCGAATTCGAGCCGCTCGCGGTAGCGCGGGCGCTCGGCCTCGCGCTCGGCCGCGTCGGGATAGAGCGCGGCCAGACGCTTCTCGAGGCCGTCGAGCGAGGCTTGGCGGAAGTACAGGTCGATCGGGATGGGTGCCCCGTCGATCTCGGGCGTCGGGAAGTCGGGCAGTTGCGGCTTGCCCAGTGTCAGCGCGAGGTTGCAGCGCTGCGCGATGGCCACGCTGTTCGCGAGCGCCGACGGCACGTCGGGGAACAGCGCCTCCATCTGCGCTGCGGTCTTGAAGTACTGCTCGCGCGTGAAGCGCTTGACGCGCCGCGGGTTGGCGAGCGTCTCGCCTTCGGCGACGCACACGCGCGCCTCGTGCGCCTCGAAGTCGTCGGGCGCGAGGAACTGCACCGGGTGCGTGGCCACCACCGGCAGCCCCAGCTCGGCGGCCAGCGGCACCGCGGCGCGCACATGCGCCTCCTGCTGCGGCGTGCCGGCGCGCTGCAGCTCGAGGTAGAAGCGGCCCGGGAACTGCTGCGCCAGGTGCCGGGCGACGACGCGGGCGCGCTCGCCGTCACCGGCCAGCAGCCCCACGCCCACCGCACCCATCTCTGCGCCCGAGAGCGCGACGAGCCCCGTGCCGAGCTCGGAGAGCCACTCCCACCGCAGCTGCGCGAGCCCGCGCCCGGTGTTGCCGATCCAGGCCCGCGCCAGCAGCTCGCACAGGTTCAGGTAGCCGGTGGCGTCGTGCACGAGCAGCAGCAGCCGGCTCGGCGCCTTGTCGCCGCTCGCCACCCAGGGCAGACCGGCCAGCGGCTCCATCCAGACATCGGCGCCCAGGATCGGCTTGACGCCCTGCTTGCGGCAGGCCTGGTAGAACTTGACCGCGCCGAACAGGTTGTCGAGGTCGGTGAGCGCGAGCGCGCCCTGGCCGTCGCGGCGCGCCGCCGCGGCCGCGTCGTCGAGGCGCAGCGTGCCGTCGACGACCGAGTACTCGCTGTGGACGCGCAGGTGAACGAAGGCCATTGGCGGGGATTCTAGGGAGCGGGCTGGCCATCCCGGCCACCCCGGCCAGCCCGGCCGCCCGGGTCGTCTCGGCCACCCCACCCGCCCCGGCGGCGCCGAAGGCGCTGCCTAGAATGCCCTGCATGGTCACCCTGCTGCTGCGCGCCTTCGGCGTGCTGCTGGTGCTCACCGCGCTGGCGCTCGCTCTGTCGCGCGCGCCCGACCGCAGCGTCGAGAGCCTGGTCGCGCGCTGGGCGCCGCCGCCCTCCGAGTTCATCGAGATGAAGGGCCAGCTCGTGCACCTGCGCGACGTCGGCCCGCGCGGCGACGCCGAGCCGATCGTGCTGATCCACGGCACCTCGGCCAGCCTTCACACCTGGGACGGCTGGGCCCGCGCGCTCGCGCCGCAGCGCCGCGTCGTCACCTTCGACCTGCCGGGCTTCGGCCTCACCGGGCCCTTCGGCGGCGCCTATGCGCGCGACGACTACCGCGGCGCCACCTACGCGCGCTTCGTCGTCGACCTGCTCGACCACCTGAAGCTCGCGCGCGTGGTGCTCGGCGGCAACTCGCTCGGTGGCGAGGTGGCATGGCGGGTCGCGGTGCTGGCCCCCGGGCGCGTCGCCCGGCTCATCCTCGTCGACGCCGCCGGGCCCGCCTACACGCCCGAGTCCCAACCGCTCGGCTTCACGATCGCGGGCGTGCCGGGGCTCAACCGCGTCACCGAGTGGGTGCTGCCGCGCTCTCTGGTCGCCGAGGGAGTGGCCCAGGTCTACGGCGACCCGTCGAAGGTCACGCCCGAGCTCGTCGACCGCTACTTCGAGCTCACGCTGCGCGAGGGAAACCGCCGCGCGCTCGGCCACCGCATGCGGCAGGCCGAGCACGGCGACGACGCGCAACGGATCAGCGAGGTGCAGGCGCCGACGCTGATCCTCTGGGGCGGCAAGGACCGCCTCATCCCGCCCGCGGTGGCGCACGAGTTCGAGCGCGCCATCGCCGGCAGCCGGCTCGTCGTCTTCCCCGAGCTCGGCCATGTGCCGCAGGAGGAGGACCCGGCGGCGACGGTGGCGGTGGTGCGCGAGTTCCTCGGCCTGCGCTGAGCGCGGGATGCGATCGAGGACGATCGTGGCCCAGACCGACCGCCTGTTCAAGCTCAAGCAATGGCTCGACACCGGCCGCTGCCTGAGCCCCGAGTTCCTGCAGCGCGAGCTCGAGGTCTCGCACTCCACCGTCAAGCGCGACATCGCGCTCGTGCGCGACCGCCTGCAGGCGCCGCTGGCCTGGAACGCCGAGCGTGGCGGCTGGACCCTCGACCGCGAGCAGCCGAGCGTCGGCCCGCAGTTCGAGCTACCTGGCCTGTGGTTCAGCGCCGAGGAGATCCACGCGCTGCTGACGATGCAGCACCTGCTGGCCAACGTCGACGCCGGCGGCCTGCTCGGCCCGCACATCGAACCGCTGATGAAGCGGCTGCACCAACTGCTGGGCAGCGGCGCGCCACCCAAGGCCGACGTGGCCAAGCGCATCCGCGTGCAGACCGTGGGCGCGCGGCGCGTGCACCTGCCGCACTTCCAGGCGCTGGGCAGCGCGCTGCTGCGGCGGCAACGGGCGCTGATCCGCTACCGCGGCCGCAGCCGCGCCGACACCACCGAGCGCGAGGTCTCGCCGCAGCGGCTGGTGCACTACCGCGACAACTGGTACCTGGACGCCTGGTGCCACTGGCGGCAGGCCTTGCGCAGCTTCAGCGTCGACGCGATCGAGCAGGTGCGCGTGCTCGACCGCGCGTGCATCGACATCGCCGACGCCGAGCTGGACGAGGTGCTGGGCGCCGGCTACGGCATCTTCGCCGGGCGCGAGGTCCGCTGGGCGGGCCTGCGCTTCACCCCCGAGCGCTCGCGCTGGGTGGCAGCCGAGACCTGGCACCCCAGGCAGCACGGCCGCTTCGACGCCGAAGGCCGCTGGCTGCTGGAGCTGCCCTACGCCGACCCGCGCGAGCTGGTGATGGACATCCTGCGCCACCTGCCCGAGGTGGAGGTGCTGTGGCCGGAGGAGCTGGCGGAAGAGGTGCGGGAGAAGCTGGTCGACGGGCTGCGGCGAATGGAGGAGCCCGGCTCCATATGATTCAGACCAGACTTGGTCAACTGCGGGTTCGGGAGGGCCGTATGGAAACCGTGAACATCTACGAGGCCAAGACGCGCCTGTCCCAACTGGTCGACAAGGCGGCGGCAGGCGAGGACGTGGTCGTCAGCCGCAACGGCAAGCCGCTGGCGCGCATCACCCGGCTGGAGGCACCGAAGCGGCGTGTCCGCTTCGGCTTGCTGAAGGGCAAGGTGGTGGTCCCGGAAGACTTCGACGCACCCCTGCCCGCCGACGTGCTGGCGGCCTTCGAAGGGCGGTGATGCGGCTGCTGCTCGACACGCATGTCTTCCTGTGGGTGGTGGCCGGCTCGCCCCGCCTGAAGCCGGACGTCCGGCACCTCATCGAGGGAGCCGAGGCGGTCTACGTCTCGGCGGCCTCGATCTGGGAGGTCGCGATCAAGGTCCGCCTGGGCCAGATGCAAGCCGACCCCGACACGCTGGCCGCCGCCATCGGCCGCAGCGGCTTCGTCGAGCTGCCCGTCAGCGCGGCGCATGCCGCGGCCGTGGCGAAGCTGGCGCCGCACCACCACGATCCGTTCGACCGCCTGCTGATCGCCCAGGCGTTGACGGAGCTGCTGCGGCTGGTGACAGCCGACGAAGCGCTGGCGAGTTACAGCGATGTGGTGATGCTCGTGTGATGCGGGCGCTTCTATCTGCTGGGCCGGGTGGCTGGATGAATGAACAGCGATCATCGGTGGCGCAGGGTCATCTGATGAACCGGCGCCCGAGCATGATGCGAACGATTCCCGGGCGCCGCTGCGAGCCTCGAGCACGGAAAGAACGCGTATGGACTGGATAGAAGCGATACGGCATTGGCGAGCGCTGCCCGAGGAGGAGAAGCTCCGCCGCCGCTGGGAGGCCATCCCGCGAAGCGCGGCGCGCAGCTTCGCGTTCGAGGGCGAGGCGGTGGAGCTGGAGCTGTTGGAGGCGGAGCATGCGGGGCGGCGGATGCCGAAGGTTCTCGCGAACCCGGCCGCAAAGGGGTGAGCACTGCCATGACGTACGACAGCCGCGAGGAGAGGTTCACCTCGTTCTTCGCGATCGCTACAGGGGGCTTCAAGCCTCGGCCTCAGTAAAGCAGCGTCGCGCTCGTAATCTCGCGCCGTACGCTCGCCCATTCCGAGGCCAAACGGCCTCGGCCTCGTTGAAGCCACGTGAAACGTAGCATCGCGCGTTGCGAGCGCAGCCACTCCGAAACCAAGCAGCCTCGGCCTCGTCGAAGCATCACGCTCGCTTCGCAGCAGCCGGCCGGCGCGCCCCGCTCCCAGGCTGAGCAACCTCGAGCGGATTCGGCGGCGCCTGCGGCGCACGGCATTGCGGTGTCGACGCCTGCCACCAGGGCGAGGCCTGCACCACGTCGCCGATGACCAGGATGGCCGGGCTCTGCAGCCCTTCGCGCCGGATCGTGGCGGCCAGCGAATCCAGGTCGCACAGGGCATGCCGCTGCCGCGCGGTGTGCGCGTGGCTGACGACCGCGGCCGCGGTGCTGCCGGCCAGCCCTCCGGCACGCAGCGCGGCGGCGATCTGCTGCACGCGGCCCACGCCCATGTAGATCACCAGCGTCAGGCCGCTGCGCGCCAGAGCCGCCCAGTCCGGCTCGGTGGCGGCTTCGCCGCTGTGGCCGGTGACCAGGGCCACGCCGGGGGCGTGGCGCCGGTCTGTCACCGGCACGCCGATCGCGGCCGGGGCGGCCAGGCCCGATGTCAGGCCATTGACCACCTCGACCTGGATGCCGGCCTCGCGCAGCGCATCGCACTCCTCGCCGCCGCGGCCGAAGACGAAGGGGTCGCCGCCCTTCAGCCGCACCACGCACTCGCCGCGCAGCGCTTCGGCCACCATCAGCTTGTGGATGAAGATCTGCGAGGTACTGATGCAGCCTCCGCGCTTGCCCACATGCAGCACGCGTGCGCTGCGCTTCAGGTACTTCAGCACCCCCGGATGCACCAGGTCGTCGACCAGCACCACGGTGGCCCGGCGCAGCGCCTTGATGGCCTTCAGCGTCAGCAGTTCGGGGTCGCCGGGGCCGGCACCCACCAGCGCGACCTTGGGACGGGCGGCGTTGTTCATGGCGTGGACTCCAGGACGGGATGGCGCTGCACCAGAGCGCGCAGCGCCGGCAGGCACGAGCCGCATTCGGTGCCGCAGCGCAACTGCCGCTGCAGCGACTGCAGCCGCTGCTCGGCGCTGCCCTCCAGCCGCGCCAGCGCCTGGACGATGCGAGCTTCGCTCACGTCGTGGCAGGCGCAGACCTGCATGCTGCCCGGCGCCTGCGCCACCGGCGCCTGCCGGCTGCATGCCAGCAGCGCACGGCCGAAGCCCGCGGCCGGCGCGCGGTCGCGCAGCAGCCGCAGCACCCAGTCGTCGGCGGACGTGTCGCCGGCCAGCAGGTACGCGCGCAGCGCGCCGTCGCTGCCCAGCGCCATCGCCCGGCTCTGGCCGCTGCGCGCGTCGGCATAGCGCAGCACCGGGCCTTCGGCCAGGCCGAGCACGGCCTCGATCTCGCGCAGCAGCGCGGCCTCGGCCGGCGCCGCCAGCGCGGCGCGCAAGCGCAGGCCGAGCAGCGCGTCCGGCTCGCGGCCGAAGGGCAGGCAGTGGGCATAGTCGAAGCATGGGAACAGCGCGCGCAGCCGCTCGCGAAGCGTCGGCACAGCGCCGGCCGGCAGCCAGGCCGCGGCGGCGATCTGCCAAGGCAGCTCGGCACGCTCGATGCGCACGGCCGCATGCTTCAGCTCGGGCTGCAGCGATTGCGGGCAGCTGGCCGGGCTGGTGAGCGCGTTGACGCCCTGCCCGGCCACGAACTCGCTGCCCCAATGCATGGCGACGAAGGCTTGCGCCGGCGGCACGTCCTCGCTGGGCCGGGCCGGCAGCAGCAGCGTGCCGCGGCGCGAGCCGATGCGCACCAGCTCGCCGGCGCGCAACCGGCGGCGCGCGAGCTCCTGCGGGTGCATCTCCACCGCCGGCTCGCCGGCATGCGCGAACAGCCGGCCCAGCGTGCCGGTGCGGCTCATGCCGTGCCACTGGTCGCGGTGGCGGCCGGTGTTCAGGGCGACGGGAAAACGCGCGTCGCGCGCCTCGGCCACCCCGCGCCACGCCGGCGCGACGAAGCGCGCGCGGCCGTCGGCCGTGGCAAAGCGGCCGTCGGCATAGAGCCGGGCCCGGCCCTGCGGCTCGCCGGCCGCGCAGGGCCATTGCCGTGGCTGTTGTTCCAGCACCGCCCAGCTCAGGCCGCCGATGTCCAGGTCGCGGCCGCGCGTGCTTTCGCGGTGCTCGTTCCACACCTGCTCGGGCCGCTCGTAGGGGAACAGCGTCGTCGCGCCGGGGCGTAAGCGCGCCTCCAGCCGCCGCGCCACGTCGACGCCAATGGCCCAGTCGGCGCGCGCCTGCCCCGGCGGCGTCATGGCGGCGCGCACGCGGCTGATGCGGCGCTCGCTGTTGGTCACCGTGCCTTCCTTCTCGCCCCAGCTGCTGGCCGGCAGCAGCAGGTCGGCGAAGTCGGCCGTGGCGGTGCCGGCATAGGCCTCCTGCAGCACGACGAACTCGGCGCGCTGCAGCGCGCGGCGCACGGTGGCCTGGTCGGGCAGCGACTGCGCCGGGTTCGTGCAGACGATCCACAGCGCCTTGATCTCGCCGTCGGCCGCGGCCTGGAACATCTGCAGCGCCGCCTTGCCCGGCCGCGCCGGCACCTCGGCCACGCCCCAAAGCGCGGCCACCTCGGCGCGGTGCGCGGGGTCGGCCAGGTCACGGTGCGCGCTGAGCTGGTTGGCCAGGCCGCCGACCTCGCGCCCGCCCATCGCGTTGGGCTGCCCGGTGAGCGACAGCGGGCCGGCACCCGGCTTGCCGATCTGCCCGGTGGCCAGGTGCAGGTTGATCAGCGTGCTGTTCTTGTCGGTGCCGCTGCTGCTCTGGTTGAGCCCCTGGCACCACAGCGACAGCGTCGGCGCGCGCGAGCCGTCGTCGCGCAGGCCGCCGAACCAGCGCGCCGCTTGCACGATGTCGTCGCTGCGCAGGCCGCAGACCTTGGCCGCATGCGCGGGCGTGAACTCGCGCACGCGGTCGCGCAGCGCCGCGAAGCCGGTCGTGTGGGCGGCGATGAAGCCGGGGTCGGTCAAGCCCTCCCACAGCATCAAGTGCAGCAGCGCGTGGTGCAGCACCACGTCGGTGCCGGGTTGCAGCTGCAGGTGCAGGTCGGCCACCGCTGCGGTCTCGGTGCGGCGCGGGTCGATCACGATCCACTTCTGTGCCGGGTTGG
>WBZP01003669.1_pt1 | contig 16452 bp, 10 predicted proteins | sample 5204301 | NCBI WGS metagenome assembly WBZP01 (sample SAMN12412401, study PRJNA552823) | activated sludge metagenome | isolation source: activated sludge from nitrification reactor of wastewater treatment plant... | place: USA: Pennsylvania | collected 2017
GTTTTTGATGATTTGCTAGCCGGGCGTATCGAATGATTCCACGAGACCACATCGTCACCGCTTTGCTCGCCCCGGATTTGCTGCCGACGCTGTCCGAAATGGACTGGGATCTGTTGATCCGCCAAGCAAGACGATCCAACCTCTTGGCACGCCTGGCGCATCTATTGATTCAGAATGGCCAAATCGAGAAGGTGCCGAATTCACCGCGATTGCATCTCTTTTCGGCACTGCGCATGGTTGAGCGGCAGGACGTTGCCATGCGTTGGGAAGTTGATTGCATCCAGAATGCGCTCGCTAACGCCGGCGTGAAGATTACCTTGCTCAAAGGCGCGGCCTACGTCATGGCAGGACTACCGGCTGCCAACGGACGAACGTTCTCCGACATCGACATCATCGTGCCAAAGAAGCACGTGGCCGAGGTCGAAAGCGCGTTGATGCTGAATGGATGGCAGGGGACGCATCACGACGACTATGACCAGCGCTATTACCGACGCTGGATGCATGAAATTCCTCCCATGCGCCATGTCCGGCGTGGCACGAGCATCGATGTGCACCATGCCATCCTGCCCGAAACCGCCCGCATCAAGGTCAATACACCGGCGTTACTGAAGGCCGTGGTTGCACTGCCGGGCTACGAAAATCTTTATGTTCTGAAACCGGAAGACGTGTTGCTGCATAGCGCAACGCACCTTTTTCATGAGGGTGCGCTGGATAATGGTCTACGTGATCTGTTCGATCTTGACAGTCTGTTGCGTCATTTTGGGGACGATCCGGGGTTTTGGTCCGCACTGGTCCCGCGGGCCATCGAATTGGGGCTGACCCGACCCCTCTACTATGCGATCCGATATACAACCACGATGCTCGATACGCCGGTTCCGCAAGCGGTGATAGACGCGGCCGAGATTGGCAGACCCCCTCATGGCATTGCCAGCCTGGTGGATTTTTGTTATCTGCGCGCGCTGAGGCCCACGCATGACAGTTGTAATACGCCAGGGACAGGATTAGCCCGGTTTGCCCTCTATATCCGTTCGCACTGGATGCGCATGCCCTTCCTGCTGCTGGCCTACCATCTGGCGCGCAAGGCTTTCCTGCGGCCGAAGCAGTTGCCGGTGGAAACAGCCCTCACAACCAAGGAAGGGTAGTCATTTCAACGTCCTTATCCGCAGAATAAAGGCGGAACCCTGTCGGGTGCCAGACGCTTGGTCGGTCCGCGCTCGAAACGCAACTCAACCTTCTGCCACCCGCTTGGCAATGTGCGCCAGGGCTTCCTCGATCTGATCTATGAGGATCAGGCACAGGTCTCCGGGCTTCAGCTCGGCAAGCGCCGTGTCGATGGCCAGAAACTCGCCATGAATTTCCCGGATGTCGGTTGTGCGCGTGGCATTTTTCAGGCCAAGCTGAAGAAGCGCCAGCACTTCGCCGTCCGCGCGTCCGCGTTGGCACTGATCCTGATAAAGGACGACCTGATCGAATGCGTCGCCAAGAATTTCGGTCTGTTGGCGGATGTCTTCATCACGCCGATCGCCAGCGCCGCTGATCACGACTGAACGTCGCGCGCCTGCCGAACAAGGCATGTTGTCGATGGCTCCAACCAGCGCCATGATCGCGTCGGGGTTGTGGCCGTAATCGGCGATCAGTGTGGCACCCCGGTAATTGAACAGATTGAAACGGCCGGGAGCGCTTTGTGCGTCGTTTACAAAATTGGCCAGGCCGGCACGAATGACCGACCAGTCGATGCCCAGCGCCCAACCCGCGCCGGCTGCGGCCATCGCGTTTTCGACCTGGAAGCCGATGGCGCCATTGGCGGTGACCGGGATTTCAGCCAGCGGGATGCGCTGCTCGAAGCCGCCTTCGGTGGCGACGATCGAATCGGCATCCAGGTAAACCACGCGTTTGCCCTGGGCGCGGTGCATGGCCATGACCGGGTGGTTACGGTCGCGGGCGAAAAAGGTCACTTTGCCGGGGCAGGCATCGGCCATGCGCACAACCATCGGATCGGCGGCATTGAGCACGGCAACGCCGACGTCCGGCTTGACGTTGCGGACGATCACGCGCTTGACAACGGCCAATTCATCCACTGTGCTGATATACGACAGCCCGAGGTGGTCGCCCTTGCCGATATTGGTTACCACCGCCACATCGCAGTAATCGAAACCCAAACCTTCGCGCAAGACGCCGCCACGCGCGGTTTCAAAAACAGCCGCATCGACGTCGGGGTGAAGCAGCACGTTCTTGGCGCTTTTCGGGCCGCTGCAGTCGCCGGTGTCGATACGCCGACCATCAATATAGACGCCGTCGGTGCTGGTCATGCCGACACACAGGCCGAGGCTGGAAAAAACGCTGGCGATCAGGCGCACCGTCGTGGTTTTGCCGTTGGTTCCGGCGACGGCAACTACCGGGATACGCGCATCGTCTCCGTCGGCAAACATATTGGCGATAATTGCTTCGCCGACGGCACGCCCCTTTCCGTAGGACGGTTGCAGGTGCATGCGCAGTCCGGGTGCGGCATTGAGTTCGACAATCCCGCCACCCTGTTCTTCGAGCGGCCGCAACACGCTGTTGCAAACGATGTCGACGCCGGCAATGTCCAGGCCGATGGTCTGTGCTGCGGCGACGGCGCGCGCGGCAAATTCGGGGTGGACATCGTCGGTCACATCGGTGGCCGTACCCCCGGTGGATAGATTGGCATTGTCGCGCAATACCACGCGGGCGCCTTTGGCCGGCACCGAGTCAGCGGTCAAGCCCTCGGTTGCCAGACGGGCGAGGGCAATGTCGTCGAAACTGATACGGGTCAGCGAGGTTGCATGACCCGCGCCGCGCTTGGGATCGCTGTTGACCAGTTCGACGAGTTCCCGAACGCTGCGCGAACCATCGCCGGTAACGTGCGGTGGTTCGCGGCGTGCGGCAGCGATCAGCTTGTTGCCGACCACCAGCACGCGATAATCGTGTCCGGGAATGAACCGCTCGACCAAGACCTCGTTGCTGATCTCTGCAGCAACGGCGTAGGCAGCCTCAATTTGCTCGCGTGTTGACAGATTGACGGCAACTCCCTTGCCCTGATTGCCGTCCTGCGGCTTGACGACAACCGGGACACCGATTTCACAAGCGACAGCCCAGGCATCAGCCGCATCTTCGGCTGGACGACCCGCCGGTACTGGAACGCCGGCGGCGTGCAGCAAGGTCTTGGTCAATTCCTTGTCCTGTGCGATGGCTTCGGCCACTGCACTGGTGCGGTCGGTTTCTGCGGCCTGGATGCGGCGCTGTTTGCTGCCCCAGCCGAATTGCACCATGCTGCCTTCGGTCAATCGGCGGTAAGGGATGCCGCGCGCCACGGCCGCATAGACGATGGATCCGGTGCTCGGTCCGAGGCGCACGTCCTCATCGAGTTCGCGCAGTCGATGCAAGGCGTTGCCCAGATCGAAGGGAAGATCGTCGGTAGCGGCCTGGCACAGTTCCTGTGCCAGCTCGAAGGCCAGCCGGCCTACGGCTTCTTCGCTGTATTCGACTACCACCTGATAAACGCCGGGCTCCAAGGTCTGCGCCGTGCGGCTGAAGGTCACCGGACAACCGGCTTGCGCCTGCAGCCCGAGCGCGGCGAATTCAAGGGCGTGGGCCATGGAAATGACATCGTCGCTGACGGTCGGTTGAAGCAGGGCAATTTCGGGAAAGCGTTCGCGCAAACGTGCCTCAAAGCCCGGAATATTGTCGATGACGCGCTCGATTTCGCTACACGAGATGATCGCCTCAATCGCCGTATGCTTGCTCCACAGATTGGGTCCGCGCAAGGCTCTGATGCGTGTTACGTCCATAAACGTTTTCCTTTTGAATCTCGGTCACAACGGGATGCCGAGGCATCCATTTCGAGTTTGATCATCGGGCGGCTTATCCGCTTATTCGATAAAGAATGTTTCTATACCGGTACGCATGACATCGGACGAAATGCCCAGAGCCCACGCGGTTCCGACTGCCGCCAGCACATTCTCGATCTGCGGGATGTTCTGGGCACCCTCGGTCAGCGGAATGTCATTCAGTTTGGCCAGCACCGTTTCATCATGGCCGCTGGCCAGCAGGATCAGGCCATCGCGAACGACGACGGCGCGCTTGCCCAGCTCGCGATGCGCGATGATGGTCGGCAGTTGCGCGTCGTATGCAAAGTAAATGACTTCTCCATCGCATAGCGGCGCCATATCAACCAGCATCGGTTCCCTGGCGTTGAGTAGCGCTGCACCCGTGGGCAGCACCAGATCGATCTGGGTGCGCAGGACGTTGGATACCTGATCCGCCGTTTCGATGTAATAGCGGCCGGTATGGCGAGCAACGTCGAAATTGGTAACAACGCCGACCTGACAGCGGTCATAGGCCAGACCTTCGCCGAGGATGGCATCGCTGCCGTTTTCAAAGACGGCGGCTTCGACGGCGCGATTCATCAGGATGCGTGTGGCGGCGTCCCAGTGCGCACAATCGTTGGAGTCGATCCGCCGACGATCAAGGAACAGGCCATCGCTACACGCCAACCCGGTTTGTTTTCCGGCAAGCGTCAGCAGTCGGGCGATAAGGCGGCAGACGACGGTTTTGCCGTAGCTGCCGGTAACGCCAATGACCGGGATTCGACCATTGTCGCCCTTCGGGAATAGATGCTCGACGATGGCGCGACCTACCGGCCGGGGTCCGCCGTTGGAGTGTTTCAGGTGCATCAGCAGGCCGGGTCCGGCGTTGACTTCGACGATGGCCCCGCGCTGCTCGTCGAGTGGGCGGGAAATGTCTTCGCAGACCAGATCGACGCCCGCGATGTCGAGTCCGACAATCCGGGCTGCGAGCGAGGCCACGGCGGCCACATCCGGATGCACCAGGTCGGTGACGTCCAGCGCCACATTGCCGTTGCGCTGGATCAGCACCCCTTGCCCGTCCGGAGCAATCGAATCCGCATGGAAACCCTGGCGCGCGAGTTCCAGCCGGACGGCCGGGTCGTCGTCGAGCAGGATCAGGTTGAGCGGGCAGTTTTCCATGGTGCCGCGCCGCGGATCCGTATTGAGTTGCGTGTCAATCAGTTGCGTGATGGTCGACACGCCATCGCCCGTCACCCAGGCTTCTTCGCCTCGCGCCGCCGCCACCAATTGGCCACCGACAACCAGCAGGCGATGTTCATGGCCGCGGATGAAACGTTCGACAATCACCTCGCCCGCCTCGTCCAATGCCAGTTGGAACGCCGCTTCCACGTCCTTGTAGGTGCTCAGATTGGTCGATACGCCGCGACCGTGATTGCCGTCCAGGGGTTTGACGACGACCGGCAGGCCGATGTCTTCGGCGGCTTCCCAGGCATCCGTCGCGCTGACCACCAGTCGTCCTTCGGGAACCGGCACGCCACAGGATTGCAGCAGGCATTTCGTCAGGTTCTTGTCGCGCGAGATGGTCTCGGCAATGGCGCTGGTTCGGTCGGTTTCGGCCGTCCAGATCCGCCGGCTATGGATGCCGTAGCCCAGTTGGACGAGGTTGCCTGTGGACAGCAGGCGAATGGCCGGAATGCGCCTTGCCTTGGAGGTGGCTTCCTCGACGATACAGCCGGTACTGGGTCCGAGCAGTTTGCGGTCGGCCAGATCATGCAGACGCTCGACCGTGGCATGGACATCGAAGGCGGTATCCTCAATCGCCGCCATGACCAGTTCGCGGCCGGCTTCCAGGCACGCTCGGGTCACCTCCTCATGCCAGGCGCGAATGACCACTTTATATACGCCGCGGACCGAAGTCTGGCGCGCTTTGCCGAAACCACCGGGCATACCGGCGAGATTCTGCAGTTCGAGCGAAACGTGCTCAAGAATATGTCCCGGCCAGGTACCTTCTTCAAGCCGGCGCAGAAATCCGCCGCGTTCGCCGTAACTGCAACGGTGCTCGATCAGCGAGGGCAGAAACCCGTTGAGACGATCGACGAATCCGGGCAGGGTGTTCGATGGGTAATCCTCCAGTTCCCCGATATCAACAATGGCTTCGATGACCGAGCGGTAGGTCCAGATGTTGGGTCCGCGCAGGTGGCGAATCTCCAGAAACTTGATGTCTTTCGTTTTCATGTTCTCGATGTTGGCATCAGGAAAAGCGAATCGATGGGGTAGAAGGGAAAATGTCTGAACGCATTTGACGGCGACTGATTTGTCGAATAACGCGAGGCGCGAGTATTCGATTACCCCGGATGGAATTTTCGGAAGAATTGTTCACAGGAAGCGGTCCAGAATCCGGCGGCTGTGATGATCAAGCGCAAAGCGGTCGCGGATCAGGTAATGCAAGCCATGGCTGTCGGCGATCAGCAACGCCGGCGACACCAGGCGACGGATGTCCTCTTCGCCCTTGAGAACAAGCTCGGTCTCGCCATGATCGGTCTTGATGCGCCAGGTACTGGGCGTGGCAAAGCTCGATACGCTGACAATCTGTTCAATGATCGGCATGAATTCACGGCTGCCGAGTTCCTCTTGAATCAAGGTCCGCTGCTCGTCGCTCAGGTCAGCGAGACGGTCTATCCAGGCCATTTCCTGGCCGTGGGGATCGACCAGCGCAAAACCCTGATCCGGCGCGCTGATCGGAAAAGCACGGACCGGAACCACGCCGACATGGGAGGTGCCGTCTGCGCCCGTGAAAACCAGACGCCCGTGAGCGTCGCGTGATAACCGGAAAGCGGACGAATCGGTCATTCGCGTTCTCCTCCCGGCTTGGTAGCGAAATCGGTCCTGAGCAGTTGATCCTCGACATCGACGTTGCGGGCCTGCGCCTGGTACAGACGGTAGTAGTGGCCTTCCCTGGCCATCAGTTCATCATGGCTGCCCACTTCGACAATACGGCCGCGATCAAGGACAACCAGCCGGTTGGCGTCGCGCAGGGTGGACAGGCGGTGGGCGATGGCGATGGTGGTGCGGCCGCGAACGAGGTTGTCGAGGGCTTTTTGAATCTCCTTTTCGGTGCTGGTGTCGACCGACGAGGTGGCTTCGTCAAGGATCAGTATCTTCGGGTCGATCAATAGGGCTCTGGCGATGGAGATGCGCTGGCGCTCACCACCGGAGAGCGCCTGGCCGCGTTCGCCGACCAGCGAGTCGTAGCCATGGGCCAGACGCAGAATGAACTCGTGCGCATGCGCGGCACGGGCGGCGGCGACAATTTCTTCGCGCGTGGCCGTCGGTTTGCCGTAGGCGATATTCTCGGCAATCGTGCCGAAAAACAGGAAAGGCTCTTGCAGCACCAAGCCGATGTGTCGGCGGTATTCAGCCACCGGCAGCGAACGGATATCGACGCCGTCGATCAGGATGGCGCCCTCGCTGACGTCGTAGAAACGACAGATCAGGTTGACCATCGTGCTCTTGCCCGAGCCGCTGTGGCCGACCAGTCCGATCATTTCGCCGGGTTCGATCATCATGCTGATGTCGCGCGTGACGCTGCGCGTGCCATAACGAAAGCCCACATTGCGCAACTCGATGCGGCCGGTAACGCTGGCCAGGTGCACCGGTTTCAGGGGTTCCGGAACGCTGGAAACGTGGTCGAGGATATCGAAGATCCGTTTGGCCCCGGCGGCCGCTTTCTGCGTGACGGAAACGATTCGACTCATCGAATCCAGGCGCAGGTAGAAACGGCTGATGTATGCCAGGAAGGCCGTAAGCACACCGACGGTGATTTCGTTGGTCGAAATCTGCCAGATACCGAAAGCCCAAACGATCAACAGTCCGACTTCGGTGAGCAGGGTGACGGTCGGTGAGAAGAGCGACCAGATCTTATTGACCTTGTCATTGACTTCAAGATTGTGTGCGTTGGCCGCCCTGAATCGCGCCGCCTCGCGGTTTTCCTGGGCGAAGGCCTTGACGACGCGGATGCCTGGGATGGTATCCGCCAGCACATTGGTGACTTCGGCCCAAATGCGGTCGACCCGCTCGAAGCCCGTGCGCAGCTTCTCGCGTACGACATGAATCAACCAGGCGATGATCGGCAGCGGCAGCAGCGTCACCAGCGCTAGCCAGGGGTTGATCGAAATCAGGATGCTTGTTGTCATGGCGATCATCAGCACATCGGTGACGAAGTCGAGGAAATGCAGCGAGATGAAAATGTTGATGCGATCGGTTTCCGAACCGATGCGGGCCATCAGATCGCCCGTGCGTTTGCCGCCGAAGTATTCCTGCGAGAGCTTCAACAGGTGTTCGTAGGTGGTTGTTCGCAGGTCGGCACCGATGCGCTCGGACACCAGCGCCAGAATGTAGGTGCGCGCCCAACCCAGGATCCAGGCCAGCAGCGCCGCGCCGAACAGGCCCGAGAGATAAAGCATGACCAGTGCCGTGTCGATGGGCTTACCGTTCTGGTAGGGGATCAGCACCTTGTCCATCATCGGCATGGTCAGGTAAGGCGGAACCAGCGTGGCCGCCGTCGACCCCAAAGACAGAAGGAAGCCGGCCAGCAACTGCCAGCGGTAGGGATAGGCGAAGCGCCACAAACGAAACAGCGTCCATGTCGAGGGTGGCGCGTGAATCTCCTTGCTGCATAGCGGACACTCTTCCTGGCCGGCCAGCAGTGGCGTTTCGCATTTGGGGCAAAGCGCCTGTGTCGGGAGCGCCGGAAGATTTCCGGTGAGATGGAAAGCCAGCTGACGCGTAAACTGCTCGATCAATCGTCCCGCCGCGATGTCTCCGCCAAGGGTATAGCGCCAGGAGGCCAGCCGTGAGCGGGTATCGAAAAGCTCGAGGCTGCCCACCCCGGAATGATCGCGGCGCGACAATGTCAGCCCATGACGCAAGTCATGGGATTGCCACGGGCTTTCGCCGGCCGCCCAGGCCAGCAGTCGGTGGTTGGTGAGAACGACCAAGCCAGGGGAAAAACAAAGTTGGGCGTCAAGATCGATCTCCAGCCAGGCGAGAACGTCTTCCTTAACGGCGAGCACGGCCTCAAGCCGTGATTTCCACGCCGGGGGCAGGGGTGTCGGCGATGAATTGAGCGCGGCGTTTCGGGTGTCTGAAGGCGGAGAGTTGCGGGTTGTCATCGTCGAGCGTGGGTTGAGCAGGCTGCAGGAAAAGCGCCCGAGTGCGCAAGTATAGCTTTCTTCCACTCGATGCTGGTGGCCGAAGCGGGTCAATGCACAAACATTTGAAATGCGGAATCGACACTCCCGTATTGAGCCTGACAGGCAGGCTTTGTCGGTGTTAATATTCCAACGTGATGATCGGCCCATACATGGAGTCGTAATGGCAATGCAAGTCCACGACGCGTTCAATGCTCCAGTAGATGACAGTGATACCGATTTGAATCTCAATTCGTTGAACAGCAAGGCTGGGCAACGTGCCTTGCAGCTATTTGTCCGTGCCGTCGAGGCCTCGACCAATGGCGTCATGATTACCGACGCCGTCGATCCGAAACATCCGATCATTTACGTCAACCCTGCTTTTGAACGCATTACCGGCTTTGCCGCCAGCGCCGTGGTCAATCGTAACGCCCGATTTCTGGCCGGTTCGGCGCTGGATCAGTCGGCGCTTGATGTCATTCGCAGTGCGCTACGTCGCCGTCGGGCGGCGCAGGCCGTCGTGCAATGCTTCCGCAAGGATGAAACGCCCTTCTGGAACCAGGTGTCCGTTGCGCCGGTTCCCGATGAACATGGGGTGGTTGGTCACTATGTCAGCATTTTTGAGGACGTCAGCGAACGCGTGTACCGGGAAAACCAGCTGGTGCATCTGTCCACCCATGACGTATTGACCGGCCTGGCCAACCGGACGCTGCTGGACGACCGCCTGGATCAGGCGCTGATGCGCAGCGTGCGTGACGGGAGCATCGTCGCCGTCATGCTAATCGATCTCGATCGCTTCAAACAGGTCAATGACAGCCTCGGGCATACCGCGGGGGACCGCCTGCTGAAAGCCGTCGCGATACGCCTTGAGCATTGCGTTCGTGAAGGGGATACCGTGGCCCGCCTGGGTGGCGATGAATTCGTCCTCGTTCTTGCCGATCTTTCGCGCAATGAAGACGCTTCGATGCTGGCGCGAAAGATTATTTTGTCATTGACGCAGCCGTTCGATCTCGATGGTCGTGAAGTATTTGTGACGCCGAGTATCGGCATCAGTTTCTATCCGCAGGATGGAGAAAATACGTCATCGCTGCTGCGCCTGGCCGATCTGGCCATGTATCAGGTCAAAGCCAGCGGACGAAACGGTTTCAGCTGTTTTTCGCAGGATATGAACGTGCGAGCCCAGGCCATGGCCGATCTTGAATCGGGACTGCGTCAAGCCTTGGAGAAGGACGAGTTGACGCTTTATTTTCAGCCGAAGGCCGACCTGTACTCAGGTCAAATTTGTGGCGCCGAAGCGCTGATTCGCTGGCAGCACCCGATTAAAGGCTTGATTCCGCCCGAACAGTTCATCCCGCTGGCCGAGGAATCCGGAATCATCCTGCCGCTTGGCGAATGGGTGTTGCGCGAGGCCTGTCGACAAGCCTCGCTCTGGCAACGTGAGGGGATGCCGGGGTTGACGATCGCGGTCAATTTTTCTGCGCGCCAGTGCCGGCAGCACAACATCGTCGAGGTTGTGTCCCAGGCATTGCAGGATGCCAAGCTTGACCCGCAGTGGCTGCAACTTGAACTGACCGAATCGATGGTCATGCAGAATCCCGATCAAGCCGAGATTCTGTTGCGTCGGCTCAAAGCGCTGGGCGTCAGTCTGGCGATGGATGACTTCGGCACCGGTTATTCCAGCCTGGGCTACCTCAAACGCTTTCCGTTCGACTGCCTGAAGATCGACCAATCCTTCGTGCAGAACATCACTACCGAACCCGATGACGCGTTGATCGCCAGCGCAGTCATCGCCATGGCGCACAGCCTTCGTTTGTATGTGGTGGCCGAGGGGGTCGAAACTGAAAGCCAGATGCGTTATTTGCGCAACCAAAAATGCGACCAGATGCAGGGGTTCTACTTCTCCTGGCCGTTATCGGCAACCGACTTCAGCGACTTTGTCAGAAGCTCTGCCTGCCTGCCGCTGCGCCGCAAGTCGGCCGATCTTTCAATACGCACGCTGCTGCTGGTTGACGAAGAAGAAGAGGTGCTCGAAGCGCTCCGGAGCCTGCTGGGGCGCAGTGGCTACCGTATCCTTACCGCAACTTCCGGTGCACTGGCACTCGAACTGCTGGGATTGAACGAGGTGCAAGTGATCATTGCCGATCAACGCTTGTCGCAGATGAGCGGCATCGAGTTCCTCAGTCGCGTCAAGGAAATCTATCCCGACACGGTGCGCCTGGTGCTTTCGGGTTCCAGCGACCTGGCGTCGGTCACCGGTGCGATCAATCGCGGCGCCATTTTCAGGTATCTGACCAAACCCTGGGACGACACTGTATTGCAAGAGCATATCCGTAAAGCGTTTGCCCACTATGACCGGGATCGCGCGGCTCGGACGTCGGGTGCCCTGCGGCAAAGAAATGATTGAGGCATGCCGTACGCTGTCCGGAACAGCGCGAGCCGAATTTCGAGGGAGGGGTGTGCGCAACGCCCAGCAAATAAGAACCATGGCGCGGGTCAACGCAGGAACCGGATCGGGTTTGTCGATGTCTCATTTTGTGATGCATAATCATATGCCGAGGATCGAGGTGAGCAGCGCCTTCAGCTCGACGGTATGTTTTCGAGCCGGCTTGCCTCGGGATGGGCAGGGGGACAGTCGATGAACAACGTTACGACCAAGGCAAGCGAATTGCCGGATACACCGCGCCAGCGCACCTTGCTGCTGGTAGACGACGAGGAAAACATCCTGACTTCGCTGCGCCGCCTGCTGCGTCGCGAGGGGTATACCATCCTGATCGGCCACAGCGGCGAACAGGGCCTGGAGATTCTTGCGCAACATCCGGTCGATGTCATCGTCTCCGACCAGCGCATGCCGAACATGACCGGAGTCGAATTTTTGCGCCGCGTTAAAACAGCCTATCCGGACACGGTGCGGATGGTGCTGTCGGGCTATACCGAGCTGCAGTCGATCACCGATGCCATCAACGAAGGTGCGATCTACAAATTCCTGACCAAACCTTGGGAAGACGAGCAGCTGCGCGCCAATATCGCCGAGGCTTTCCGCTACAAGGAACTGGCCGACGACAATGAGAATCTGCACGAGCAGGTCAAGATCGCCAACCAGGAGCTGGCCGCAGCCAACGAGCAATTGCGCATCCTGCTGGCGGAGCGCGAGCGGCAATTGGCAATTGACGGCGTCACGCTCGACATTGCCCAGGAAATTCTCCAGCAGGTGCATTTGCCGGTCATCGGTTTTGATGACTCGGGAATGATCGTCTTTGCCAACATCGTTGCCGACCGGGTGATCGGCCAGGGTCAACCGCTGGTCGGTAGCCTGGCCGCCGACCGTCTGCCTGCACCTTTGCAGCCGCTATTGCCGGCAGTGGGTGACGTTACGCTGAACTGGTCGGATGGCGGCCGCGACTGGCAGGTTTCATGTCGTTCGATGGGCGAGGATTCGCCGTCGCATGGAAGGTTGATGCTTTTTGTATATATTGAAGGAAGCGGCGATGAACAGTGCTAGCGACGAGCAAAAGATCGATGGCATCATGCCAGACGATGTGGCCAGTGAATCTGCGGCGCGAGAGCAGCTCGAACAGCAGTTGAAGGAGCTGTTCCGTCTCGCCGGGGACAGCGCGCAGACACGGCAACTGATGCAGATGGTTTTCGACTATCGTTGGGGGCAACGGGAATGAATACGCATAGCGAGACGACACCCCGGGAACCATCGCCAGCACCCACCATGGCGCTCGAACTGCCACAGGTGGTCGGTCAGATCGGTACGCTTCCTTCCCTGCCGGCCGTGATCATGGAATTGATCCAGAGCCTGGGCGACGAAAATATCGATACCCATCAATTGGCCAAAAAAATCGGCAGCGATCAGGCATTGGTGGCGAAGATGCTGCGCGTCGCCAATTCGTCCTTTTACGGCTTGCAGGGCAAGGTCACGTCGATCCAGGATGTGGTTGTCGTGCTGGGTTTGCGCAGCGTGCGGACACTGGCGATGGCCGCCGCGGTCACAGGCAGTTTTTCCAGTCGCAACGCCGTGCCGGGGTTCGATTTCAGCAGCTTTTGGCGCCACAGCATGGGTACGGCCTTGTGCGCGCGAGCACTCGCCCGTCGCCTGAAACTAAACGAGGAGAATGCTTTTACCGCCGGATTGTTGCACGACATCGGCCGGCTTGTGCTGGTCGCCTGTTTTCCCGCCCACTTGACGGCGGTGATGGCGTACCGCAATACGCATGATTGCCTGTGGCTGGACGCCGAGCGTGCGGTGATCGGCATAGATCATGCGGGGATCGGTGAGGCGCTGACCGCGCATTGGAAATTTCCAAGCTCGATCCGTGAATCGGTGGCCTGTCACCACGCGCTTGATGCCTGTGAACACTCCCCATTGACCGGAGTCGTTCACGTTGCCGATGTCATCGCGCATGCGCTTGAATTGTCTCGAGGAGCACCCAGCCTTGTCCCGCTGCTGTGTGGCGGCGTATGGGACAGCCTGACGCTGGTTGAAAAGGATTTCCAGGCGATTTTCGGCGAGGTTGAAACCCAGTTCGAAGGGGCTTGCCAGATGCTGTCGACCTGAAATGCGTGAGGGCTGATGAACAAGGAGAGCAGCATGGAGCAGGCCCGAGTCGAAGTGAATGTAGCGGCTTTTCCGCCGGAAGGTGTTGATCAGCTCTGTCTGCAAATGATCGAGGCGATCGGAGCAGCCGTGATGCTCCATCGCGGGGGGCGCATCTTGAGTGTCAATCGTGCGCTGGAGGAATTGAGCGGCTACACTAGGGCAGAACTGTTGGCCATGGATTTTCTGGATCTGGCTACCGATCAGACACGTGAACGCGTCAGAAAAGGACATGGGGAAAATCTCGCGGGAGACGCGGCGTCCTCGCGTTATGAATCTCAGATCAAGACCAAGTCGGGTGCCGTGTGTGCCGTTGAGGTACATCTCAGCAGAATCGTTCTCGAGGGTCTGCCGACGGTGGTTGTTTCGTTGAGGGATCTGACCGAGCGCAAACGCGCCGATTCCCTGCAACGCCAGATGCGCCGTACGCTCAACCAGATCATCGACGGCAATCCCGTGCCGACGCTGGTCATCGACGCTGAACACAAAGTGACGCACTGGAACAAGGCCTGTGCGGAAATTACCGGCGTTCCTGCGCAAGAGCTGATCGGAACCAACGAGCAATGGCGTCCGTTCTACGCCGAGGAGCGCCCGATCATGGCCGATCTGGTCGCCAACGGTGCAATCGAGTCCGGTTTCGATACGCTTTATGAAGGCCGTTTTAAGCGCTCAGCCGTGGCGTCCGGCGCGTTCGAGGCGGAGGGATTTTTTCCGCATTTTGGCGAATCCGGACGCTGGCTGTTTTTTACCGCCGCGCCGCTACTCGACGACGATGGGCACATCATTGGTGCCATCGAGACGCTGCAGGACGTGACGGAACGCCGGGTTGCCGAGGAGGAATTGCGCAACGCGCAAGCCGGGCTCGAAGAACTCGTTGAACGGCGGACGCAACAGCTTTCGACGATCAACCAGGAATTGGCGGGGGATATCGCCAAGCGCGAAGCCGCCGAACGGGAACTGATGCGGCGCAATGCCGAGTTGACTGCGCTGAATACGCAACTGTCGGACGCCAAGCAACAACTGGTGCAATCGGAAAAACTGGCGTCGATCGGCCAGCTCGCCGCGGGCGTGGCGCACGAGATCAACAACCCGATCGGCTACGTTCATTCGAATATCGGCTCGCTGGAAAAATATCTGGAGGATGTTTTTGAGATGCTCGTTGCTTACGAGACAGCGGAAGCGGCGATCGGCGACCCGCAAACGGCAGCGCAGATCAAATCGATGCGCGAGTTGCTGGACATCGAGTTTTTGCGTGAGGACATACCTCAGTTGATGCAGGAGTCGAAGGAAGGCATCACCCGCGTCAAGAAAATTGTCCAGGATCTGAAGGATTTCTCGCACGTCGATACCACGGATACTTTCCAGATGGCCAACCTGCATCAGGGCATCGATTCGACCCTCAATATTGTGGCCAACGAGATCAAGTACAAGGCCGATGTGGTCAAGGAATACGGCGAGTTGCCCGAGATCGAATGTCTGCCGACACAGATCAATCAGGTGATCATGAACATCTGCGTCAATGCGGCGCACGCGATGAGCGATACCGAACGCGGCAAGATCACCATCCGCACGGGTTGCGCCGGGAACAACGTGTGGATCGAGATCGCCGATACGGGCAGCGGGATTCCCGCCGAAATCCTGGCGAAGATTTTCGATCCTTTTTTCACGACCAAGCCGATCGGCAAGGGGACCGGCCTCGGCCTGTCATTGTCCTATGGCATCGTCCAGAACCATAACGGACGCCTGGCGGTAAAAAGCGAAGTCGGCAAAGGGACGACTTTCCGCATCACGCTGCCGGTCAAGCATGTCGAGGGAGCGCCCGTTTTGCAGGAGAATTCCGAATCCGTAGAAGAAGATTGGTCACTGTAAGCCTAACACGCAACGATAGGCGCAATCGGGAGCGCGGTTTTTGCCGCTGCCGCTCAATGCGCACGCCCCTCGCAACTCGCATCGGTGTGCTTCAATAAGGGGTCGACTGGGCCGCGCTTGATGCGTATGTAGAAAATCCTTGTATTGAGAACTGTTCCCATATAAGATGCGAACAGTTCTCAATAATACAAACGCTGGGCCGAGGATTTTCTCCATGTACCGTTCACCCATGAAGTCGTACCAACGCTGTGCTGGCGAAGTGCTTTATCTGGCACTCGCCATAATGCCGTTTTCGGCCTTTGCCTTCCAGCCGCTGATTACCGACGATACGGGTACTCAGGGAACCGCCGGCAAGCAACTCGAATTTTCGCTCGGCGAAGATCGCGCAAGAAAGGCCGGTAGCACGGTACGAACACAGACCTTGCCCGTCGTCTTTACGCGTGGGCTGACCGAATCGGTTGATGTGTTTGCCGGACTAAGTTACGGCAGGCTTCGCTCAGATACTCCCGGTGGCGACGCGAGCGGCGGTCGCAATCCATCGATTGGCGCCAAATGGCGGTTTTACGAAAATGACGCCTGCAGGACCAGCCTGGCGCTCAAACCGGAGCTATTCTTCCCGGTAAGCGCCGAGCGTGAAAGCGACGGTTTGGGCACCGGCAAGAGCTCCGGTAACTTGACGCTGATAGTCACGCAAGAAGCGCCTTTCGGCGCCGTGCATCTGAATGCCGGCGTGGGTCGGAATCGCTATCGCGATCACTTTTCGAACCCCGACTCGACCAGCGCACGGGGTTCGATTGCCCCGGTATGGGATGTCACCGAGAAATGGAAGTTGGCCCTGGATCTGGGGGTGGAGTCCGTCCGGGCGGGCGGTGCGCGGGTTCGCACAAAGTTCATCGAACTCGGCACGATCTATTCGCCGGGCAAGGATCTAGACTTCGCCTTTGGCCTGATCCGTAGCGCCGACAAT
>WBZP01003670.1_pt1 | contig 16451 bp, 14 predicted proteins | sample 5204301 | NCBI WGS metagenome assembly WBZP01 (sample SAMN12412401, study PRJNA552823) | activated sludge metagenome | isolation source: activated sludge from nitrification reactor of wastewater treatment plant... | place: USA: Pennsylvania | collected 2017
TTCTTTTATCTCTTTGTTGAGCTTTTTGTCTTTGAATTTGTCCATATACTTCTTGCAATAGTCTATGGTTTCATTGTACCTCTCTTCCCGCTTTTCTTCGATGCTGTTTTCAGCCAATTCAAAACTGGACTTTACCAGTAAGTATTTTGCCTCCGTTTCAAAGGCAGATCCCGGGTAATCCTTGAGCAAAATTTCAAATGATTTTACGGCAGATTGATATTGCCCAAGCTTGTAATAAAGCAAGCCCTGCTGGTGGGCCTTCTTTTCCATCTTCTTGCGCATTTCATCCATGAGTTTGTTGCACTCAGGAATTCGTTTGCTGTCAGGATATTTGTTGACAAAGCTTTGCAGGGCTTCGACGGACTTCTGAGAGTAGCTTTGATCCAGTTTGTAATTGGGAGAAAGCTTATAATGGGAATAAGCAGCCATAAAATCGGCTTCTTCTTTATTTTTACTGTTGTAAAAGGTAGAAACAAAATTGGAAAAATAGTGCGAAGCGGTGATGTATTCTCCTGTGTGGTAATAGGTATACGCAATGTTAAAAAATATTTCTTCCGCTTCTGCCTTTCCTCTGTAGAATTGAACAGCCAATTCATAAAGTGTTTGGGCAGATACCCATTCTTTATCTTTGTAGTATTCGTTGGCTTTGGTGAGTATCAATTTGGGATCATTGCTGGTGCGCACACGCTCAAATTCTGTCGAGCATGACGACAAACAAATGATCAACCCTATCAGTAGGGCAAAAAAACCAAAACCCGGATATCTCACGTAATGACGATTAAAATAAGAGCGCAAAATTAAGCATTTTACCCGAAAACGCCAAATTTTTGAATACGTTGCCTTGAAAATCAGGATTTTATTGTTAAAAAAAACCTAAAACACCCTTTCTTCCCAATTTTATTTGCCAACTACCTATTCGGGAGCTCCGTTTTTAACCCAACAGGTAAGCTGGTCTATGACCGTTTGCTCCAGTTTATCGGATCCCTGAGGCATGGGTTTACAGTCATGGTAAATGGTGCAAAGTGCATCACCACTTACAAATTCATTTTTAGCTTTCGCGTAAGTGCTGAGATTGATTCCTTCTGCTGCCGTTACACTATCGTGACAACCACTATAGGCACATGAGCCATCAATTATGGATTTTACGGATTTGGTATAGGTATTCTGATCGGCATTGACCTTGCTGCAATCAACATTGTCTGTATAAGAGTTGGTGTCTTTGCTACAGGCTGCCATCAATGCACCCATGATTACAACAAGAAAAAGTTTTTTTGACATAATGGATTATAATTTTAAATATTCAAAGTTAAGTCTGTAACGGTGTAATCCCAAAATTACATATGCAACTTCACCCGAATCAGTTGTTTTTAGGTCTCATTTGGGCATTATTTTTTTTCGGATAAATAGATTGTTTTATGGTAGTACAATTTAACGGCAAATACATCTTATTAGGTTGGATATTTCTCAAATCCTCATCGGATTTCAGATCTGTCAAAGGCTTCGCTTTTGTTTTTATCCGTTGGATTATTTTTCAAGGGTGTCTCTGTTGATCATATTCCCAAAAAACAAAGCATTGGCAAAGACCCTGAATCCTCCCCACCAATATCCTCTGAACAACAAATTATCAGGGAAACACATAATGGTACCATTGCCTGCTCCAAAGGTCATGGCAGCCGGACTGCCCTTCAACCTGTCTTCAAAACCCCTTGGACTGTAACCGGACAATAAAGGGTTTTGCGAGCTGTAACGGATGGGACTGGCAAACGCATTGTCTGTGGCTTTGTAGACATCAGTACCCTGCTTAAACAAGGCCAATTGATCGTCTGCCAGACCAAAACAAAGAGGGTGGCTCAAGTCAGCTTTAGTATTGAAGATAGCGCCCCCCAAAATGCTGGATCCATGGATGTCATCTGCCTGGGCATAACTTTGTTCATTTTCTTTATTCTTTGGGTTGTCGACTTTATCCAATTTAATAAGAGACTTATTTTTAAGAAAGTCAAGTGAATTGCCCATGGCAATAATCTTTCCTCCTTTTTTCACAAATTCCTCCATCTTTTTTATCGAACTTTCTTGCAGGTCATTATAGCTGCCATCCACCAAAATCAGCGTATTGTATCTGTCAAAACTCACCCTATTCAAATCTTTTTTATCTGCCATAGTCAGTGGCAAACCCAGTCGTTGGTCCATGTAATGCCACAATTCTCCGGCATCATAGGCATTGATACCCTGGCCTACAAGGGTAATGACAGAGGGTAATGCTGCTTTACGAATGGAAGGATGACCCAATGATACGCCTTGCGCTTGTGTTCCATCCATCATACTGGAAACGTTCACCCCCAAACTGAGGGCTTTCACTTTGAGCCATGATGCAATATCTTGTACAGCCATGGTCTGACCCTGTAAGGGAATCAATAAGCTGCCTTCAGCTGCCGTAACTAAGCCTTTGTCGCTATTGTAATCCATAGAACTCGTATTGATCTTTACCACTATTTGTTTTTGAAGCAATTGATACAACAACGTTGGAGCATTGGCTTGTTGCCATTCTATGACCCAGGCTATGGCCCTTTCATTGCATACTATAGAGGGGCTTTTTCTTTGAATTTGTGTCACTGCTTTGGCATCCGACGCAAGGCTGGCAGACTCTTCTTTACTCAAAGCAGCATAACTGAGATCATAAGCCAGCGGAAAGGTCCAGGCGGATACATCGTAAAAGATGCTGTCCTGAAATCGGGTCACTTTTTCAAACAGGGTTTTGACCAATTTACCTTGCGACTGCTGTACAGGAATTAAAAAACTGCCGCCTTTTTGGAAGGATACACCCTCTTTGGTGAAATCACGGGTAATGGATAAAACTTCCACCTGATGTTGTAGCAACAATTGAACAAAACGCTCCAGTTTCACCATATCCCGATCGGTGACCAGGTAGCCTTGTGTTTTTTCATTTTTTAACTCTGATCTGAGATCAGTAAAAAACTGTCTTTTGTAATTGTGCAGATCATTTTTGAGTTGCACACACGCTCTTTGGGTAGAAAGAGAAGTTACAACCTGATTCCTGATGGTAAAGGGAAAGGACAACAGGCCATTTACACTTTCCTGCATGTGGCCTCTGGAGGAAGCCTGCTCAAACAAAATGCCAATACCTCCCTGGATATCCGGATAGGTGGATCCTTTGCCGTAGTAAAAATCATCAAAGCTCTCTTTACTGTAGTATTGAGACCCAATGGAATCCAATGCACGTGAATGAAAAACGCCAATTTTTTCAGTGAGAATTTGATTCATTGCCGGCGTCAAAGGATGGGTTCTGGAGGGTACCCCGGGCTGAAAAAAGAACGTTGAATTGGTTCCCATCTCGTGATGATCCGTCAATACGTTTGGTTTCCATTGATGAAAATGTTTGACCCTGGCTTGTGACTCGGGATGCACCAGCATTAACCAATCCCGATTGAGATCAAACCCATAATGGTTGGTTCTGCCACCCGGCCACATTTCATTGTATTCGCGACTCACAGGATCGGTAATGAGTGTTTTTCCTTTATGGCTATTCGCCCATGTCGAAAAGCGTTGCATGCCATCCGGATTGTAACAGGGATCGAGTATTATAAAGCAGTTTTGAAGCGTTTTTTTGACCTCTTCGCCTTCTCCTGCTGCCAGGTAATAAGCTACCAAAAGGGCTGCATTGACCCCGCTGGATTCATTGCCGTGGATGGTATAACCCTGATAGAGCACAACAGGTAATTGAGAAACGTCAACTGACGAAGATCGATCGTCTTCAGTAAGGGCAATACTTGATTGCCTGATTTGTTCTTTTCTGGCAAGGTTTTCCGGACTGCTAATGTATAAAGTGATGAGCGGCCTGTTTTCATGGGTTCTGCCATATTCAACCCAATCAACCCTATCTGATTGTGATGCCAGCAATTTCAGGTAGGCTACCATGAGGTCGTGACTCACATGCCACTCACCCACCTGAAATCCGAGAAACTCTTCCGGAGTGGTAATGGATGGGTTGAATGTTATTTCAGGAAGGAAATAGTTGAGTGGTTCATGCAATGAGCCGTCGTTGGCCTGACTCACGGCTTTACCGGTGATCAGCAAGTATATTAGAATAAAAGCATACCTCATGTAAGTCGTTTAATTCGTTATGGACGAAATTTAGTTTGGCGAAAATAACATATTTCGAATGTATGGTCAGCTTATTGTTCTATTTGACAATATACAAAAAGCCAAATTCAATCAGAATTGACTTTATCTTACGTATTTAATATTATGTAATGTATAAATAATAGAAAATCAGATGATAACAATTTTAACACTTCTTTAATTTGCAATTTCAACCTCCTTGTAACATTTTCGCACGAAATTTGTCTTACAGAAACAAACAATCATAAGTAAAAATGTTAGCACTCAGATTTATTGTAATTACCCTTCTTTCGCTGGCTACCCTCCAGCTTTCTGCCCAAAAAACGGCTGTTAAACCCAAAAAGCAGGGAGTTCACATGACCTTTGACAAAGAAACCATTGCATTGGGCAAGATGAAAAAAGGAGAAAAGAGAACCTTCGACTACGTGTTTACCAATACGGGTACTGATGTAATTGAAATCGAAATCGTTTCCGGCTGTGATTGCACCACCCTCGATTGGACGCGTAAGCCCATCAAACCGGGAGAAAAAGGTACAGTCAACGTGATTTTCGACTCCAAAGAAAAGGAACTCACTGAAACATCAGTAGATGTTGATATTTATTTAAAAAATAAAGACCCAAAGACCAATTCTCAGATCCTCAAAATCCTGAATTATACCTTTGAGTTGCATAAATAGTGGATGTAAGATTGAAATAATAAAGAGGGGTAGGGGCAGCTTTACCCCTTTTTTGTTAGGTCATTTACAACCATGATTTCTGTCAGTTAAGATGATGTTTGACTTCACAAATTTTACAAAATTTATAATTGGATGGATACTCCCTCGTATGGATGATTCTTTCTACTTTGTTTCTGAAGTTTCTTGAACCAACTATTATCTCAAGATTGTTATATTTTAAAAATAAATTTATTCACATGCGACAACTTATTTTTGCATTTTTAGTGACCCTTTCTTTCAATTTGTGGTCACAGCCGGCAGGCCCCTTTATCCTGCCTCTGATGCCCTACAACTATGATGCATTGGAGCCCTTCATAGATGCCAAAACCATGGAAATTCATCACTCCAAACACCATCAGGCATATGTTACCAATCTCAACAAAGCCCTGGCAGGCACAAAATTCGAAGCTATGCCACTGACCGATATCATGCTGAAAGCAGAGCGTGCAGGGGCTGCCATTCGAAACAATGCCGGTGGCCATTACAACCATTCTCTTTTCTGGAGCATCCTGGGCAAAGGAGCAGATTTTAATCCCAACTCCAAAGTCGGTCAGGCTATTACCGCTGATCTGGGTGGATTGGATAGCCTTCAAAAAATGCTGAACAAAGAAGCTTCATCACGATTTGGTTCAGGCTGGGCATGGCTCTATCTGACGCCTGATAAAAAGCTGGCAGTTTGCTCATCACCCAACCAGGACAACCCGATTATGGATGTAAGTACCTATAGAGGAATTCCCATCATGGGCATCGATGTTTGGGAACATGCTTACTACCTGAAGTATCAAAACAAAAGAGGTGATTACCTGGCCGCTATCTGGAATGTGATCAACTGGAATCAGGTCAATGAAAATTACATGAATGCCCTCAATGATGATTTGTTGCGAGTGATTGAAAAAGATGCATGGACAGAACTAAAGGAATTCCACAAGATTATGGCCGCAACCTTCCATCCGGCAGAAGAAGGTGATTTCAAACCCATCAGAGAGCGATCCGGAGAAATGGCATCCAAAGCACTTGCCATTCAGAAAGGAAGGATACCAACCTCCTACAACACCCCTGAAATCAATAAAGCCATCGCCGACCTGGTTATGGGAGCCGAAAAGCTAAATAAAGCCGTAATGAAGAATAAAAAAGACAAAGAAATCAACAATCAATTGACCGCCCTGCACGATGTATTCCATACCATCCAGGGCCTGTGCAGTCACTAAAAACTACTCATGGTTAATTAATGCAAGGGATTGTTCCAATGGCGGAATTATCCCTTGTTTTGTTTTTGGGAAGAGGAGGGTGCAATACGCGCTTCGCGCACAGGATAACTGAGTGGTTTTGGCTTTGCCAAAAAAATTGATTGGCAGATCAATTTAACGAAGGCACCGAGCGCTTATCGCGAGGCATCGACACATGATTTTAAGCAATACGCGCTTCGCGCTTAAGGCAATACGCGCTTTGCGCTTAGGGCAATACACGCTTTGCGCTTAGGGCAATACGCGCTTCGCGCTTAGGGCAATACGCGCTTCGCGCTTGATCAAATATCTCTTTTATCAATAAGCTTTTATTTTCATCCATTGCGAGTCTCGGAAAATGCATCTCGCAAGTCCGATAACGCATGTCGCGCGTCCGATAACGCAAGTCGCAAGTCCGATAACGCATGTCGCGCGTCCGATAACGCAAGTCGCAAGTCCGATAACGCATGTCGCGTGTCCGATAACGCAAGTCGCAAGTCCGATAACGCATGTCGCGCGTCCGATAACGCAAGTCGCAAGTCCGATAACGCATGTCGCGCGTCCGATAACGCAAGTCGCAAGTCCGATAACGCATGTCGCGTGTCCGATAACGCAAGTCGCGTCTCCGATAACGCATGTCGCGCGTCCGATAACGCATGTCGCGCGTCCGATAACGCAAGTCGCAAGTCCGATAACGCATGTCGCGCGTCCGATAACGCAAGTCGCGCGTCCGATAACGCATGTCGCGTATCCGATAACGCATGTCGCGTCTCCGATAACGCAAGTCGCGTGTCCGATAACGCATGTCGCGTGTCCGATAACGCATGTCGCAATAAGGCTACCCCTCTAACATAAACGCTACCCATTTCGAAATCGCCTCCGCCCTGTGACTCATGCTGTTTTTCACAGCCGGCTCCAGACAGGCATTGCTTACCTCATATCCCTCCGGAATGAATATGGGGTCATAGCCAAAACCAAATGATCCGGAAGCCTCGTAGGCAATTTTTCCTTCCAATACACCGGTAAAAAAGTGTTCATTTCCTTGGGCATCAATATAGCACAGACAAGTTTCAAATCTGGCATTGCGCTGACTTATTCCTTCCATGTTTTTCAAGAGCAATTGCCAGTTGGCTTTGTCATCTCCATGGTTGCCGCTGTATCGGGCAGAATATATACCGGGTGCACCATCCAGAGCATCAACAAACAATCCCGAGTCTTCGGCCAGCACAGCGCCATGGGTTTTTTCATGAATATATCGGGCCTTGATAAGCGCATTTTCCATTAAGGTGCTGCCCGTCTCTTCAATGTCATCGGCAAATCCGGCTTCTTCCATCCCAATCACTTGGTAGTGGGAGGAGGCAAGCAAAAATTGACATTCAGCAATTTTGCCTTTGTTGCGAGAAGCCAATATCAGGTTATGCATCAGGCTTTAATCAATTCAAACATAAGCTGCAAACATTTCCATAGCTGACCTTTTTTGGCGGTATCTCCGCTAAGAACAGAAGGGGTGTCTGCAAATAAAAGTTCCTGGCCTTCCGGGTACAAAATTTTATATTTTTTGACTTCCAATTGAAGATCGAGCTGTTCAGCATCACACCCCAAAATAAGTACCTTCTTATAGTTGCTCAATTTCCGACCCATGGATACTCCCCCGTAAGGAACGAAAATTAAGTCAAAATCACGGTCCAAATCCAGCTTTAAAGCAGAAATAATGGCCTTGATCAAAGTCACACTACCTGGCGAATCCTCTTCTTTTGGAACCAACAACAAGTACTTTTTATGGGCAGCATTATTTTCTTCTGCTTTCTGTTTAATATCGAAATAAAGATCGGCCATTTTTATTTAGAACAATGTATGGTTAAAACCCATTTAAAATAATAAAATTTCGAAAAAATAATTTTAAAAATATAAAATTTACCTTTTACCTTTGCGAAGTCCCTTTGACCAAACATAGTTTGCTTTAAGGGAGCAACAAAGTTAGTTAATTCCTAAACCTCATTGGCATGCATCAGGACATAAAAATTACCAGGACCGCCAATTCCAGAATCGATTCTCTAGACTTCAACAACATTCCTTTTGGAAAGATCTTTACGGACCACATGTTTGTGGCAGATTACAAAGATGGCCAATGGATGAATGCGGAGATTGTTCCCTTGGACCTCATTCCTACCCACCCGGGAAATCTGGCTTGGCATTACGGTCAGGCAATTTTTGAAGGTATGAAGGCGTCAAAAAGCAAATCAGGCCATGCCCTGCTTTTCCGTCCTGAACAACACGCTATCCGTCTGAATGAATCCGCGCGAAGAATGTGTATGCCGGAAATTCCAGCAGACTTATTCCTCGATGGCTTACGTAAGCTGGTTGCCCTCGATGTAGCCTGGATACCACCACAAGAAGGAAGTGCACTGTACATCAGACCTTTGATGTATGCCACCGATGAGTCCATTGGGGTTAGACAATCAGATACTTACAAGTTCATCATCATGTGCCTGCCGGTTGGCCCTTATTACAACCAGCCGGTTAAATTGAAAGCGGATGAATTCTACGTCAGGGCTGTTGTAGGGGGTGTTGGAGAGGCAAAAACAGCAGGAAACTATGCAGCCTCTTTGTTACCGGCCAAAGTTGCCAAAGAAGAAGGCTACGACCAGATCATGTGGTTGGACGCCATTCACCACAAATTTGTGCAGGAAGTTGGAACCATGAATATCTTTTTTGTAATCAACAATGAAGTCCTCACACCTGCCACCGATGGTCCTATCCTAAAGGGTATCACCAGGGCATGTACCATCGAATTGTTGAAGAGCAAGGGCATTACAGTGGTGGAGCGTCCCATCAACATTGATGAGGTAGTATTGGCAAGCCAAAATGGCACCTTACAGGAAGTGTTTGGTACAGGTACTGCAGCCGTAGTAAGTCCGGTCAGTATGATTGGGTACAAAGATGCGAAGATTGAGCTCGACCCTGCGTCCTTTACCATTGCACCCATGATCAAGGATACCATCAACAAAATCAGAACACAGGATTTGCCTGATACCTTCCATTGGTTGGAGGAAGTTATCTAAACCATCGTATATTTTGGCAGGTTGATCGAAATTATTCGTTTACTTCGAACGATTGATATCACTTTTGTATTCTAATTATAAAAAGCATAGAGTTATGAGTGATCCGGTTAAGAAAAACAGAAGCGAAGAAGCAGCTTCCATTATCAAAAATCACATGATTTGGTCGATGGGTGCCGGCTTGATTCCTGTGCCCGTAGTAGATATGTTCGCTGTCAGTGCCATCCAGTTGGACATGATTCGGCAGTTGGCCACTTTGTACGATATCGATTTCAAACAAACCGAAGGAAAAGCCAGAATAACGGCATTAACGGGTACCGGTCTGGCAAGATTAGGTGCCAGAGCGGTAAAATTTATTCCGGGTGTTGGGTCTGTATTAGGAGGTGTCACCATGGCTGTACTTTCAGGAGCCACCAGTTATGCTTTGGGAGAGGCATTTAGAAAACACTTTGAAACAGGCGGTACCATGTTGGACTTTGATCCTGCCCGTTTCAAAAAGTACTACGACGAAAAATTTGAAAAAGGAAAGGAAATAGCCAAAGATTTGCAGAAACAACAGGAGAAAGTGCAACACAATGCATCGGCTTCTTCTCTAGTGGATAAAATAAAGGAACTGGCAGAATTGAAACAAAAGGGCTTGATTTCTGAAGAAGAATTTGAAGCATTAAAGAAAAAAATCATCAACTAACAACCTATGCAGATAGTGGAATCCAGGGTGCTGTTTCTATTGGCAGCCATCAATTTTACACACATCCTGGATTTCATGATTATGATGCCGCTGGGTAATTACCTGATTCCCTCATTTTCTCTGTCTGCATCCCAGTTTACCATTCTGGTGAGCGCCTATGCTTTTAGCGCAGGTACTTCGAGTTTTTTAGCTGCCTTTTATGCCAATAAATTTGATCGCAAAAAAATTCTCATCAGGGCTTACTCAGGTTTTTTGTTGGGAACACTGGCTTGTGGATTGGCGCCGGGTTATGAATACCTGCTATTGGCCAGAGTCACAGCAGGTGTTTTTGGCGGACTACTGGCAGCTCAGGTTATTTCCATCATTGCCGATCTCATCCCTTTTGAACGAAGGGGCGCTGCCATGGGCAGGGTAATGGCAGCTTTTGCAGTGGCGTCGACCATTGGGGTTCCTTTTGCTTTGCTTTTGGCCAATATGATTTCATGGCATGCACCTTTTATCCTGGTAGCGGTGCTGGGCATTGCCTTGCTTCCATTTCTTCATCGAGATATACCTCCCATGTCGGCACATATTGAAGAAGCCAGAGAAGCATCTTCCGGGCAGGTAATGTTCGATGTTTTAAAGGATCCTAAACAAAGGTTGGCGCTGTTGTTTTCAGGACTTATGTTCATGGGGCATTTTATGATCATCCCATTTATCAACCCCTACCTGGAATTTAATATGGGTTTTGATAAAAGGCTCACCCCTATGGTTTACTTGTTTGGGGGCATCTGTGCTTTTTTTTCAGCCAGAATTATTGGCTCTTTATCAGATAAGTATGGAAAATGGAAGACCTACATCATCTGCCTCCTGGCCAGCTTGCCATTGGTGGTGCTGATTACACATCTACCCCAGGTTCACATTGCATGGGTTGTTTTGGTGTTTTGTATCTGGTTTACAGTGGCTACCGGCAGGGGAGTAACCGCTTCTACCTTGATTACCAATGTAGTATCTCCCAAATTCAGAGGTAGCTTTCAAAGTTTCAATTCCTTTATGCAGCAACTGGGTACCGGCATGGCATCGTTGGTTGCCGGCTGGGTAGTAGTCAAAAACCCGGATGGCAAGCTGGATCACTATTCGGTGCTTGGCTTCTTTTCCATTGGCATCCTTTTGCTTACCCTCCTCACCGGATATTCGGTCTTCAGGGATGACAGCAAAGTCAATATTTGAGCTGATAAAGAACACAAAACATAATGGGGTGAATTGTTTGCTTTGCCTTATCTTTGGCCAAACTTAAAGAATCACTCATCATGAAAGAATTTTTGGTTAGCCCTGAGGCTGAGCCACACATCGGACGTACCCGTGAAATTATTCAAAAATACCCCCAGATCAAGAGCTTGATGGGGAGGAATCCGATGACATTTGCCTTTATTGTAGCCATCGTAACCTTACAATTGGTCTTGGCCTGGTTTTCTGCTTCCCTTGCCTGGTATTGGATCCTTTTGCTGGCATATGCGGTAGGTGCTTTTGCCAACCACGCCTTGTTTACACTAATCCATGAATGCGCGCATAACATGGTGTTTCAATCCAGAATAGCCAATTTGTGGGCAGGCATTTTATGCGATCTTCCCAATGCCTTTCCCAGCTCAGTGCAGTTTAGAAAATATCACCTGAAGCACCATGCTTTTCAGGGCAATTATGAGATCGACGCGGATATTCCCAGCGTTTGGGAAGCCAAATTGATTGGCAATAGTTTTATCGGTAAATCCATCTGGCTGTTGTTCTTTCCTCTCTTCCAACTTACGCGCCCACCTCGACTCAAAGAAGTAGAGTTTAACAGCATGTGGATGTGGATCGACCTGGTTGTCGTGTTAGCTGTCGATGCTTTGTTGTTTTACTTTTTTGGCTATAAAGCATTGTTGTATCTGGTTGCTTCCTTCTTCTTTTCAGTAGGACTTCACCCACTGGGAGGCAGGTGGATTCAGGAACATTATCTGGTAGCGGCTCCGCAGGAAACATACAGCTATTACGGGCCACTGAACAAGCTGGCATTCAACGTAGGATATCACAACGAGCACCACGATTTCGCATACGTTCCATGGAACAAACTACCACAGATCAAAGCCATAGCACCAGAGTATTATGAAAACCTGGTTTATCATACTTCATGGTCAAAGCTGGTATGGAAATTTCTTACCGATCCTGAATTGTCGCTCTTTTCGAGGACCATCCGCGACAACAAAGGGGGGATTCAGGTCACCAGAGATGCGGAAACAGATTTTACAGAAGGCATTAAAATCAAGGAAACACAACAGACTGTTTAAAAGAAAATTCTATGGTTTCAGTAAAAATAGAGGAGGGTATTGCCCTGCTGACCATTGAGCGGCCGGAAGCCCTCAACGCCATCAACAAAGAAGTAATGGAAAGCCTCCGGGTCTTTTTTGCAGATCACGCCGGTGACAGATCCCTTCGAGGTGTGATCATTACCGGTTCCGGTGAAAAAGCATTTGCAGCAGGAGCGGACATCAAAGAATTCTCATCTCTTTCTGAAGAAGAAGGAGCAGCCTTGTCAAAAAAGGGACAGGATGTTTATTTTCTGATGGAGCATTTTCATGCCCCTGTTGTGGCAGCTGTTAATGGTTTTGCTCTGGGCGGTGGCTGCGAGTTGGCCATGGCTTGTCACATGCGTATTGCCGGAGAAAAAGCAAAGTTTGGTCAACCGGAAATCAACCTGGGACTTATCCCCGGATATGGTGGAACCCAAAGACTGGTTCAATACATAGGCAAACCCAAAGCCATTGAACTCTTGTTGACAGCCGATATGATCAATGCAGAAGAGGCCCTTCGACTGGGTCTGGTCAACCGTGTTTGTGAAGCAGGAAAAGAAGTGGAAACTGCCAAAAATCTATTGTTGAAAATAGCGGAAAAAGCGCCGATTGCAGTGGACTATATGTTGCAGTGTGTCAATGCCAATGATAATAGTACAGAAGGCTATGTTATGGAACATAAGCTGTTTGGAAAGTGCATCGTCACAGAAGATGCCAGAGAAGGTGCTGCAGCGTTTGTAGAAAAGCGAAAGGCTCAGTTTAAAGGAAAATAAAAGTGAACAAGACCATTGTTATCACCGGCGTTTCTACCGGTATTGGTGCCGGTATGGCAGAGCATTTTCTTAAAATAGGTTACACCGTAGTGGGCACTGTCAGAAAAGAAGCAGATGCTGATTCATTGAAGTCTTATGATAGGTTTTTTTCTGTTGTCATGGATGTTACTGATAAGTCAGCCTCTTCAAAGTTGGTGGAAACTGCGCAAAATTGTTTGGGCGCAGAGCCTTTGTTTGCCCTTATTAACAACGCTGGCATTGCCATTGCCGGTCCTTTGGAATGTTTGCCGGACGAAGAATTTGAAAAGGTGATCGATGTCAATGTATTGGCAGTGAGAAGAATTATCAATGCCCTCTTGCCATTGATGGCAGAAGGGTCAAGGATTGTAAACATCAGCTCCGTTTCAGGCTTATTCAATTCTCCTTTTACAGGAGCATATTGCATATCCAAACACGCATTGGAAAGCATGACCGATGTTTACAGAAGGGAATTGCAGCCCTTTGGTATCATGGTTTGCGCTATTGAGCCGGGGCCTATCAAAACACCCATTTGGAGCAAAAGCAAGGGTACCCTGGATCGTTTTTTTGGTACCCAATATGGCAGTATGCTAAAAAATGCCGATAAGATCATTGAAAACGCCGAACGCAGTGGTTTATCGGTTGAAGAAGTGGTTAGGGTAGTACAAAATGCGCTGGAAAATGCAAACCCGGCAACAAGGTATCTTATTCATCCTAAAAAATTCCTGTTTAGGATCGTTTCAAAATGGCTTCCTGATAAATGGGCCGATGCACTCGTAGCTAAGACGATGAAGGGAGGAAAGAAGCATAGAGCTGTTTAGGCAAATTTTATTTGGCAACACGGCTACTTTAACCCTTATTTCCATTTTTATTTTTGTTTATTCATCTATTCGATAAATATTATTTTTTTAAATATGTATTTTCTTTTGAATAAGTTGATTTTGATAAAATAAAATTGCAGCGTCCAGATTAAATTTCGATTAAAAAAAGGAGAAATCTCCTCATCAGTTTAGTTTTTCTTTGTAGATTTGGTCGTTTTGCCGATTGGCAATAAATCTAAGGTTGAAAAAATAAGAAGAAAGACAAAACCGCATAGACGGTCTATTACAAACATTCAACCAAACAAATCAACAACATGATGAAAAAAATTCGACAACTTATTTTCTTAATAGTTGCTTTATTTGTAGTCAACTATGCATTTGGCCAAATAAATTATCTTCAAAATTTTGAAGTAAACAACGGTAGTTATACCACTTTTACCAGGTTTACCGGATCAACCGCTTGCGGAGGCTCAGGTGGGGCAATGAGAAAGAATATTTATGGTACCAGCTCTCAAGGTGCTATGGTTTCGCCTTTAATTGGCACATCAATTGGAGGAACAATTACAATCTCATTTGATTACAAAGTTGCCAACTGGAGCGCAAATAATGTAGGTACATCAGGAAACTGGGGCAACTTTGTTGTACAGTATGCACAAACATCCTCTGGACCCTGGACCAACATTGCGACTGTTGATCAAAATAGCCATGTGGTTTCAGGTAATTGTGCAAACAAATCATTTACATTTACCCCGGGTGCCGGACCTTTGTACATTCGTTTTAATGCAACTTGGGCGAGCGGAGATTATTATTTAAATTTTGACAATATTTCACTTACTGAAGTCAGTGACAACTGTTCAGGGACACCCAATCCTGGTAACACGATTGCCAGTGCACCAAACGTATGCCCGGGCAATACAGTTAATCTTTCTCTTCAGAATTCTACCTCAGGCGTAGGTGTTACATATCAATGGCAGAGTGCCAGTGATATGACTTTTAGTTCTAATGTAACCAATTTGGGGACGTCTCCAACCTATACGGCAACCGTAAACGCTGCTCTGTATTATAGATGTCAGGTTACTTGCAATAATGCTACTGGAACATCTAATCCAGTTTTTGTAGGTGTGAGTAATTTTTATCAATGCTACTGTACGGCGGTTCCAACTTCAATGGATAATAATGGAATAACTAATGTAGTGCTGGAAAATCTTTCAAATCCCAATGTTTCTACTGCCAGATATCAAAATTTCACAACAGGTCTGCCCATCCCATTATTAACTGGTGGTACAACATATCCAGTTTCAATATCGCTGCAAACAGGATATACTTATGATGTAAGAATATTTATAGACTTCAACAGAAACGGCTTGTATACTGATCCTGGAGAGAACTTGCTGATAGGCCAATCAACCAGTGCAAATCCTACTACATTAAATGGTAATATTACAATTCCAATCTCTGTTCTTGCTGGCTTAACGGGTATGCGGGTAATTGGATATGATAATGATGGTAATACACCATGTTATAATGGCTCGTACGCAAATGTGGAGGATTATGTTGTGGAATTGGTAGAGGCGCCACTTTGCACAGGCACACCTAATCCGGGAAATACAGTTGCTTCCTCTGCACTGGTTTGTAGCGGGGGTACCTCAAACTTGAGTCTTCAGTTCTTCACGGCAGGTATTGGGGTTACTTATCAATGGTATAATGATCAGGGTCCAATCAATGGTGCAAATTCTGCAACTTACACAACACCTGCTTTGAATGCTTCACAGACTTATTATTGTGAAGTTACTTGTACTAATTCTCAATCATCAGGATTGTCTAATCCGGTGACAATCAATATTTCCAATCCTAACGGTGGAACAGCATCAGGACCTGGATCAGGCTTGACCTACCAAAACCTGGGATTTAATACAGTGGGTGCAGAGGGAAGTTTGCAATGGCAATCTGCCACAACCATCAATGGTACATATAGTAATATTACTGGTGCTACTTCTGCAAATGCAAACATCGCATTCAACGCAGGAGGTACATTTTATATTCGATGTAAAGCTTCTGTTCCCGGCTGTACGGATGCGTTTTCAAATATCCTTACGGTGCAAATTTCTTTGCAAGGAGACAATGTTTGCAACCCCTTATATTTAGAATTAGGTAATAATGGTCCATTTACAAATGTAGGTGCTACCGGTGAAATTGGAGAAGTAGTTCCACCCGGGGATTCTTGCAGAAGCCAGTTCAAATGGTGCAATAGTACAGGAACCAAAAATTCAGTTTGGTTTACCTTCACACCTATGGTGTCAGGAAAGTATTCTTTTACAATGACCAATCAGTCTTTTGATAGCCAAATGGCGCTTTACAAATTGAATGGCTGCTCTTTTGCAGGTGCAACACTGATATCGGCTAATGATGACAACATCAATCCTGGAACCGGATTATGGTCCAAAATACCCTCAATATGTCTGATGGGAGGAGAAACCTATCATATTCTGGTAGATGGATACAATTCTGATACAAATTCAAATTGGGGTGTATTGGTTGAAAAAGCAGCTAATATTGCTCCTACAATATCAGCTTGCCCATCCAATATGACACTTTGCGGTACCAATAACCCAACCTGGACAGTGCCTTCTGTCAGCGATGATTGTGGTAACGTGCAACTCACCAGTAACTACAATCCGGGAGATCAGTTCCCCAATGGAATGACTACAGT
>WBZP01003671.1_pt1 | contig 16449 bp, 14 predicted proteins | sample 5204301 | NCBI WGS metagenome assembly WBZP01 (sample SAMN12412401, study PRJNA552823) | activated sludge metagenome | isolation source: activated sludge from nitrification reactor of wastewater treatment plant... | place: USA: Pennsylvania | collected 2017
GGGCTTCAGCGGCGCCGACGGAGTCCAGCTACGCCGATGACCAACTTCTCCAGGGCGTAGGCCGCATCGCTGGCCTGCCCCTTGATTTCGGCATCCGCGGTCGCCACCAGACGCACGGCCTGGGCCAGGCCCCCGGGCTCCCAACCGCGGGCTTGGTCACGGATGATCCGCACCTTAAACGGTGGCACCTTCAGCCGGCCCGCAATCTCAGCATCCGCCCCTCGGGCATCCTTGAACTGCACGAGGGATCGCACTCCGCCAGCCAAAGCACTCGTGACCAGAACCGGAGCCAGGCCGGTGGACAGCCCCCAGCGAAGTTCCTCCAGCGCCTTGGCTGCCTGCCCAGAGAGCACGAGGTCTGCGATCGTGAACGATTTGGCCTCGGCTCGTCCACCGAAATAGGTCTTCACCATCGTGGCACTGATTGCTTCCCCCGCGAAGTCGGACACCAACTGGTCGACTGCGGCTGCCAGCGCGCGCAGGTTGTTGCCGACCGCGCTCACGAGATGGTCGGCAGCCTCGGGATCGATCCGCACTCGTCGTGCCCGCGCCTCTTCGGCCACAAATCCCGACAGACCGCGAGGTGGCACTGGCGCGGTCTTGATCTCATGCACCGCAGGCAACTTGCGCAACTTGTTCAGCAAGCCGGAGCCTTTGGCCCCGCCACTATGCACGAGCACAAGACAAACATCGGGCGAAGGCTCGGCGGCATAGCCGAGCACATCGGCGTGGGCATCGTCTGGAATGTTTTCCACCTGGCGGATCAGCACACAGCGCACGGCGGTGAAAAGTGAGGCCGCACTGAGTTCACCCAGGCTTGCCCCAGACATTTGGTCGCCAGTCGTTTCGGAAAACTCTGCTTCCGCGTCCGCTGCACGCACAGATGCACGCGCCGCCGACACAGCCCGTTCGGCCAAGAACTCCTCGGCACCGGTCACCAGGATCACCCGACCCAGTGCCTCGTGGCTGCTCATCGACTGTCTCCCACTCCGGTCATTTCGAGGTGCGCACTCGCAATTGGCCTCGGTCATCGACGATCACCACGATGTCACCGTCGCGGTCAGTGCGCCGCACCATCATGCCAAGCCGTCTGAGCATTCGAGTGGTCGACGGGGCCGGGTGGCCATAGTCGTTGTGTGCGCCCACGGTGATGAGAGCCAGACGGGCACCCAAACCGCTGATCAGATCGATGTCTTGTTTGGCACTGCCGTGGTGCGCCACTTTGAGTACGTCGGCACGCAGGGCCGGCAACGCCTCGTGCAGCCTCGACTGCGAGGGCACCTCTTGATCGCCCATCAACAGCAACCGCACTCCCCTGACCTGCACGAGCAGCACGAGTGAGGCGTCATTGGGCGGTGAGTCAGACTCCAGCGCCCTCCCCACGGGAGCGATCAATTCCCACCGAAGCGCACCAACCCGACCTACCTCACCGCGCACCCCGACGCTCACCGGGATCCCTCGAGGCGCCGCCAATCCATGCACCTCGTCGACCATGTCAGCGGGCGCGGCTAGGTCGGTGACTTCGATTCGTCGTACCCCTCGGCCGCGCAGCACGCCCGCCAACCCGCCGACGTGGTCACGGTGGAAGTGGGTTAAGACGACCAGGGGCACCTGCCTGATCCGCAAGCGTCGCAGGCACCGGTCGATCAGGCTCGGTTCTGGACCGGCGTCAACCACAACGCCAAACCCGTTGCCGGCGTTGAGCACCAGCCCATCGCCCTGGCCCACGTCGCATGCCGCCAACACCCAACCCTGAGACGGCCATCCAGGCGGCGCCCAGTGGACCAATGTGATCACCAGACTGAGACAGCCCAGGCCGATCGCGGTCCGCCGATGGCGCAGCACTGCGCCAAGGAGGGCCGCGCCACCCAAACACGCCACCACTAGGAGAGCCAAGGCGGCAGGGTGCGCGGTCCACGACAGCGCCGGTGTCGGCAACCCCGACACGACCTTGGCGACCTGGACCAGCCACCACACGGGAAATCCCGCCAGAGTGCCGAGCGCTTGACCGCCAGGCTGCCAGACCAGGCCGACCAGCCCAGCCAACATCCCCAGCACCGTGGCCGGACCAATCACTGGCCCCACCGCAACATTGGCTGCGACCGCTGCCAATGAAATCTGGCCAGATAGGGCCGCAACCAGCGGAGTAGTCGCCACCTGAGCAGCTAGGGGGACCGCGATCGCCTCGGCGAGAGTGGCTGGCATCCAGGTGGCCAACGCAGAGCGCCAACCGGGGCCCCAAATCAAGATTCCGGCAGTTGCAGACACGCTCATCGCAAAGCCCCACGAGAGGGCGAGCCAGGGGTCGATCAAGAGCAGCACCAGGGCTGCGGCTCCGAGTGCCCGCAGTCCTTGGGCCTTGCCACTGGACATGCCAATCAGCGCTACCGACCCCATCGCCGCCGCCCTCAGCACGCTCGGCTCTGGCCGCGCAATGGCGACGAAACCCACCACCCCGACCACACCAACGGCCACCAGTCCCCGAGCCCGCACCCCAGCCACCCGCGCCAACAGCAGCAGAAAGCCAAGCAACAAGGTCAGATTCGTGCCCGACACCGCGAGGAGATGGGTGAGTCCGGCAACTCGAAACTGCCCGACGGTCGTCGCTGGCAATCCGGCGTCATCTCCGTCGACCAGCGCAGGCACGAGGCTGCGTTGCGGGACCGGGAGATGAGCCACCGACGCACGCAGCGACGCGCGCACCGGGTTGGCCCATGACCAAACTCCGGGTGATTTCAGCACCTGCGGCGGTCCGCGGCTCGACAGCACGGCTGCGGTGGCCACGTCATCACTGGGGGACGCCCGAGCGAGGACGCGCACCTGATCACCAAATGCCGCCGCCCGCGGCGCACCCATCAGCAGCACCGGCACCTGAGTCGTCCAGCGACTGCCGCGGCCAGCCACCTCCAACACCGTGGCCCGAGCCATCACATAGTCCCCGAATCGCCCTTGTCGCACGATCGGGTCGCTGGTCAACAGCAAGGTCGAGCGCACCACAGCTCCTTGGTGGGCCAGTTGCGCGACCGGTCCTTGCTGAACCGAATGCACTCGGACCCCGGCACCCAGGGCACCGACTGCGAGCGCCGCCACCCACGCCGCGTAGTGCGGCTGGATCCGGCGCTTCTTCAATAGCCAGATCAGCAGCCCGAGGCCGAGCGTGAGCACCACGCCGAGCCCCACCCAGGCCGGAGTCAGGAAGCCGAGGAGGGTGGCTAACCAGACCACTCCGGCAAGCGTGACCAGCCGAAGATCGGCCGCAGTCACAACGTCACATGGGGGGCGATATCGGCCAGCGTGGAGGGACCGATGCCGTCCACCTCTAGCAGTTCGTCGACTGTCTTGAACGCCCCATGCTTGGTGCGCCAATCCAAGATTTTCTGCGCGGTCACGGGACCCACCCCCGGGAGGGTGTCGAAGTCGGCCAGCCCAGCGGTGTTGAGGTTGATCAGAGTCTCGGTCGCAGACCCCGGCTGGGCACTCGCAGCAGCAGCCCCGACGACCTTGGCCCCCACCACAATCTGCTCTCCGTCGACAAGGGGTCGGGCCAGGTTGAGCGAGGCTAGCCGGGTGCCCCCGCGGACACCGCCTGCCTTCTGGACCGCGTCATAGACCCGCGAGCCCGCTGGCAATGAGACCAGGCCAGGATGACGAACTCGGCCCACCACATGCACCACGACCAGCGCTGCAGCCGAGGTAGCAGGTGCCGAAGCAGAGGCACTGGGCGTGGGCGCCGGACTCGGCGCCGTCACCTGTACGACGGGAACGGCATCGCCTTGCCCGCGCAGCCCAACCCAGAGACTCAGCCCCAAGCCCATCGCCAACAGCAGCAGCAACCAGCGCAGATGGGTGGGGCGCAAAGACACCCTCCCGCGCAATGGGGCCGGCAATCGCTCTTCGATCCAGTTGCCCAATCGAGGAAGCGCGCGTGCATGTCTCCCGGGCGGCTTGACCTCGATCAGACTGGGCGGCTGCCCGTCGAAGAAGCCAGACAGGTCAGGATCAGCAGCGTCCAACTCGTGGGTCAACAGGGCCAGTCGACGGCTGGCAATGGCCTCGACGTGGGCTCGATCGGTCCTCATGCGGGCCAACGTAGGCAGACGATGAGGCTGCTGATCGGCTCAATTCATCAGCCTGTGGATAACTGAGTGCCGCAGCCTAATTGTGGAAAACTTCGACATGCGGGGCGACGCAGACAGCCACCATGCCGGGGCCAACATGGGCTCCGAGCACCGCGCCCACTTCGCCCACGAGCACCTCGTCACCATGCAACCCAGGCACCGCCGCACCGATGCTGTGCGCCAAATCAGCGGCAGTCGACTCCGCGACCAGATGGGCCACCGCGATGTCGACCCCGTCGTCGCCTGCAGCCTCGACAGCGAGTTCGCGCAGCCGAGCCAGCGCCCGCGAGGAGGTGCGCACCTTTTCATGGGAGACGATCCGGCCGTCTTCGATGGTCAGGATCGGCTTGACCGCGAGTGCGGAGCCGACCAACGCGGCCGCCGTACCAACCCGACCGCCACGGCGCAGGTATTCGAGAGTGTCGACATAAAACAGCGATCGCGTCCCAGCGCTGACCCAATGAGCCCAACGCGATGCCTCCATCGCGTCTGCACCCGCCTCCACGGCGCGAGCCGCAGCCACGGCCGCAAATCCGACGCCAATGCCGGCCTGACCCGTGTCCACGCAATGCACGGGAATTGGCACCTGCTTGGCCGCCAACTGCGCCGACTCATAGGTACCGCTGATCTCACTGGAGATATGCACCGACACGATCTCGGTGGCGCCCTCGGCCATCGCCGCGCGATAGGCCTCCAGGAACGCCGCAGGACTCGGCCGACTCGTGCTCACCGACCGGTGTTCGCGCAGCGCTCGGGCCACTGCGACCGGACTGGCTGCCTCGTCGCCCTCGGCAAAGGTTGCCTCGCCGATGATCACGTGGAGTGGTACGACGCGGATCCCCCATGTCTCGACCAGATCACTGGGCAACGAGGAGGTGGAGTCGGTGACGACGGCAACCGGCATGGGCTCAGGCTAGATCACGCCACGAAGTGGTCAAGGACTCGCAATGGTGACCGTGACGCCAGCCGCGCGAAGCTTGGCAACCTGCGCAGGATCGGCCTGCGTATCGGTGATCAATTCGGTCACACGCTCAATGCCGCCGATCCGGGCCAGGTGAACTCGACCAAGTTTGCTGCTGTCGGCAACGACATAGACCCGCTGGGCGCGTTCGATCAGGGCTGCGTTGGTGAGTGCCTCCACTTCGTCGTGAGTGGTCAGACCCCCTGCTGCATCGATTCCGTCGACACCCATGATCGCGACCGAGATGTTGAGCCCGCGCAAGACCTGGGCGCCCCAAACTCCGACTAACTCATAAGACTGCGGTCGGGCCACTCCGCCGGGCACAACTACTTTGACTTTGGGCCGAATCGAGAGTTCGGCGGCAATGTTGAGCGCATTGGTCACCACGGTCAACTGATCGCGTACGGCGAGTTGCCGAGCCACTTCGCTGGTCGTCGTACCTCCGGTCAGACCGACCACGGAGCCCATTGGCACACGCGTCACCGCGAGTCGAGCAATCGCCACCTTCTGCTCGCGTTGCTGACGGGAGCGATAACGCACCGGGAGTTCGTGATCGGCCCTGGTGGCGACGGCACCGCCGTGAGTGCGTTCCAGAAGACGCTGCGCTTCGAGCAATTGGAGGTCGCGCCGCAAGGTCGACGCCGACACACCGAACTGCTCGGCTACCTCGGCGACCACCACTGTGCGTTCTTTGCTGAGTAGGTCCAGCAGCGCCGCCATCCGTTCTGCTCGCCGCAACGGCACGCCAGCCGCACCGGCAATCTCGGCGCTCACGTCCGTGGCGGTTTCAGTGGCAGATTTGGGTTGCTCTCCCGGCGATGTCACGCGTTCAGTATCTGCTCCCACATGACCATCTGGTGCTCGAATGAGCAAGGCAGAGTGCGCGCTTTGCGCGGCCATGACTGTGCACTCCGCACAGCCAGTCGGCAGCAACCGCAGGAGAAGTGCGCAGCCATAACTGCCCATTCTCGGTCGCGGCGGATCGGCTCGGTGTTGACTCCTGCTATGCCTCCCGTGATCGTCTTCGTCGGCGCTGGCAGCGTCGTCTTCACCCGTGAACTCCTCTTCGACATCTTGGCGATGCCCGAACTTGCCGATGCCCGATTGCGGCTCTATGACATCGACGCCGAGCGGCTCGACACCGCTCGCTTGATGGCCGCCAGAGTCGCCGAGCAACTCGGCGCCCACCCTGAGATCACCACCCACACCGATCTCGACAGTGCTGTCGACGGCGCAGACTTCGTGATCAATGCAGTCGCAGTGGGCGGTCACGCGGCGACGCTGACCGACTTCGAGGTGCCCGCTCGGTTTGGGTTGCGCCAGACCATCGGCGACACGCTGGGCGTTGGCGGCATCTTCCGAGCGCTTCGAACCTTCCCGGTGTTGGACCAGATCGCGACCGCGATGGGCAAAGGTTGCCCCGACGCGTGGCTGCTGAACTACACCAATCCGATGTCGATGAATCTGAGCTATCTCGCGGCCAAGCACCCTGCGCTCAACGCCCTTGGCCTGTGCCACTCGGTCTACTGGACCGTCAACGACATGAACGACCTGCTCGGTCTCCCCCTGGCCGGCACTCACTACGAAGCTGCCGGGGTCAACCACCAAGCCTGGTTGCTGACCTGGGAGCACGAAGGCAAAGACGTCTATCCGCTTCTCGATGCCCGCATCGAGGCTGATCCCGAACTACGCCGACGGGTCCGGGTCGATATGTATCGCCGGATCGGCCGCTACCCGACCGAGACCAGTGAGCACTCCAGCGAATACCTGCCGTGGTATCTGCACAGTCAGAGCGAGATCGAGCGGTGTCGCATCCCCGTGTCGGCGTACGTCGGGATCAGCGCGGGCAACTTAGACGAATACCACCGCACTCGCGACGAACTGCTTGCCGGGGCTGAATTGGTCCCACCGGATGCCACCGAATACGCCCCTCAAGTGATCCACGCGATGACCACAGGCCAACCGCGCACCATTCACGCCACGGTCGCCAACCACGACTTGCTCCCCCAACTGCAGCGCGGACTTGGCGTTGAGGTGCCGACCGTGATCGACGGGTCAGGCGCACACCCGAAGGCCATGGGTGAGGTGCTCCCGTTGGCCGGGGCGGCACTGAACCGCAACTTCCTCAACGTGGTCGGCTTGGTGACCGCAGGAGCCGTCGAGGAGAACCCCGCCTACATCCGACAGGCGGTCATGGTCGACCCCAACACCGCCGCGTCGATCACTCTGCCTGTGATGGACGAACTCGTGCCAGCGATGATCACCGCCCACGGCGACTTGATGCCCGCATGGCTACGCTGAGCCGCCTTCGCATTCTGGCCGCTGTCGCCCTCTCGGTGGCACTCCTGATCGGGTGCGCTCAGGCACCCAACCCGCCAGGCCAGCCAGCCGCCAGTTCACCTGCGTCCGGCGTAGCCACAGCCGACACGGCTGGACCGAAGTTCGTTGCGGAGAACCCGGGCGACGATCCCGCCGTCATCGACGGAATTGACTGGACCATGCCGGCTTGGGCGCGTCCGGCCGAGTTCTCCGGGTTCTTCTCCGAGAAGTCCTCACCTACCGACCGGGTCTATGTGCGTGCGGTTGACGTGTCGTGGCGGCAGGTCCAACCCACTGAGGATGGTCCGCTCGACCTGGCCTCCACCGGTGAGGCGCAAGGGCTCTTCTTTGACTCCCTTGACTACCAGCTCAAGCAGCCCGGCCCCTTCTGGGTGCGGATGTTCAGCAGCGGCGTCGACTGGGCGCCGGAGTGGGTGGTGAAGAAGTGCAAGGTGCAACCAGTCGGGACCGACTACGACGGCCAGCAACATCTGCCGATCTGGAATGACTGCGTCTGGACCGAGTTGGCCAAGACCTGGCGCAAACTGCTGTTGGAGAAGGGCATCTTGGCTGATCCAGATTTCCGCTTCGCCTATGTGCCTGGCGCATTCACGTGGAGTGAATACGACTACGAAATGATCGCTGCGGCCGCTCGTGATGGGTCTTTGTCACAGGCCGACTATGTGACTTGGTTTAAGAAGATGGTCGCCGACATGGCCGCCATCGGGGGCAAGCAGAAGGGGCAGTTGGTCTTCACCGGCGAGGACTACCCGTGGGGGCCATGGGACGACCAGGAGAATCTGCTGGCTGCCTACGCTGTCTCGCAGGGACTGGGGATCCGCGACGGCATCACCGAGGAGTTCAACTACCACGTCACCGAGACTCCCGCTTATGCCGCCAGCATCCAGCCCAACGGACATCTGCGAGTCGACGACTCCGCCGTGCCACACACCTCCCCCGATGGCGGCAAGACTGTGGTTGGCACTGAGAACGAGTGCTACGTCGACTGTGGATTTGCCTCGCAGGATCCTGGCTACGTCGTACGCATGAGCAACCTCAAGGCTCTGGTCCTGCGGGTGAACTGGCTCTACGTCGTGCCGGGGCCGTCGCTCATGGACCAAGAGGCCGAGAACTGGGACTTCGTCCGACTCTCGCTCGGTCGTCGACCAGCCGACTCCCCTGACGCGTGGGCCGTGTTGCGCGAGGGCGAGGACCAATTCTGGAGCGACCCTCGGCCGCCGTTCGACAACCGGGCGTGGCGGAACCGACCGTTCATCCGCAACTTCGAGCGTTGGCTGACACAGGTTGATCTGCCTGGGGCTAGGCCGCGACGCAGCACGGTCGACGTGCATCGCGGCGATCCCAACAAGGAGAACGGCATCTCCTATGAGGGCCTCAGCACCGACGTAGGTCGCGGCAGCCGCGACCTCGCCTTCCGTCTCGATCCCGACTTTGCCGCCGAGAAGTTCCAAGCGTTGGTGAAGGTGACCTTCTGGGACAACGCAAAAGGTTCGTTCCGGGTTCGCTACGCGGGCGGCACCTCCAAGGCAGTGAAGTTCACCGGGAAGAAGACCTGGCGCACCGCGACCATCGCTGTTGCAGTGACTCCCGGCGGTCAACTGCCGGGCAAGACCGACCTACGGGTCCACAAGTCAGGCCCGGGCGACGCGTCGTTCTGGATGGTCCGAGTGATACGCACCGACGCCCCGGACTAGCCCCAACCGCTGGTTGAGCAGGCGGCGCAGCCGCCGTGACGAACCCCAGCACCCCCGGCCGGTGCTACAACCCCAAGATCCGGGCCGCGTTGTCGCGGTAGACCGCTTTGAGTAGCGATGTCGGGAGGTTGGCGCCACTGACTCGCCAGTTGCCCTGGCCGGGAGGTTCGCCCTCGTCGCCGTAGTCGAAGTGCTCATCGGCGGTCTCAAGGAACCGCCACCAGTTGCGCACTGCAGCGGGATAGATCGGGAAGCAGTCGGTGCCGAACAGCACACGGTCGGAGAAGTCTTCGACGAACTGCCGGAAGCGCCGCGGTTGGCGGCCGAGTTCGGCCATCCGCCCACCGGTGTCGACGTTGAAGTTGGGCAGTCGCGTGAGCGCCGCGCCTACTGCGCCCAAGTCTTCGGCATACCCACCGACGTGGGCGCCGATAAACGTCGTGGCCGGACACGCCTCGATCAGGTTGTGCAGTGCCTCGATCAGGCGTTGAAAACTCGGAAACTCCGGTCCGCCAAACCACCACGACGGCATCTGGGACAGTTCGTCCCAACGCTCGTTCGAGGGCTCCAGCGGCTCGAAGAAGGCCACCGGATCGGCGGTGTGGATCAGCACTGGCAGACCATGGTCGCCGGCCACCCTCATGGCCGCGATGACGCGGGGGTCGTCGGGGAGTACGAGCGCCCCGGTGGCGTCCTTGCGGGTGAGGCCAAGGTCCTTCCAGACCTTCACTCCTTTGGCGCCTCGTCTTGCTGAATCCGCCACGCACTCGCTCAGAGCGCGAGTTGCCTCTGGACTGTCGGCATCGCCGAGTCGCAGCAGGTCCCAGTCGACGTGCGCAAAGGTGAAGATCTCACCCGGTGCAGCCCGGTCGTATCGGGCGAGGTTTGCCTCCAACTCCTCGCCCCACATGCCGTCGAGATTCACCACGGCGTCGAGGTGCACCTCGGCCATCGTGTGGCGCAGGGCCTCCAAGGTGCCGCCCAAGAACGACCCGTCTTCGGAGAGCCATCGACCCAGGTGGTTGTGGATGTCGATGCCGCTGAAGGCTGGGGCAGAGATCTCAGTTCTGGGCAGGACCACGCAGGGCTTGGGCCAGACCCGGTCTTGGGGAGTGTCGTGGCCGCCGCCAGCCAAGGGACGCATGTCGCTCACCCGTTCAGTGTGCTGTGACGGTTGCGCGTTGGCCGGCATGCGCGCGCTCATCGGTGCGCGTTTCGTGCACGCTGCCCGTGTGGTGTTACTGACTACTCCCGTGAGCATCACCAGTCGGGAAATCCAGTCCCAGTCCGAGATCTGGCGCACCGCTGTTGCCCAAGCCGACACCCTCAGCGCCGTACTTCCGCCCAGGGGTGCTCGAGCGTTGTATCTCGGCTGCGGCACTTCGGCCTTCGTCGCCCACGCAATCGCGACGTTGCGCCAAGCCGCTGGCGAGGGCGATACCGATTGGGCGTTTGCCAGTGAGCTACCTCCCAACCGCAGCTACGACTACGTCGTGGCGATCACCCGCTCCGGTACGACGAGCGAGGTGCTCGCCGCCCTCCGCTCAGACCACTACGCCGACAGCCACCGAGTCGCCATCACCGGTGTCACCGACCTACTTCCCGCCGACGTCGCGCAGACCGTGGTCGATCTCGGGTTTGCCGACGAGTCCTCGGTGGTTCAGACCAGATTCCCCACCACGCTTCTGGTCTTGGTGCGTCACCTTCTGGGTGAAGACCTCACTGACGTGCTGGCCGAAGTGCACCGGCGCCTGGAGGCGCCGCTCGACGTAGCGGTCGGCGAATTCGACCACTTCGTCTATCTCGCTCGCGGTTGGGCATTGGGTCTGGCCGACGAGGCTGCGCTGAAGATGCGCGAAGCTGCCCAAGCGTGGTCGGAGAGTTTTCCCGCGCTGGACTACCGCCATGGTCCGATCGCGGCGGCTGGCCCGCGCACGTTGGTGGCTCCACTCTGCGCGCTGGATGACTCCCTGGTCGCCGACGTTGAGGCCGTGGGCGCGCGGGTAGTTGACCTGGCCGAAGACCCGCTGGTGCGCCTGGTCCAGTGCCAGCGCCTTGCCGTCGCGCTCGCGGAGGCTCGGGGACTCGATCCCGATGTCCCCCGCAACCTGACCCGCTCCGTCGTACTCGAAACCGCCTGAACTAAGGAGTTCGCCATGTCACCTTCGGGCACTCGTCTGACTCGCAGTCGTCGCCTGGTCGGTCTGCTCTCGGCCGCGGCTTTGGCACTCTCCGGCTGCGGCGGAGGCGGCACTACCGCAACCAGCGCCACCAAAGTTGGCCCGCTGGATCCCGACAAGAAGGTGGAGATCGTCTGGTGGCACGGACAGAGCGCCGAAGCTGCCGCCATCTTGGGCAAACTCGCCCGTGAATACGAGAAGGCGCATCCCAACGTCAAGATCAAGGACTCCGCGGGCGCATCGAGCACCGACGAACTCCTGCAGAAGATGCAAGCCGGCCTGGCCTCTGACACCTACCCAGACGTCTCCTACGCCTTCGGTTCGTGGGCTGGCAAACTCGCCCAATCCGGCAAGACCCTCGACATCGCACCGTTGGTGAAGAAGTCGGATTCAGGCTGGGAGGAGTTCCCGGAGGCCGCCCGCCTCACCGCGGAGTACGACGGCAAGGTGATGGGCTTTCCTGCAGTCGTCGACAACCTCGGCCTGCTCTACAACAAGGACCTCTTTGACAAAGCAGGCGTGGCCTACCCGACCGCAGACTGGACCTGGGACGACTTCAGGGCGGCCGCAGCCAAGATCAACAACCCCGAGGCAAAGATCAGCGGCACCGCCTACCCGGTCTCTCCGGACGAGGGAGCAACCTGGCGACTGTGGCCACAACTGTGGCAAAACGGCGGCGAGATCTTGGACAGCAAGGGGCAGCCGACCTTCGACCAAGACGCTGGCGTGGCTGCACTGAGCTACTGGCAGACCTTGGCTCGCGAGGACAAGTCGGTCTACCTAGACCAGACCGGGCAGAAGTTTGAGCAGATGTTTGCCTCGGGCAGCATCGGCATGATCATGGATGGCCCGTGGCTGCTCTACACCGTCAAAGAAGCCAAACTGAACTACGGTGCAGCCCCACTGCCGGGCACCAATGGCGACCACCAGACCATTTCCGGCCCGGACCTCTGGGTGCTCTTCGATCACCAAGAGGAACAGCGCGCGGCGGCGGCCTACGACTTCATCTCGTGGCTCACCGCACCCGAACAAGATGTGCGCTGGAATGTCGCCTACGGCAACCTGCCGCTACGCAAATCCGCCTCGAGCACGCCGGAGTTCACGAAGTTCCTCACCGAGTTCCCCGGCGGAGATGTGTTCTTCGCGAACCTGGATAACGCCGTGAAGGCACGTCCAACCGTGCCCGGATATCAGTCGATGTCGCTCAACGTAGCCAAGGCAATCAACGAGGTTCTCGTCGGTGGTGCTGACCCCAAACAAGCCCTCAATGATGCCGCCACCAAGTCTTTGCCGGACCTCAAGGAGAACTGAGCCCATGCCTCGCACCTTCACCCGACGGGCCGCAGTCGCCATCGCCGCGACCACTGTGTTGCTCACCTCTGCTTGTGGCCAAGGCAGTTCCGGACCCGCCACCAAGGTGGTCACGATCGATGACATCAAGCCGGGCACCAAGGTGGAGATCACCTGGTGGCACGGCCAGACCGCCGATGCGGCCAAGCTTCTCGGCGGCCTGGCTCGTGAATACGAGAAGGCCCACCCCGGGGTCACGATCAAAGACTCCGCCGGGGCGTCCACCACAGATGAACTGCTCACCAAATTGCAGGCGGGCTTTGCCTCCGACACCTACCCGGATATCTCTTATGCCTACGGTTCCTGGGTGGCGAAGTTGGGTTCGTCAGGTCGCGCGCTCGACGTGAAGCCGCTGATCGACGCCAACCCGAAGGCGTGGGAGGAGTTCCCCGAGGCCGCCCGCCAGACGGCCAGCGTCGACGGCCGGGTAGTTGGTCTGCCCGCGGTCAACGGCAACCTGGCGGTGATCTACAACCGAGATCTGCTCAAAGCAGCCGGACTGCCGGACCCTTCGCCGGACTGGACCTGGGACGACTTCCGTGACTACGCCAAGAAGCTGAACAACCCAGCCAAGAAGATCAGCGGTACGGCGTACTCCGTGGCCGGCAACGAAGACACCACCTGGCACCTGTGGCCGCAGTTGTGGCAAAACGGTGGCGATGTGCTCGATGCCGACGGCAAGCCTGTGTTCAACTCCGACGCCGGGGTGAAGGCGCTGGACTACTGGCGCACGCTGGCCCAGGAAGACAAGTCCGTGTATCTGGACCAGAACGGTGAGAAGTACGGCCAGATGTTCAACGCCGGATCGATCGGCATGGAGATCACCGGCCCCTGGGTGCTCTATGACTTGAAGCAGATCAAGATGAACTACGGCGTGCAGGTACTCCCCGGAACTGACGGCGACCACCAAACTGTCGGTGGCTTCGATATCTGGACCTTGTTTGACCACAAGGACAAAAACAAGGCAGCCGTGGCCTATGACTTCACCAAGTGGCTCACCGACTCAGCCCAAGACGTGCGCTGGAACGTCGCTAACGGCAACCTGCCGCTGCGTTCTTCGACCGGTGACACCCCGGAGTTCAAGCAATACGTCAAGGACTTCCCAGGCGCCGACGTCTTCTTCGCCAACATGCAGAACGCGAAGAAGCCGCGCCCGACCGTCCCGGGCTACCAAGCGATGTCAGTCGAGGTCGGCAAAGCGATTTCGCAGGTGCTCCTGGGTGCAAAGGACGCCAAGACTGCTCTCGATGAGGCTGCGGCGGCGTCAGTGACCGAGTTGGCGAACTAGCCGTCGATGGCGACCACGTTTGCTCCCGGCGACCTCACCGAGGCTGCTGCCAAAAAGAACCGTGAGGGTCGAGAAGCGCGCCCGTCGCTCCGCTCGACCCTCACGGGATGGGCATTCTGTGCTCCGGCCACCCTGGTCATCTTGGGGTTGTCGGTGTTTCCGGCCGCCTGGGCGTTCCTGCTCAGCCTGCAGAAGAACGACCTGATCACTCCCCCGGTCAACGTTGGGTTCAACAACTACGCCACCCTCGCCAAAGACCCGGACATGTTTGCCGCCGCCTGGCACACCCTCTTCTATGCGCTGATGTATGTGCCCACTTCAGTGCTAGGCGGGTTGCTCCTGGCGATCGCCCTCAACCGGCCGATCAAGTTCCAGTGGTTCTACCGCACCTGCATCTTCGTGCCTTTCGTGGCCTCGGCTGCGGCCACCGGCATCTTGGCCAACTTCGTCTTTGACGAGAAGTTCGGCGCCGCCAACAACGTGCTGCGACTACTGCACCTGCCCCAGCAGGGGTTCTTGACCGACAAATACCAGGCGATGATGGTGATCGTCATCATCTCGCTGTGGGGATCAATCGGCTTCTGCGTCTTGACCTACCTGGCCGCTCTTCAAGACATCAGCCAAGACATCGTCGAGGCAGCGCTGGTTGATGGGGCCAACAAGTGGCAGGTGTTCCGCTACGTCACCCTGCCCGAGTTGGGCCCGGTCACGGTCTTTACGTCGGTATGGCAGATGATCGCCGCAATCCAACTCTTCGACCTGGTCTTCACCACCACCAAGGGCCAGCCACTCAACTCAACAGTCACGCTGGTGTTCTACCTCTATCGGATGGCCTTCATGGAGTTCAAAGCAGGCTATGCCTCAGCAATCGCCTACGCGATCTTCGCGATCACGATGCTGCTGACCCTGTTTATGGTCTGGTACGGCAAGAAGACCAAGGTGGAGGCGTTCTGATGGCCGTCACACGTGCGTCGAAGTACAAACTGCCCTTCTCGCTGTGGCACTTCTTGCTCGCGCCCACCGCTTTGGTGTTTGTGATCCCGCTGGTCTGGATGATCTTGACCTCGTTCATGCCTGACACCGACATCAACCGATTTCCCCCGCGGTTCTGGCCGACCAGTTTCAGCCTTGGCGGCTACTCCGGACTCTGGAACGACAGCCACATTGTGTTGTGGTTCCGCAACACCCTGATCGTGTCGGTGATCGGTGTCGCCGCCCACTTGGCGCTGTGTTCGCTGGCCGGTTATGGGTTCGCGCGACTGAAGTTCTTCGGCCGCAACATGGGCTTCTTCATGATGGTGGGCACGATCATGGTGCCGACTCAGCTCTTGATGATCCCGACCTTCATCTTGTTTTCGAAGCTGGGGGCGATCAACACGATGGCGGCCCCGATCATCCCTTGGCTGACCAGCGCCTTCGGAGTCTTCATGATGCGACAGTTCTTCTTGTCGCTCCCCCGAGACCTCGAAGACGCGGGGCGACTCGACGGCTGCTCGCAGTTCGGCGTCTTCTGGCACATCATCTTGCCGCTAGCCAAACCGGCTCTGGCCACGCTGGCCATCTTCACGCTGCTGGGCACCTGGAACGACCTGATCTGGCCGCTGATCTCGATCAGCGACGAGAAACTCTACACCCTGCAGTTGGGGTTGGCGAACTTCCAAGGCACCCGTCGCACGCAGTGGCAGTTGTTGATGGCCGGCAACGTAGTCGCCACACTCCCCCTGCTGATCGCGTTCCTTGCCGCGCAGAAGCAATTCGTGGCCACGATGACCTTCAGCGGCATGAAGGGCTAGGCCTAGTTGACGCAGTCGTCTCGTCGTACGCCGGCAGCTCGACGACCAACAATCCGGCGGCTGAGCCCTTCGACTCCGCTCAGGAGAACCAGTGAGCGAAGGGAGCGCACGACGAAGCCCCGGGGCCCAGTCGTCTCGTCGTACGCCGCCTCCAGCGGCTGCTCGACGACCAACAAACGCCGGTGGCTGAGCCCTTCGACTCCGCTCAGGAGAACCAGCGACCGAAGGGAGCGCACGACGAAGCCCCGGGGCCCAGCCGTCTCGTCGTACGCCGCCTCCAGCGGCTGCTCGACGACCAACAAACGCCGGTGGCTGACCAGCGTTACCACGGTGGCTGAGCAGCGACCGAAGGGAGCGCACGACGAAGCCCCGGGGCCCAGCCGTCTCGTCGTACGCCGCCTCCAGCGGCTGCTCGACGACCAACAAGCACCGGTGGCTGAGCCCTTCGACTCCGCTCAGGAGAACCAGCGACCGAAGGGAGCGCACGACGAAGCCCCGGGGCCCAGCCGTCTCGTCGTACGCCGCCTCCAGCGGCTGCCCAACGACCAACAATCCAGAGTCGGCTCGACGACCGATCAGCTAGTGCGCTAGTCGATCCCGGGTCGGCTGGGCGGGGGCTCCGCCCGCGGCTTGGGTCGAAGCAGCGCCGGCTCGGACGGCCCAGGCGAGGGCCTCATCCAACGAACGCCCATCGAGGAGTCCGGCGATGAACCCCGCGTCGAAGG
>WBZP01003673.1_pt1 | contig 16449 bp, 15 predicted proteins | sample 5204301 | NCBI WGS metagenome assembly WBZP01 (sample SAMN12412401, study PRJNA552823) | activated sludge metagenome | isolation source: activated sludge from nitrification reactor of wastewater treatment plant... | place: USA: Pennsylvania | collected 2017
CTATTGTCCGGATCATCAGCACCCAACATGCCCATTTCGTCCCCATTCCAGATATGAGGGGCCCCAACAAATGTAAACTGGTGCAAAAGAAATAGTTTTACCTGATGATATGTGATCTCTCCGGGCGTATTGGTCCGGTATTGTTTATCTTCCTGTGGTTTACAATTGAATTTATATTTGTTGACATTAAAAAATGTGGAGAGCAACCTTGGAGAGTCGTGAGAAGCAGCAAGATTCATCATGGATTGTTGTGTATAATCCGGATACTTCAGAAATACAGAATCTATTTGTTTTCTGAATTGTTGCAATGTGATCTTATCATTTGGCTGGGCAAAGTACGATCGGGCCACTTTGAACCACTGATAGTGCATAACTGCATCAAACACATCACCCTTCACCCAGGGAGCGGGGTCCATCAGCTCGTCAGGCCATTTGGTCCACCAGTTTTCTCCGACCAGATAAAATTCCGGATTTACTGACCGCACAAATTTTCTAAAATCGCGCCAAAAACCCATAGGAACATGTTCGGCTACATCAAGCCGCATACCGTCTATACCGTCTTCAAAATTGCCGTTTCCATCCGGATCCATCCATCGCTTGGATACAGCAAATATATGTTCTTTCACAGCAGGGTGTAAATTGCCTTCATATGGATGACCTGGAATTTTCCCTTTGGTATCTATTTTTTTTAATTCCGGCAGATTTTTTATTCCAATCCAACCTTCATATTCAAAAGTAGTTTTACCTGTTGATTCATCTTTTATAAATTTGGTATGGTACCAATCTTTAAAAACTGAATTTTCAAGATTTTTTTCAACATCTTTGAATGCCCAAAAGTTATTTCCGGTGTGATTCCATGAAAAGTCCAGGACTACTTTGATGCCTTCGCTGTGCAATTTTTTTACGAGAGCAATAAATTTTTTATCTGCAGAAGTCCATTGCCATGTGGTCGGATCGGCATGATTTTCGGCAGCCATGATAGCCAGATCACCTTTGATATCATCCCCGAAAGTGACATCGATATGATGGTAGTGGCGGGCATCATATTTGTGCAGTGACGGAGCATCGTTGATGGGATTAAAATATATAGCATTGATACCCAGTTCTTTGAGATAGGGTATTTTTTCTTCGACACCAGCCAGATCACCTCCATATCTGCGCATCTGTATGGTACGGTAAAAGTCTAATCCAGTTGGTTTAGCCCAGTCTTCCTGCTTATACCAGTTGTGTCCCCAGGGTGTAAGCGCCCATTCCGAAGGAAGCGGGTCGATCAGGGCATTGTCACATGTTTCTAGTGTCGGGTCATTTTCCGGATTTCCATTTCTGAATCTTTCCACAAAGATTTGATACCAAATGGCTTCCCTAGCCCATTGTGGTGGTTGTTCAAATGGCAGACTTACAGACGTTTTATTTTTATCCTTTGACATACATCCGGTTAAAATCAGGATCAGTGCTGCACAAAATATTCTTGCAGGCATACTTTATATTTTGTGGTAAATATACACGATTCTTAAATATTGCCTGAATAAATTATTAGATAGATCAAGATGATGCTCTCTGCTCATATTATGTTATAGCCGTTTTCTGAAATTTTTCGAAACTTTAACTTTGTATCAATCTTTTCTGAATAGTTTTTTGAAAAACTTTTTTGTACCGGAATCTCTCTTCAGGAAGATATATCTGAGACTAAATCCCGATGTAGTATAAAATCTCTGGTTGCTGTCATTTTTATTTATGGTGACCATAGGGACGTAGTCAGTGGAAATATTTAAGTTTCCGATAGAAAACTCTGCACCAAAGGTAAAAGCAACCCCTTTTGTTTTTGTGCTCTGCGGGTTATCAAAGTAGACGGATGGTGCTTTTCGGGAATACGCCCCTGCTCCCATAAAAAAATTCAGTCTTTTACTAAGCAGCGGATAATGTTGTTTTGCCAGAACAGATATCATTTCATGACCGGCAAAAGTCCCCGGTTGGATGTTCAACTCTAGAGTACTTTTATTGGCAAAACGTTGCGCAAAACTGATACCAAAATCGTCTGCTATCCTGATTCCGCCGACAGTATTATACTTCTGTCCAAATATCGTTAATGAAAAACAGATGATTAGTCCCGATAAAATTATTTGTTTCAATTGATCTTTCTGGTTTATTTTTGAAAAATTTTTCTAACCAATTACACTATAAGACGCAAAATTCGAAATATTATTTTATTTCATGTAAAATATTGCAACTCTATCCTCACAAATCTCCCAACTGTGGCCTGATGATAATTTCTTCCACGACTGCCGATGGCCCAAGTTGATATGTGCTCCAAATGGTGTCTGCAATATCTTTTGCTTCCATGAGTCTTTCATGAGGAAGATCAACTCCTGACCACGAATCTGACCAGGTAGCTCCGGGCATGACCGCAGTAACTTTAATTGCTGATGTCTTAAGTTCCTCACGCAATACTTTTGAAAAACCCAGCAAAGCAAATTTAGAAATACTGTATGATCCGCCATTCGGGTATGCCATAAAACTGGCTATGCTGCACATGTTAAAAATATGGGGCTTTTCTGACTTAGACATATATGGCAGAAGTGCCCGGGTGAGATGGTATGCGCTGTAAAGATTGGTTTCCATTAATTTTTCCAAAGTACCTTCTTCTTCTTCAGATATTTTCCCTGGTAAAAAAACACCGCCATTATTGACCAGTACATCTATACTTCCAAAGTGTTTGATGGTGTCGGCAGCAAATTGTTTTATTTGCTTTTCATTCCGGATATCTGTTGCTGAAATAAATACATCTGTAGCGGGATATTTTCCCAGAATATCCTTTTTAAGCAGTTCGAGATCAGAGACATTTCGGGCACAAATGGCCAGGTGATGCCCTTCTTCTGCAAATTTTAATGCGATGGCCTTTCCTATACCTTTTGAAGCTCCTGTTATTACAACATTCATTCTAATTACTTTATTCAATTTAAACAAACCATTCACTCATTTAATTTGTTGCTCATAAGATCAATAATTTAACTTATTTTTGTGGTTCTATAATCTGACCCTTTAAATAAAAAAGTCTAAACAGTAGTATGAATTTAAAATTGTTTCACCACTTTGGCAGTTTTATTCTCTGGCAGGGTCAGATATTCCGCAGACCTGAGAACAACAGAATGTACTACAAAGAGACTATCCGGCAAATGTATGATATTGGTATCGGATCGTTGCCTATAGTTTTTTTGATCTCCATTTTTATAGGAGCGGTTACTGCGGTACAATTTTATTATCAGATGGCCGGAACACTGATTCCGCCTTATTATATCGGATATATCGTACGGGATATGACTATCATTGAACTGGCCCCTACCATTACTTGTCTGGTATTGGCGGGCAAGGTAGGAAGTAACATGGCAGCAGAGCTTGGAGGTATGAGACAAAAAGAACATATCGATGCCATGGAAATCATGGGTGTAAATACTTCGGCTTATTTGATCCTCCCTAAACTTATTGCTTCTATACTGATGGTACCCGTATTGGTGTGTGCCGCAGCGCTGATAGGAATCATGGGTGCCTACATTGCGAGTGTTCCCGTCGGATTATTTACTTCAGCAGAGTTTATTAAAGGAATTCGTTCATTTTTTGTGCCATACAATGTGTACATGATGATGGTAAAAGCGGTGACATTCGGGTACATACTTACCTGTGTTTCCTGTTATCAGGGATACTTTGTAAAAGGAGGCAGCATCGAACTAGGCGAAGCGAGTACCCGTGCAGTAGTGTACAGTAATATTTTAATCCTATTGGCAGATTATGTGATTGCCATTGTCTTAACCGCGTAAAGTATGATCAGAGCAGAAAGAATATTTAAACATTTTGGCGAGCAGGAAGTATTAAAAGGGATAGATTTCCTTTTTGAAGCTGGAAAGACCAATCTGGTTATAGGAAAAAGTGGTTCGGGCAAAACTGTTTTGCTCAAAATACTGGTTGGATTATTTAAACCCACTTCAGGCAGTGTGTGGTATGATGATATAGATCTTGTGACTGCTGATAAACAGGCTCTCCGCAAACTTAGAATGCAGGTAGGCATGTTATTTCAGGGCAATGCACTTTTTGATTCTATGACCGTCGAAGAAAACATCAGGTTCCCCCTGGACATGTTTACCCACAAAACGCTTAAAGAAAAAACCGATCAGGTCAATTTTTGTCTTGAAAGAGTAAGTCTACCCGGCATCAACAAAAAATACCCCTCTGAAATATCAGGTGGTATGCAAAAAAGAGTCGGTATAGCGCGGGCAATAGTACTCAATCCCAAATATCTGTTTTGCGACGAACCCAACTCAGGACTGGATCCTCAGACGTCCATCACCATTGATGAACTGATATCAGACATCACCAAAGACAATAACATCACCACCATCATCAACACACATGATATGAATTCAGTGATGGAAATTGGTGAAAATATTTGTTTGCTAGATAAAGGATTACTTGCGTGGCAAGGGAGTAAGGATGAAGTGTTGATGGATAAAAATGAAGTACTGCATGATTTTATTTTTGCATCACCTTTTTTGCAGAAATTGATAGAGAATAGTAAATAGACTATTACGTAGGTGTTTTTAGGTACCAATTGTTCTAGTCTTTTTAACCTAATATTTTTCCTGAAAATAAGAATTTGGGTTATTTCCGTGCAACCATTAACGACTTTGAAAACCTTTCCATACTTTGGTTAATGTAATCCATTTCAATCGGTCAATATCACCTAATATAAAAGTATCGAATTTACTTTCAGATATTCAATTCCAAGCTTCTATTTCCCCGAAATCAAAATAAAAGTGGCTAATCATGTGCTTGAATGATTTGATTTAACTACTTTTGAATATAAATCAGAGTATATAGTTTATGGTCCCATTTTTCAATTAATTAAATTAAAAATTCCTTTTGACTCACTTAATGTTTGGGGCAACACAAAAGTAATTTTTATGAAAGTGTAATTTTGTGATTCACCATATTTAGGCAGACTTTTTTTCACAGTTTTAGAATGTAAAAAAAATGAGGTAAATACTATTAATCTATTACAGTTTTAATTAATTTTCTTTGATCAATAAAAAAAATTAATTAAACATCAATTATAGTGAAGTAACCATTGATATTAATTAAATACAAACCACATCATTATGCGAACGAAATTATTAACATTAGGCATTTTATGTATGTTAGGCTTACGTATTCAATCTCAAACTACTTTTGATTATTTTTCAAGACCAGGACTAACTATTGCATCAGTACATATTAATTGGTTTGACGGTTCTTTCAACAATTCATATAAATTCACTGGAGATACTTTATTGTGTGGGGAAAAGTTACTAATTTTTGAACACTCCCTCCAACACACCAATAAAATCCTTTTGCGAGTTGAAGAAGGTAAGGTGTGGTGGAAATCTTTTAATAATTCTTGTGCTAACGAACAGTTGATTTATGATTTCGGTTTAGAAGTTGGGGATACCACCGATGCCTATTATTTCAATGCCTACCATGTTGTTGAAATAGGGACTTTCACATTGTTGAATGGCGAAAAACGAAAGCAAATTTTTTTGACTAACAATTCAAATAATACAACATCTTGGGTTGAGGGTATCGGAAGTTTAGAAGGTGGCCTTTTCCCAATTCCTGACTTTGAAGGATATACCTCCCTGATTTGTGTCAAAGAAAATAACGAAACCATTTGGATAAACCCTAATCAATCCAATATACAGTGTGATTCTATAGCTTGCTTTAATCCTGTCCCTGAATTCGATTTTGATGTCAATCAACATGAAGTGAATTTTAATAACCACTCCTTCAATCAATCTTCTGTACATTGGAATTTTGGTGATGGCAAAACTTCAAATGAGTTTCATGGTCATCACAATTACGAAAGTCCAGGCTGTTATAACGTCACGCTCACTTTAGGCTCTGATTGTCTTACCCGAACTTTTAAAAAGCAACTATCTGTTCCTGTGTGCATAGCACAAGAGTGGCAAGTAAAATCTCCTGATTTGACCAGCGGCTATATTTTTATTGATTTTGTGAACACAACTACTGGATGGGCAATTGCTAACAACAGAATATGGATAACAAAAAATCGTGGTGTGAGCTGGGCAGAACAATTCTATCCGATTCCAGCACCTCCAGTAAGGCGAATCTTAAAGACAATCGACATGGTTGACGAAATGAATGGTGTTATTGCTGTCTTCAACTATAGTGCACCAGGTTCTATCGAGGCATTTTTAGTCACCAATGATGGTGGACTTACATGGAAAGAAAAAATGCCAGGATCATATTTAATATTTTCTGCTATTATGACTAATGATGGACAGGTCTTTGGTTCCGGCCAATTTGATGGTGTGTTTTATTCCGGTGATTGGGGAAATAGTTTTGTCGAATTGTCATCCCAAGGTATTGATTTTTCGCAATTCCAGTATCTGGGAAACAAACAGGTCGTAGCATTAGGACTGAAAGGATCGCATCCAAATGACACAAGAGCCATTTCGTATTCTGATGATTCAGGACAAAGTTGGAAACATAGCCTGCTCCCTGCTACTTATTTTTTGGCATCAGGATTTCATTATTTTAATGCGAAGGTAGGTTTTCTTTGTGGTTATAATGGATTTTTGATAAAGACAGTAGATGGTGGTCAAAGTTGGCAGGAAATTGCATACAACGATGATAGGAAAGCAACTAATATCTACTTTCTCGATGATCAAACAGGCTGGGCGATCGGAGAAGATGGTCTTGTAATAAGTACATCTGATGGTGGAAATACCTGGGTCGTTGGAAACTGTGGATATAGAAATAATTTACTGTCTATCAGCGCTTTGGATGTAAATAATTGTTGGTTAGGTTCTGGAAATGGAAAATATTTGGAATTTGATCCTGACGCTAAAGCCGAATGTTCTTCGGTAAGCATAAGTGAATTGAATTTGAATGACAATAATCTATTGATTTTTCCAAATCCGGCAAATGTTGAAGTGACCATTAAATTGACAAAATCAAATGTCACACTCGACGACTTAAAGATAACTATTTCTAACGCTTTAGGACAAAATATGTATGAAGGTAGCCTAATACATGAAACGCTAACGATTAATACAGAAACTTGGAATTCCGGAGCTTATTGGATCAAATGTTTTCGAAATGAGCAGTTCATTGGAACAAAGAAGTTGATTATTTTAGATTGAATACACACGATCTACCTCTGCTAAAGGTGCAAGTTTAAGGCTGTTACAAGCCTGAAACTTGCGCCAGCAAGGGTTATCAAGTACCTGTCAAAAAGAAATCTTATAGATATCCTTCCATTATTAAATATTGAGCAGCTCTTGAGAGAAGGATTTCGTTTGTGTCTCCACTTCTAATTGGTAACTCTTTTGAAATATTTTCATCTAATAAGATAACTAATCTTGATCTGCTTTCACGAGGGATAATCGAAAATGTAGCAATAGATTTTTTATTTGCATTTTTGATGTCGAAAATCATCGAATATGATCCTTTCTCTTTAACAGAAACAGTACCTGCATCATGTAAATCATTTATTATCTCACCAAAAGGCGATATTTCATACTTAACAGAATTTACATCTCCATAAATAGTGCGCAACTTCAACTGACCGAATTTTTTGGCACAAAGTTCTGCATTCTTCAATCTTCTCGTGTTTATATCTTCCACTTTTTCTGCAACTCCTTCTGCTTCACTTCTACCTAATTTATCCAGCATATTTTCGAAAATTTCTCCAGTCAATTGGCATGTAGAAAACATATCTAAATCTTTTAAAGCATCAATAATTAAATCCTTAACGTAATAAGAACCATATTTCATTATTAATCCGGACTTATTTAATTGAGGTGCATTCACATTATAACCTATTGCCAAATACCTTTGTCCTCTCTCATGTGAAAGTGGCACAAAAGAGAAAATAGTATCTTTAATTTCTAATATAACATTTCCTTCAAGATCTTTAAGTGTCCCTTTATATTTATCTTTCTTGCCTTTGGCGTTTAATGGGTTTGTAAATTCAAATTTCTTCACTTTGTCCACTAAAACATTGTCATCGTCGAGTTTGATTTTTTGTGCTGACAAAGACACAGAAAAAAATAACAGTGCTAAACTAATTTTTAAATACTTCATAATTTTTTTTTAAGGTTTGATATTGTTATGTTTAAAATCACTGCAAACCTAAAAAATTTAAACTAAAATGAAATTAAATATGAATTATAAATTTAAAAAAATATATAATGATACTCTACAATTATAAATATTGTTAATTTCAATTTATATTAGACAAAAAAGGATCAATTTCAAGTAAATCGAAGTGTCTTTTAACTAACAATATCCTATATTGTCTACTTGACCTCCTGATCGTAATTTTTTCTGTTGCGATACCATAAAAATCCAAGCGTTCCTACAAGCAGATAGGGCATGGCAAACATATATAGTATCCCTGCATTCAGTCCTTTTCCAGCTGTTCCGCCATCTCTTAGATTGGACTCGGCAGATAGTTTACACATGGGACATTGCGCTGCGAGTTCAGGGGTTGAAACCACAAATAAAACCAATGAAATAATAAAAATTAATAAAATCTGCTTTTTCATATATAACAAGGTTTTAGCAATAAATAACAAACGGGACCTGTCATGGCTACATACAACCAAACTGGAAATACCCATCTGGCCATTTTTCTGTGTTTAGCCACTTGATAGGTAAATCCTCTGGTAAATGTAAGCAAAATAAACGGCAAAGATACACCAGCAAGGACCACATGGGTAATCAAAAAGAAATAATATATGTACCTGATAACCCCTTCTTTACAGAATGTAGTTTCAACAGTAGTAAAATGATATAAAACATAACAAAGTAGAAACAAACCAGAAAATAACATAGCGCCGTATATTGCTTTTCTATGTTTGTCAATTTCCTTTTTCTTTATGTAATACAAAGCTGTCAGCAAACAAATGGTAACCAATGTATTTAAAATGGCATGAACCGGGGGCAAAAAAGAAAAGTCAATACCCAATGAAATTTTTACTTGTCTCATCACTCCAACCAATAATAATACAGCAACAGAAAGAACAATGCTGATTTTGGTCAACTTTTTTGCCAAAACATCATTTGGTTCGGGATATATTGTACTCATAGTATTTATTGAACTATTGTTTCATTTTAATGTCTGATTCCTTCACTCTCGGGATAACTATAGCAATATGCTCGATCATCTTTCTGACAGCATCCATATCGTGTTTATACGTATTGCGAATGTACAAAGAAGTGTCTATCAGCATAAAAGATTCGTCGTTGTATTTAGATTTTAATTGTGAAAGGTAGCCCAACGGCAAATAGTCAAAACCTGAAGTTTGGTCAAAAGAAACGATCTGAAAATTCTGTGTGTTTTTGAACTGTTCCTGAATTGGATGTAGTAAATCTGTAACTTCTTTGCCACTTTGCAACACCAATAAAGTAGTGTTTCCCTTTAGAATAAGCAAAGAATCAAGCTCGATCTGTATACTGTCTTTTACTTTTAACTCGCTTAGGGCTTGCTTACGATAATCCAGACCTTCTTTTAAGTAATACCATGATATGAAAGGAACAACTACTAAAAACAACCCGAGTACTATCCAGGATAATAATTTACCCATTTATTTATATTTTAGTACTGATAACATTGTCAAATATGAAATGTTGTTTCAAATCAAGTTAAAAATTATAAAACAGAAATGACATCTTGCGTCATACTTTTATCTACTACTTTTTGTCAGATACAATCTCAGTGTTCACCGGATTCTTAACTCTGGCCCTTGAATTATTCCAGTAATTACCTTCTGCCAAAAAAGCAATTACTGCCCAAACTAAAAGAAAAGTTGGTAGTAGCACCGTTTTAACCAAACCAGGTACTTCATATTTCATGTGCATAAATTCATATACAATCAAATAAGCTTTTACTACACTCAATATTATCATCAATCCACCTATCAGGATGTGTGGAAGGTGTACGCCTTCAATCAAATAACCTTTGCCCAAAAGTGCCATTAACACTTCGAATATAGTAATTCCACCAAGGATAAGAATTGTCTTTGTGGCTATTGTTCTTGATTGATCATATGTTAAATGACTCATATATGTTATTTTTAATTAATTCCGCTTTTAAAGTATAATTTCAGATATTAAGTGCAAGACTATTATAAAAGATAAAAACAAAGGAATACGAATACCCATACTAAATCCACAAAGTGCCAGTAAAGTCCGATCTTTTCGACCATCTCGTATCCATTTCGACGCTTGACATACAGACCTGTAGCTGAATTTAAACAAATAATTAATAAAAATGCTACACCTGAAAGTACGTGAAAACCATGGAAACCGGTAATAAAAAAGAACAATGCACCAAAAGCCTTTGGTCCGAATGCCTGTTGTTTTTCCATACCTGCATTTGGTCCTTCAGTAACTTTATATTTTAAAGGAGCCCATTCACCATCATGTTTATGGATCAGATATGACTGACCTGCTGTAAAAGTATCTCCTTCTTTAATGTCATGACCGTCGCCCATCAGATATACACCATTTTCAGTGTGTGTCCCAAACGGATTCACTTTGATGGTCATATGCTCTGCACCCATCAGTGTAGTCCATTCCCATGCCTGACAGCCTAAGAATGCAAGTCCACCTACGATAGTCCATAACATCCATACCACTACCCCTCTTTTATTCTCCCGATGCCCTTCCTGCACTGCCCTAACCATGGTAAATGAACTGGCAAGTAAGATAAAGGTCATTACAGTTACAAAAAGCAAAGGTTTGTGGTGAAACCCACCAGGGAAGGTGCTGAAAACAAAATCAGGAACCGGCCAGGTAGGTACACTGAATCTTAATGCACCATAAGCGATCAGAAAACCGGAAAAAGTAAATGCATCAGATAATAAAAAGTACCACATCATAAGTTTTCCGTATGATGCTTTGAATGGTTCGCTGCCTCCCTTCCAGGAACCTCCTTCCGGAGAGTGCGCATGATCTTGTTCGTGTGCTAAAGTAACTGAAGCCATTGATATAAAAAATTTTATTTGCTTATTAATAAAAATAAAAACAGATACAGCCAGAGAAAATCAACAAAATGCCAGTAATTTAATACCAGATCAAATCTGTTTAATCTAACTTCTGTAATTTTATAGGTAAGGGTATATGCATGCAACTGAGCTACGATCAAAGCTGCTATTCCACCCAATACATGTAATGCATGAATCCCTGACAAAAGATAAAAAAAAGAACCGGAAACATTTCCCTTTAAATCTACCCCTATCTTGTACAACTCAGTCCAACCCTGATATTGCAAAAACACAAAAAATAAACCCAGGATAAAGCTTAAGGTTAGAAAATTTTTATATTTATTTTCACTGCCTTCTTTAAAACTCTTAAATGAAATATGGAGCGTTATACTGGAACAAATGATAACAATCGTACTAATATAAAATGCCATAGGCATACTGAACTCAAGCCAATTACCCGCAGCTTGTTTTACTATGTATGCGCTCGTAAAAGCACCAAACATCATAGTGATACTCGCCATGGCAGCCCATAATGCAAATTTATGGGGATGAATTTTATTTCTCTTATTTACTAATACATTTTCCATGTCCTTCTGTTTACATTAACCAATAAGAAATAAGAACGAAAGGCAAGTAAAAAAAAGAATAAAACATCAGCTTCAGTGCAGATGATTTATCAAATTTTTTATGAAAATTATAACTTAAAAATATATATCCAAGTGTCAATATCATAACAAACATAGATGCAGCAAAAGATGTATCCAGCCTGGTGTACATGAAAGCAATTACAGGTAATATAAGACTTCCATAAAATATAGCTGACAAACCAAGACCTCTGTCAAGACTACCTTGATTTTCCGGCAAAAGTTTATATCCGGCTTTCTGATAGTCTTCATACCCAAGGAATCCTATGGACCAAAAATGAGGGAACTGCCAAAGAAACTGAACAATAAACAGGCAAACAGCTAAAAGTGAAACTGTGCCTTCAAAAGCAGTTACTCCAATCATAACAGGTAACGCACCGGGTACGGCACCAACCGCAACAGCCAGTGTACTATATCTTTTAAGCGGCGTATAAACAAATGCATATATAATCATGGATAACATGCCTAAAAGGGCGGTAATCGGATTAAAAAGCGCAAGCAATGATATACCTATCAGACAACTTAAACCTGCAAACATCACTCCTTCTGAAGATTTCATCCTTCCGGTGGCCACGGGTCTGTTGGATGTCCTTGTCATAAGGATATCAAAATCCTTTTCAAGCACCTGATTCAAGGCATTTGCAGCTCCGGTCACAAGAAAACCACCCATTACCAATAACACTATTTCACTTAAGCTCCCGTTTCCATTGGAAGCAATAACATATCCTAATACTGAGGAAATGACCACTACCAAAGAAAGCCGCAATTTAACAAGCATCACATAGTCACCAAGCTTTAAAGCCCATAATTTATGTGCAGGAAGAACCGATGTGTATGTTTTATTATTATTCAAAGAATAAATATTGAAATCTAATAATTTAATGATCACCTACTTCACCTTCTTTCAAAGGTATGTGCTGCTGAACAAATTCTCTTTCATCTTTATTGTAATCATAAGCCCATCTGTGAACGACAGGTAGATTACCCGGCCAGTTTCCATGTATAGGTTCGATCGGAGTGGTCCATTCCAGGGTATTGGCTTGCCAAGGATTTTTTGTCTTCATTTTTTTACCATACCAAATGCTGTAAAAAAAGTTTATTACAAACACCAGCTGAATAAAAAATGCAATGATTGCAAATACTGTGATAAACTTGTTCATTTCAGTAAAATGTCTGAATGCATCAAAATTATCAAAAGAATAATACCTTCTTGGCACACCTGCCATACCTATATAATGCATAGGCCAGAATATAGCATAAGCACTGATCAGGGTACCCCAAAAGTGGATTTTACCTAGTGTCTCATTCATAAATCTGCCATACATCTTTGGATACCAATGATATACACCGGCAAACATACCAAAAAATGCAGCTACCCCCATTACGATATGGAAATGTGCAACAACAAAATAGGTATCATGCATTTGAATATCAATAGCTGAATTACCAAGAAATATTCCGGTCAGTCCACCTGATATAAACATGGAAACAAATCCAATTGAGAAAAGCATTGGAGTATTTAATCTAATATCTCCTCCATACAGTGTTGTGATCCAGTTGAATACTTTTACTGCAGATGGAACCGCAATGATCAAAGTAAATACAACAAAGAAATTGGAAATAAACGGATTCACTCCTGCCATAAACATGTGGTGTGCCCAAACAATAAAAGATAAAAATCCAATGGCCATAATAGAATAGACCATGGCTCTGTATCCAAATATTGGTTTTCTGGCATGAACAGACATTACTTCTGATACAATTCCCATGGCAGGAAGTATGATAATATATACTTCAGGGTGACCAAGAAACCAGAAAAGATGCTGATACAAAATAGGACTTCCCCCTACCCTATCCAAAGCCTGTCCTGCTATAAATATATCACTCAGGAAAAAACTGGTACCCAGACTTCGGTCAAAAATAAGCATAAAGAATCCGGAGGCCAAAACAGGAAAGGATAATAGTCCCAATATAGCAGTTACAAAAAATGCCCAAATAGGTAGTGGCATTCTCCATAGACTCATACCTTTTGTCCTGAGATTTAATATGGTAGTGATATAGTTTATCCCACCAAGTAAAACAGAAACCACGAATAGTGTCAAACTTACCAACCACAGAGTCATGCCTGTACCTGAGCCTGAAGATGCCTGTGGCAAAGCGCTCAATGGGGGATAGGCTACCCAACCGCCGGAAAAAGGTCCTGTACTTAAAAATAATGAGTAAAACATTACGATACCAGCCAAAAAGAAAAACCAATATGACAACATATTCATGAATGGTGAAGCCATATCTCTTGCACCCAGCTGTAATGGAATAAGTAGATTACTGAATGTTCCACTTAATCCTGCGGTCAATACAAAGAACACAATAATGGTTCCGTGCATTGTCACCAAGGCATAATAAAACTCAGGGGCTAATTTACCAATACCTGTAGTGGGGTCCACGACTATCCATTTCCCAAGAAATGGTTTAATCCAGGTAAGACTTTCTTCTGGAAATCCAAGCTGCATTCTGAATACAACGGACATAGCTGCTCCGATGATCGCCCAAATCATACCTGTAATCAAAAATTGTCTGGCTATAATTTTATGATCCATTGAAAAAATATAATGGAATATAAAATTAGTCTGGTATTTGTCACCATGATGATGTTCATGAAAATGATCATTAAAACCACTTTCTTTAATCAAAACATCTTCCTCTTGAACATTAACATTTGCCATTTAGCATTAAATTTTAAATTGTTATTTAGAAATTATTCTAAGTTCAGTTCTTCTGTTTTTCTGTCGGCCTTCCGGTGTATCATTACTTTCCAAAGGTTGATCTTGTCCATAACCTTTCGCTATCAATCTATCCGCACTCACTCCTTTTTCCACCAGATATGATTTGACTTTGTTTGACCTGTCTACTGAAAGTGTCACGTTAGCAGCAGCATCGCCGACATTGTCAGTATGACCGGCTAATTCGACTTTCAATTTAGGAAATCTTCCCATTAAGGTCACAAGGTTATCCAATTCATGTTTTGATAAGTCACTATTAAGATCTGATGATCCAGAAACATAAAACACATGGTCCAGATTGATCACATTTTTCATTGTGCCTGTGGTGTCATCAACATATCTTGCAACAGCAGACCTCAATTCAAAACCTCGGGCTTTGATCTCATAATCAAACAATTTTTTTCCTGCCCACGGATCTTTAGGTGTATTTCTGATATTTGTTGCATAAAAGGGTTTCTGTCCTGCCAACCAAGTATCAAACTCTTCCCTACTGACTACTTCAATAATTCTTCTCATTGAATAGTGTCCTTTACCACACAGTTCAGCACAAGCCAATTCATATTCAAAAGTCTCCCATTTTCGTTTGCCATTTGGTTCAGCCGGATCAGCTGGTACCTGCCATTCAGGAAACTTACTTAATTGTTCCCGAAACTCCTGAGTGGTTTTTACCGGCGTAAAAATAAATGAAGTCGGTAGTCCTGGTACTGCATCCATTTTAACCCTAAAATGCGGAAGATAAAAGTTGTGCAATACATCTTTGGCTGTTATCCTGACTTTTATAGTAGAGTCTTTAGGTAAAAGTATTTTATCCGTTCCTCCTAAAACTATATCGTCAACAGAAGCTTCATCATTCCAATCTATACCAAGACTATTGGCAGCAGGATCAATTAATCTGAAGTCTTTATTGCCTAATTTACCATCTGCACCAGGATATCTGATGTCCCATGCAAACTGATACCCGGTAGCTTCTATTTCAAGATACTTATCTTCTGATGTCAATGTAGGAAAGATATTGTTCCACGCAATCAGTCCATTGGCCACCAGGTATGTCATTACAATGGCGGGCACAACCGTCCAAATCATCTCCAATTTGGTATCATGCGCAAAAAATATTGCTTTACTATTGCCAGTGCTCCTATATTTATAAGAATACCAAAAAAGTGCAATATGAGTAAGTACAAAAACAATCCCTGTGAAAAATAAGGTCACATTAAAAATATGATCCAATTCAAAACCATGGGCTGATGCAGATGTCAAAGGCCCATAACCCAACATACTATTTTTGTAATAGAGGGCAGACCAGACACATCCAACCAGAAAGACTACCATGAAAACAACCAATGCAATACCCTGCGTATTATTACTGGATCGTTCTACTGCTTCTTCACCTCTGATGCGGGCAGCAAGCTCTGTGAGTTTTCCTATTTGAACCACAACAACGGCCAACAGGACAATTATTGCTAAGGCTATAAAATAAGTCATTTGTATTATTTATTCTTATTGTTTAACAATGTTTTTTATATCACATGATGATGAATACTCTCCTCGAGGTATGGATCATTTTTAGGCACTAAAGCAGATTTTGACAATATGGTAAGTGCTACATACAAAAACAAACCCAAAAACCCAATAAATGTTCCGACTTCAAGCAAACCCGGCATAGAAAAACCTGCAACAAACTGAGATGCATGTTCGGCAGCATGACCAGCCCCTGCAGCAACTTCATGACCAGCGTCTGTGCCATGTGCATCACTGTGACCAGCACCAGCTGAATGTTGTAAATTAATAAGCGCTCCTGGTTTGATCATTAGGAAATAGTCAATCCAATGCCCCAAAAGGCAAATAATGGCAACGAAACTAACAGATCCAAATTTTCTTTTTGTGTCATTTCTCATTAAAATAAAGAAGGGCACTAAAAAGTTTATAATTAGGTTACCAAAAAATAAAACCGGATAATTATCATAGCGTTCCCTAAAATAAATGGTC
>WBZP01003674.1_pt1 | contig 16449 bp, 14 predicted proteins | sample 5204301 | NCBI WGS metagenome assembly WBZP01 (sample SAMN12412401, study PRJNA552823) | activated sludge metagenome | isolation source: activated sludge from nitrification reactor of wastewater treatment plant... | place: USA: Pennsylvania | collected 2017
CCTTTCCGTCTACAATAAACTTGTATTCATAATTACCGGGGCCCAAAGCATATGAAAACTCCCAGCAATCGCCCGACCTTTTCATATACAATTCATCTTTGCGCCAGTAATTAAATGTTCCGGTAAGTAACACTGTACGGGCATTTTCATAACCTTTCAATGAAAACTGGAATGGTTTGCCCAGGTGGATGACAGAATTAAATTCATTGAATTCATTGGGAAAACGGTCGGGGTTCCCCGGGTCTGTCTTCCAATCGCCATCCACTACATATTTATACGTATGTGTTCCGTTGGCCAGGTATGCCGGTAACTCCCACCCTGTTTCGGTACGTTTCATGAGGGTTTCCCGTGGTTTCCAGTTATTGAAGCTTCCGGCCAGGAAGACCTTTTTTGCATTTGTAAATGTATCCAGTTTGAACAGGTAGTTCGTTTTATAATACACCGAGTTGGTATTCCCTTCTCCGTCGTTTTCCCGCAGGTAATTGTCGTCGTCCAATATCCATTTCCCATCAACGATAAACTTGTACCAGTATTTTCCGGGCATCAATGTAACATTTGCAATCCAGCCACTATCAGCCTTATTCATTGCAATAGCTCCCGGTTCCCAGTTTGTAAAACTACCGGCAAGCAATACCCGCTGTCCGTTCAGGTTACCGGGCAGAAAGAAGGTTACTACTGAGTCGTTAACTGCAAAACCGTCTTTTTTCTTAAAGCGGTTATAACCAAATACCTGGCCGTTATCCACGGAAGGGAACTGTGCCGATATGCTGTGGTCCCTGGCAGTAAATATGATCTTATCGGCTACGTTAACCAGGTCTTCGGAGCTGATCAACTGCTTGCTCAGGGCCAGCATGTTTTCTGTATTCAACACAATCTGCCAGCCCATCCTATTCAATGAATCAGGGTTGCCGCTTTTCAGCAGGTACTTAAGTGACAGGTCTTTCAAATCAAAATGTTCAATAAAGCTGTCGAGGTCCTTTTCACTGATATCTTTTTTTAGCTCGATATACATATTCCCGTCTTTCACCTTACAAACCTGTGCATCGGTACATAATGGAAACAGTATGCATAAAACGGCACATACAGCCATGCTGAAATATTTCCCCAATCCTGATATATCCGTCTTCATTTCCATATATACATCCTTCGTTTTACAAAGTTAAACCCAATTTTGTGCATAGAAAGGAAATCAAATCCTAAAATCCCATCCGTACACGAAACATATGATAAACAAGATTTTTCCAGGTTTGTTATCACTACCGGTAAAGAAGCAATACTGGTATTGCCGATCTTCATATTAGAAAGGTTTCCATAAAAGGCTTCCGTTTTTTTATCATGTGCCCCACGCAGGATTACTTTACGGCCGATCTCTACATTATCGAACACAGAATTTGGCAGCCGGCTGTCGAGCAGGTTTGTTTCCGCCCCGCAATCGATGATGAACCTGAGTTTTTTCCCTGCGATCTCCAGTTTGGTGATGATCTTGTTTTCAATAATATCGATGGGTAATTCGCTGTATGCCGATGTATCCTGCAGCATATCACTTTTATAGGTTTTTGCTTCTTTCTTTTTAACCAGGTGCAGATACAGCAGGTTTTTCTCATAATCTATGATCATTTCAAACTGCCTGAAAAGCTGTAACCCAAGCAGCCCCAAAATCTTCACTCCCTTGCTGTTTTCAATCTGCCCCAGGTTTGCCAGGTCGGCTTCCACCTTATGGTACCTGATATTTCCGAATGCAAACTGGTTGATATGAACCTGAATACGGCCACTAACGGAACCGGATATCCCCGAATTTTCTGTATCGGAACTGGTTATGGCCGGATAGCTCCTGAAATAAGTAAGGTTAAGCACCAGGTTAGGGGCACCGGTATCTAAGATAAAATTACCAACTGTGGAATCGGCCCTGCCCGGTACCAATATCAGGTTTCCCGCCCTGGTAAACGGGATAACACTGGTTGAATCGCTGGAAACGATCGGGTCGAAAAACAACTGGATATCAAAGCCGGGAACAGGTAATGAATCAACAGGTGTTGCGCCGGTTTCAGCTACCGGGATAGCATGCGATATATTGTACTGCAGCATAGCTGCAGCAATAAAAATAAAAATACCATATATCTTACTGCTGAACGGCAAGTTTATACCTGTTGGTTATGCTGTAAATATACAGTTATGTGAAAATCATTCTAAACCGTTGCCGTATCTATGTTGCCTGTTATAATTTTTAATGATAATTTGAAAGATGTGCCTATTTTCCCTTATTGCAACCATATAAACAGCCATACGGGAATCATCCCTACCAGTCCGCCGGCAATACCTGCAATGGCATCCAAATGTTCAGCATGTCCTTTACCGGATATGTACGAGAAAAGTTCAAACCCGTAGCAAATTACCAGCAACAGCACAAAAGACATCGCTGTTGCATGTATCAATGATACCGGAAACGTAAACAACCCGGTTAACATCAAAACGGCACCCAATGGTATCCCCACATAAAAATGCTTCCATTTATCAGGCCCCCATTTACCTGGTTTCATAAAAAATGAATTATACGCTTATGTTCAAATGTAACCCTAATAAGAAAAAAAAACCGGCATCTAACCGGGTTTTTAGTGTTTAAGGGTAAGGATTAAAAACTTAGACCAATCCCTATTTTCATCATACGGTTGTAGGCATCTACCTTTTTCCCGGCATCAATTTTAGATAAGCCATGGTCGTATGATGCCTTCAGGTTTATCCAATTGCTGAACTGGTATCCGATGCCGCCGGTTATACCTGCATCCCAGTGATTGAACTGAGATGTTACCGGTATCTTATAACTAAGCACATTAAAACCTAATGCGCCGGCAGAAACGGTAAGGTTGGAATGAACCAGGTACGACAATTGCGGCCCGGCAAATACCTGTAACCCTCCAAAATTTGCCTTTAGTAATACGGGCAGTTCCAGGTAATTCAACTGAAGCTGCGCCCTGGCATTTATTCCCAGTACATCAATGCCTTTCACATTCAGTGAACCTTTTAACTGGTAACCCTTCTGTGAATAGTTGATTCCGGGCTCTATGGCAATGCCTTTTGCAAGCGGTATACCAACATAAGCGCCGGTATAAAACCCTGTACGACTGCCGGTACTAACATAATCTCCGGCAACGTCAATAACATCTTCCAGGCTTTCCAATGCTTCGCCCCGTATATCTGCAGAGGAAACACCGGCATGAAACCCATAATACATGTTTGATTGTGCGCTTACGGCAGTTGACAATACCGCCGCAGTGATTAACAGGATATTTTTTTTCATAATTGTTCGGGAACCGGTTTTTACAGCCGCCCGGATGATGAGAAATAAATAAACCGCCGAAGATTAATGTACACTGCATAAGTTTTTGTTAAAGCACAAAACACCTGTTTCCCATCACAGGGCATATATAACTATAACGCATATACGCATATCATCATTTAACAGGATGCCTTTAAACGCCGGCATATACTTACGGTCTGAACCTTTTATACCGAAGCTTAACACATGCTGCATGAAATCCGGAATAAATTTGATAACATTGTAAAAACTAAAATCATGAACAGAAACAGGTTAATCCTATTCTCAACTGCCGGCATCCTGCTGGTTTCCTTATTCGTTTCCACATCCTGTAATACCATTGCCAGGGCAGCTGCCAAATACTGGACTAATAAGCAGATCAGGGAATTTATCGGGAAGTGTGAAGACAAATCGAGCATCATCCTTGGGAGTGAAAATGCCAAAAAATATTGTGATTGCGCTGTAGATGTGGTAGCTGAAAAATACAGGAATTATGAAGATGTAAAAAAAGCTTCCCTTACGGATGTACTTAAAATTGCCAGGGATTGCAAATAACCGGGCCTGTAAGCATTTCATGATCCGTAACATGCAAAAAATCATTTTGCATCAACCGTTTTTATCAGGATATTGCAGGCTGAATATTTTGTATGATAAAAGTTGCCATGATACCGGCGCGCTATGCCGCAACACGCTTCCCGGCAAAACTGATGCAGATGCTTGGCCAAAAAACGGTGATCAGGCATACGTATGACAATACGGTAGGCACGGGGCTGTTTACCGATGTTTATGTAGTAACAGACAGCCCTGTCATACTTGATGAGATCTCTTCACATGGTGGAAAAGCCATCATGAGCCGCAAAGAACATGAAAGCGGCAGCGACCGGATTGCCGAAGCCATCGCAGACATGGATGTTGATATTGTTGTGAATGTTCAGGGCGATGAACCATTTGTACAAAAAGCCCCCCTTGAAAAATTGCTGGATGCTTTTACAGATGAAAATGTTAAAGTAGCCTCGCTGATGCAGGTACTAACGGAAGAACAGTTCATACATGACCCCAATTATGTAAAAGTAGCCGTTGACAAATATTTCAATTCCCTTTTATTCAGCCGCAGCCCGATACCATACCACCGCGATAAACAGGTAGCGGTAACCTATTATGAACATATCGGTGTGTACGGTTTTCGCAAAAAGGCATTGATGGATTTTACCAACTGGCCGATGACAGCACTTGAATCTGCAGAAAAAATAGAATGCCTCCGTTACCTTGAGAACGGCATTCCACTGAAGATGATCGTTACGGAATATATGGGTGTGGAAATTGATACACAGGAAGACCTGGAACGTGCTGCCAGGTACCTGGAAAACATCAGCAGGTAACCAGTTATATATTTCATGAAAATTTTTATTCCAGATCAATTAATAACAGTTTATGAGTCACAGAAATTTCAAGATGATCGGATATGTGGTTTTCGGCCGCGGTTCCTTTAACCAGTTGGATGATATCATTATGCCCCACCGGAAACCGGGAGCTCCGATGATTTTCCTGGTAGATCATTATTTTGAAGGAAAGGCTTTGCCCGGCCGTATACCATTACGCGGCAACGACAAGATCATATTTGTGGATGTAACTTATGAACCAAAGACCACTTATGTTGATAAACTGGCCAATGAGCTGAAATCAGATTTTGGCACAGTGAGCGGTATCATCGGAATTGGTGGCGGGTCGGCGATGGACCTGGCCAAGGCCGTTTCGCTGATGATGAACAACCCGGGCAGCAGCGCCGATTACCAGGGCTGGGACCTCGTAAAACAACCGGGTGTTTATAAAGTTGGTATCCCTACCCTGAGCGGCACCGGAGCAGAAGTGAGCCGGACAACCGTTCTAACCGGGCCTGAAAAAAAGCTGGGCATGAATTCCGATTTCACCCCGTTTGACCAGATCGTGCTTGACCCGGAACTGACAGCCAATGCGCCTGCCAACCAGCGGTTTTATACCGGTATGGATTGTTATATACATTGCATTGAGAGCCTCACCGGCACTTTCCTGAATGAATTCAGTAAAAGTTACGGTGAAAAAGCGCTTGAGCTTTGCCGTGAGGTATTTGTGAACAAAACAACCTGGGATGATGAATGCGACGACAAGCTGATGATGGCTTCTTATGCCGGTGGCATGAGCATCGCCTATTCACAGGTGGGGGTAGCCCATGCCGTTAGTTACGGGCTCAGTTACCTGCTGGGAACCAAACACGGGATTGGTAACTGCATCGTTTTTGACAAACTGGAAGCATTTTACCCGGAAGGTGTGAAAGAATTCAAACATATGGTTGAAAAAAACCGTATTGATATCCCGCAGAACATATGCGCCGGCCTTACCGACGCCCAGTTTGATACCATGATCAATGTTTCACTTGGCATGAAACCATTATGGGAAAATGCATTGGGCAAAGGCTGGGAATCGGTTATGACCCGCGAGCGGTTACGGAAACTGTATGAACAGCTATAAACGATGGTTACTACCTGCTTTTAGCTTTTAACCCGGGCCATTAACAGGTCATACGGAAGCAGCCTGTTTATCCATCACTTCTTTAATAATATCAAGCATCTGCATACCTTTTGCCTGTACTTGTTCTTCAGTCCATAACAACCCGATGGCTGTAGAAACGCAGCGGCTCATGATGGCATCGCTGGCGCTGAAATCCTTATTGGCATGATGCATCACAGCAGCTTTATGGTCGGGATGCAATGCATTGAGCGTAACAGCATTTTTCAGGTGATCCCATTTCCGGATATAATGCCAGTTATTATCAAACCAATAGAAATTGCCCGCCAGTACGCCCCTATCCTTCATGGTGGCCACTACTGCTTTGGTAGCTTCTGCTGCAGGCAGGAACCAGCTGAGGAAAGTACAACTATCGCCATTTTCATCCGGGATTTTCCTGAATGTAATGCCCGGGGCCTGGCTGAGTATCTTTTTCAGTGCGGTGTGGTTCTTCTTTTGAATCTGCAGGAACATGTCCAGTTTTCGTATCTGCGCAAGCCCAACTGCAGCATGTAATTCACTTAACCTGAAATTATATCCTATAAAAGGATGCAGGTCTGCTCCCCTGTCAGCACCTTTATGGTCATGCCCGTGGTCGCTGTATCCGTCACAGGAAATATGGACATCTTCCCTGTTTGTCATCACCACACCGGCCTCGGCACAGGTGATCGTCTTAACAAAATCGAAACTGAATGTACCCGCATCGCCGATGGTTCCCAGCATCTTTCCATTATAGGTGCCACCAATGCTCTGGCAGGCATCTTCCAGCAACAACAGGTTATGTTCTTTACAAATAGCCTGTAACGCACCCAGGTTGGCCATACTGCCACACATATGCACCGGCATGATGCATTTGGTTTTGGGGGTGATGGCATTTTTAACTGCTACCGGGTCAAGGGTAAGTGTTTCATCTATATCAACAAATACCGGAATGGCGCCCACACTGAGAACCGCTTCAAAACTGGCTACAAAAGTGAATGAAGGCAGTATCACTTCATCTCCGTATCCAATACCAAGTGCACCCATAGCCGTTGTTAGCGCAGCGGTACCGCTACTTACCAACATGGCATGGCTGCAACCGAACTTGTTGCAGATGGCTGATTCCAGTTCTTTGGCCTTCCAGATGCCCTTTCTTGGCCCGTCGAAGCCATAGCGCATCAGGATTCCGGTTTCCAGTACATCAGTTACTTCCCTGCGTTCCTCGTTTCCAAAAAATTCATACCCGGGCATATAATATTCATTTATGAGATTACAAATGAGCTCAAAGATAAAAAACACAATCAGATGTATGAAATATAAGTGAGCGGCGGTAATAACCGCTTGCTAATGCCCGGTTTCCGTTCATAGAATAATAAATGAAGGTATTTTACATATCCTTATTTTTGGTTCACAGCATACATTTAAAATCATACATCATGCAAAAAATCTTCATTGGAACAATGATCATGGCAGGTTTATACTCCTGCAATGAAAGTAAAGAAACTGAACAACCACCTTTAAAACCCATAGAAGTGACTTATCCTGTAACTAAAAAAGACACATCTGTAAAGGATATGTATTTTGGTACGGCCGTTGCCGATCCGTACCGTTGGCTTGAAAATGACACCAGTGCAGAAACCGCAGCCTGGGTTAAAGCTCAAAATGAAGTAACGGCTAACTATTTCAAGCAGATTCCGTTCCGCGATGCTATCAGCAAACGTTATGAAACCCTGTTTAATTTTGAAAAGTTTTCTGCGCCATCCCGGGAAGGCAATTTTATCTATTACAGTAAAAACTCCGGTTTGCAAAACCAGTATGTTATGTACCGGGAACCTGTTGGTGGCGGTGAAGCAGAACTATTCCTAGACCCGAACACATTCTCTAAAGACGGAACTACTTCCCTGGCAGGTATCTCATTTACAAAGGACGGTTCCAAAGCCGCCTATAACATTTCGGAAGGTGGCAGCGACTGGCAAAAAATAATCATCATTGACGCCATCAGCAAAAAGCAGGAAGGCGATACCATGGTAAATATTAAATTCAGCGGCGCCAGCTGGAAAGGAAATGAAGGGTTTTATTACAGTACCTATGAAATGCCGAAAGATGGCAGTTTTCTTGCCGGTAAAACCGATGATCATAAGATCTATTTTCACAAACTGGGAACTGCGCAAAAAGATGACCAGTTGATATATGGCGGTTCTGGTAAAAAATTCAGGTACCTGAATGGCGGAGTAAGCGAAGACCAGAAATGGCTCGTGATCTATGGTCGAAATTCTACTTACGGCAATGATTTATATGTGCTTGACCTTACAAAACCCGGGTCAACCATTAAACAATTGGTGTCTGACATGAAAAACCAGCATACGGTGATAGATGTGGATGACCAGTTTTTTTATATTCAAACCGACCGCAACGCACCTAACGGGAAACTGGTTACTGCACCGCTTTCAACCCCGGAAGAGGCTAACTGGAAAACGTTAATAGACAGTAAACCGGAAGTACTGAATGTATCTGTAGGCGGTAATTCCATTTTTTGTTCTTACCTGAAAGATGCCATCAGCAAAGTGTACCAGTATGATAAATCGGGTAAGCAGTTGCGTGAGATTGAATTGCCAGGGCCCGGATCTGCCGGAGGTTTTTCTGCCAAGCGGGACGAAAAAGAACTGTTTTTCGATTATACCGGTTATACAGCCCCTTATACCATTTACAAACTTGATATCGCATCTGGTAAATCGGCTGTTTACAAGCAATCAAAAGTTGATTTCAAACCGGAAGATTTTGAGTCGAAGCAAATATTTTATACTTCAAAAGACGGCACTAAAATACCAATGATCATCACACATAAAAAAGGTATAAAACTGGATGGAAAGAATCCATGCCTGCTCTATGGATATGGTGGATTCGGCGCCAGCATCACACCGTTTTTCAGCACTTCCCGAATCATCCTGCTTGAAAATGGCGGCGTGTTTGCTGTTGCCAATATACGTGGTGGCGGTGAATATGGCGAGAACTGGCATGAACAAGGTATAAAAATGAAAAAGCAGAACGTATTCGATGATTTTATAGCTGCCGCATCGTACCTGGTAGATAACAAATTCACTTCACGCGATAAGCTGGCCATACAGGGAGAAAGCAATGGCGGGTTACTGGTGGGCGCTTGTATCACACAGCAACCAGGCATGTGCAAAGTGGCTTTCCCGTTTGTTGGCGTGTTAGATATGCTGCGCTACCATAAATTTACCGCCGGCGCAGGATGGGCTTATGACTACGGAACTTCTGAAGACAGCAAGGACATGTTTGTATATCTGCACCGGTATTCGCCATTGCACAATGTAAAGGATACCGCTTATCCGGCAACGATGATAGCCACGGCCGACCATGATGACCGGGTAGTACCCGCCCACTCTTTCAAATTTGCGGCAACCATGCAGGAAAAACAGAAAGGCGGAAACCCCGTCATTATCCGCATTGAAACTAAAGCCGGTCATGGCCAGGGAATGAGCACGCAACAGATCATTGCGTCTGAAACAGATAAATGGAGCTTTATGTTTTATAATATGGGCATTACTCCTTCCTATAAATAATTTCAGATACCTTATAACCCGGAAATATAAAGAGCCTGTAATATTACAGGCTCTTTTCTTGTGTTGTATTTGGTTGGTTTTGGTTTAGTTTCTTGTCATGTATTGCTCACCGTTATACATTTTAGCGGTTGTTTTCAGCTTTTCCGGCATATGGCTTTTAAATCCTGTGTTGGTAAAAAACCAGTAAGCTTCCGTGTTATCCTTTACCAGGGCGCTCATCAGTTCTTCAGTATAAGGCTGTATCATACCATTCTTACCAATCTGCAGGTAATACTCATCCACTGCAAACTGACCATTTACATATTTTTTGCTGTAAACATTCAGCCTGCCTTTGATGATCCTGATGGCAAAGCCCGGCAATGTTTCTGTAGCCACATGTGTTTTGCGGCCCGATATGAATGTACGCTGTGAAATGGCATAATGGTCCTTGTTCTGGTAGGCTTTTATGTCTGTTGCCTTGTATTTCGTTTTTCCATCTGCCAGCAGATAAGGTGTACTGACAGGGCTTGTAACCAGTTTAAGTGTTTTATATTCCTTTATGGTACCATCATTCAATTCTACAAAACAGGCTGCATTTTCATCTTTTGAAAATTGCTTTTCCGCTTTTTGCTGGGAATGTGAGATGGAACTGGTAGAACAGGCTTGAAATCCGAAAATCATGCATGCAAGCATGGCGGTTTGGTGTAAACGCTTTTTCATAGTTGTGGATTTTATCAGGGTTCAAGCTGAAAACGCTATCCTGCAACTAATATTGTATATCAAATAAAATATATTTTGGGAAATTAAAACCTGTAAAACCGTGTGATTAACCGTGATATACTCTTGACCGTACAATCTTACCCCAGTTCATTTCCAGGAATTCGGCTACCATCATATCGGGTTCGCCGGGTACAGAGCGCTTATATTCCATTACCGCCTGTTGTTCATCTGCAACCAGGTTAACCAATTGATAATGAAGGGCTGGCAATCTTTCAAATGCATCTGCCCACCAGGTGCGCAAGGCTTCTTTGCCTGAAATCCAGCCACCGGTTTCGGGTTGGCGGCTTTTTAATTTTGGGCTGTAATGAACCGCCTCTTCCGCATAGAGTGCCAGCAGGTCTTCCAGCGAATGATCATTAAAGGCATTGATCCAGTTCATAGCCAAATTCCTGTTATCAACCGGGTTACCCATACTAATATTTATTACTGTTCCTGTTAAGACTTTATTGTTAGCTATCGCTTATGATTATTCGCTGGTTATGAAATTTACGTGGTCAAAGATGGCTTCATTTATTTTTACATCGGCCTTGCAATCATAATACTTTTCACGCTGAACCAGCTTATCGTTCATATAAAAATCAACGGCAGTTTCTGACCAGGCTTTTCCAAATTGCCTGTGTTCATATAATATACCTTCTTCTTTCAGCGCGCCTTTGTATTTAATAAACTTCACTACCACCAGTTTTTCCTTGTCAATCCACAATTGGTTTGATTTGTCATCGCTGCCGGAAGCGCCAATCACATATACAGGTTTCCCTTTCCAGGTGGTTTCATGGAGTTTTTTCGTATCATACCCCATCCTGTTCAGTTTTGAAACAGCCGTATCAAAGGAATAAAAATACATGCCTCCAAGCAGAAAGGTCAGGTTATCGTCATTGTACCTTTTTGTAACCATTTTGTTCTTCCTGAAAACGAACAAGGAATCGCCCAGGTATAAAACGGCGTTCCCCGACTTCCTGTCATCAAAATCAATCCTGAATTTTTCAGGGAAAATGATGGCTTCATACCAGGTGGATGTCTTTACCAGGCTGTCGTTTTTGAAATGTTCGGTTGTTTGCGTGAAAGTGAAAGATTTGTACCAGTTACCTGCATAACGGGCATGCATTTCCTTTAATACATCCATTGCATCTTTATGGCCGGTAAAAGAACATAGCGCTGTTACAAGCAATATGGAAATAAACTTCATCATGGTCATTTTAGCTTTGTGAATAATTTAGATACAAAGTAAGGCAGAAGATTTCCATTACCATATAAATGGTATAAATGAACATATGGAAGTATGAACGGGAAATACGAAGCCCTGTCAGTTCATCAGCCCTTTGTATTGCTGGGTAACCTGCCGGATGATATAACCACTGATCCATCCAACATATGCATACTTTGGATAAATGAATTTCTTGGATGGATTGATGGTATTCACCTGTTGCACCAGTTCATCCAGGCAAATGGCGCCGGCAAGAAGCGCTTTCTGGTCATAGGTTTTCAGAACCCTGTTGATATTCTTCATGGAAGCCCTGGCGTCTTCTGCATTTGATATCAACGTGATGTCGGGTTGAGTAACTTTTTCATAGCTGGAAAAAACCAATCGCCTGAATTCACTGATATCGCGGCTGGTAATTTCGGTGTAATTATTATTCACGCTTTCGGGATGCATGATTGAAGCGATGGCCCAAACGATACCTCCGGAAATGTAAACGATATCCCTTGATTTAAAATCCCTTTTATTGGCAAACTCATATACCATGGCCCTGCCGAGGCTGTCTTTCCAAAGCTGTTCAGCAGTGCGGGCGTATTCATTGATGTCACCCATCGTTTTTGATTCAATAAGCCTTTGAAAAGATTTGGTTCCAAGCGGAAAAGTAACCGGTACAAATACCTTATTGGCATTAAAGTAACCACCCTTGGTGTTACCGCTGCCAACATCCAACTGGTTTGTACTAAACCTGTTTTTTTGCGGTACAATGCCCAGGAAACTTAATTCGGCTTCCTGTATGGCGGTAATATACTGTATCCTTATACTTGAATCAAGGTTTTTGGGCCTGATTATACTGGCAAAATAATCAACCTTATTATACCTGTCTAATTCCATCTTTAAACCGCTGCTGATAACGATGAAAACCCTTTTAGCCGGTACAGCATATTTGTTCTTAATTATGTTATAAAGCAATTCTATTGCATCCTGTGTTTCTTTTTCGCTTTGGTAAGAAAGAGAAGCCGCATCTGTATTGATGGCCGTATCTGCCTTTAACGTATAGTCGTATTCACGGTCTTTACTCAGTTTTACATCAATAACGGTCATTTTAATCCCTTTAGCCCCAATTTCCACACCTGCATAGAGTTCCCCTACTCCCTGGGCGCTTTTTAAGAGGCTTTCTACAATATTTGCCATTACGGTAAGTCCCTGGCTCTTATATTCCTTAATGGCCATTTCATAAGCTGCAACAGCCAGTTTCGGCTGATCTGTTTTTGTGTACAGGTTACCCAGCCCTTTATGTGCCACAGCCATGCAGTATATGTCATTGCTAACACGGGCTTTATCCAGCCCCTTTTTAAAATACTCTTCTGCTGCATCAAACTGCTGTGCTTCCATCAATGTACCGGCTGTTTCCAGCAACCGGAGCGTAGCCTGGTTTTTAATCCGCTGTGCCTGAGTTTGTAACGCAGAAAAAAATAAAACAGTTACTAATAATCTCCTTAACATAGGTAATAATTAATACGATGAATAATCAGTAAATGGCTGAATTATTTGCTGATGGGTTATCTTTTCAGGGGAAAATGGTGCTTACTTCAATAGTTTAACAGGTGTGGATTATAGGTTACTGCCGCTAAGGTAAACTTTGTATCCAAAAAAAAAGGCGTATTGGGCAACATGTGTAAAGAAAGATGAAAATGGTGGAAAAAAAAGGCATTTTTGTATCATTCCGGATATGCGGTAATCCATCCGGAATGCCGGAATGGCTCCCATTTGGTGGATGCCAGGTCTGCACCGGGATCAACCATTGGCCGGGCTGGATTACGGTTGAGTGACACCGATCCAATAGCAAATACCTGAACACCCTGATACCCTTTTTTTTCAAACCCTTTTTTTATATACTGTGCATATTGCCAGATAATATCCGGTGAAGTGGATAATGTTCGCATATGCGATAAAGAAAATATTCTGGATGGCTCAATTTTCCATGATTTTTTACTAACCGGGTCATACACTTTATAAAACAGGTTTCCACTTTTTGTACGCAGCATCATTTTCCAACTCATGCGGTAACCTTCTTCGGTCCAGAATACATTACCCGGAAACATCAAATACCTGACCGGCAACAGTAATTGGAAGAGCATATACAGGAACAGGCAACCTGTAACCAGTTTTGCCATTGCCGGTTTCATATCAAACCCATTGGCAATGGAAGGAATGATTGGTTTCTTCCTGAAAAATATCCTGTTAACCTGGTATGCGTCAAAGAAGAAAATGGTTAATGCTATAGAGAGGTAAGGAAAAATGCCCAGCTTAAATGTATACGAATTAAACAGGTGAAAACAACAGGAAATGATAAAGGCGAAGTACCTGGTCTTTTTAATGAGCAGCAACGGAACAATCAGCAGGTCGAAAAGAAATCCGGCATAACAGATAAACCATTGAAACCATTCATTGCCGTAAATGATTCCCAACAGTGGATGCTGGCTTAACCGGGAAAACTGAATGGCAATGAACTTTCCTGAAAACCAGTCGGGGGTTATTTTGCTCATAGCAGCGAAAAAATACATCACAGAAACCTGGAAGATGAATATGCCGATGCAGTACCAGGGGCATGTTGCTGACTCCCTTACGGCGCCCCGTTTCACATCAGCAGAAAAATACCTGTTAGCCGGCAGGAAGGCCATGATCCAGCATAACAATAATACCAGGTAATAATGGTTATTGTAACCCGCTTTCTGCATCAGGTAAAGCAGGGTCCACATCAGTGCATAGGCAAACATGGCAAAGCGGTACCAGGCGCCAATCATCACCAGTGCTGCCAGTATGGCCATCACCGCAACATACCAGTACATACCCGGCCCGGCCAGTGACTGAAGAAACTCAAATCCGATAAAAGTGAATGTAAAGGGCGGTGATACATAATGCTGGTATACGGTACCGTTAGCTATTGTACTTACCGAATGCAGCATCAGCAGGAAACCGAACATGATGCGGAAAGCAATCAACGGTGCAATATTCACCTGCCTGTATAACCAGCCAGTTGCCGGTAATAATCCGGGTTTATTGGTAATAACTGCTTGCATGTTGCCGGATTGAATGAAACCTGCCCTATCAAAAGTATGGAAAAGTATTTATTGAAACCAGGTACCGGCCGTTACCGCCTTACCACTATATCAATCACTTTTTTACGGTCGGTGCTTACCCAGCGAAAGCGAATGAAGAAGGATTTACCGGTAAGTGATTTTAACCGGAAGGGTATTTTAGACAGGTAATCTGCCAGGTTATCTTCCATAGACCCTTTCACCTGTTTCAATTGTTTGTCGGGAATCTTTATTTCTGCCAGGTTATTGTCGTAAACCCAGAAGCTTTCTTTTCCCGACAACAGTTCGGTCATTGATGTACCTTCAATAGATTTCATATCCAGGCTCAGGTATGCCATTTTTGGCGAAACCCTGATGCTTGTGTCGGTTGTTACATCCAATTGCCTGATTTTTACGATGGCTGATCCGGCACTTACAACGCCATCTCCATTTAGCAGGTTCACCGTTTTTGAAAGCAGCATCTGTTCGCCCGGTTTGGCTATGATAACAGGCATCTCTACCCGCAACTGATTTTTGCCTTTTATGTCGTAGAGCCTAACCAATATCATACAGGCTGTTTCTGATTTCAGCATTTCCTGGCGTAACGGAACTTTCACCTGCAGCAGTTTTGTGCCGGAGGCCTGTAAGCCCTTCATCTCAGTATCTTTAAAGTAGTTGGGTATTTTATACAACACGGCGGCTTTAGAACCGGTCACTGTAATTTCTGCCCCTGCAAAAATCAGCTTTGACCTGTCTTCCAAAAAACCAGCCGGCGCCAAAAAACTGATTTCTACTTCTTTATTTGCATTAACCGTATTACTTAACAGGTATGCGCCATCCACTTTTAGGGTTATCTCTTTTACAGTGAGCCCTTCCTGGAAATAGCGGCAACCGGTAAAAGCCAATATTCCTGCCTGCTGCCCGGATGAATTTATGGGTGTTACTGCAATAAATGCTAACAAAAGCGACAGTGTCTTTAATACGGGTTGCAAGTATTTCCCGGTGCGATTAAGCGGCATGGATAATTTCATGAAATTGTATTCAACATTTATAAAACAGCGGCAAACCTGATGTTAAAACTGAAATAGGAATCATTGTTTTTCGGATTACCCCGTTCATACCCGATATTGGTATTGTGTGTGGGGTTTAATTCCTTTTGGCGGTCGTTTAACATCAATGCATTGGTAAGCTGTGTTCCGGTGAAATACTGGTTATATAAATTAGGGTCAATGTAAAAGGTGCTTACATCGTCGAGGTAATCGGTAAACAGGATGCGTGAGGTGCATTCCAGGCTTATATTCAGCAGCGGGTTAACCTTGTATTTTATGCCTATGCCAACCGGGCAAACCAGTTGCGTAAGCTTATAAGGTTTCCTGTCGGGATATTCCCTGAAACCCTGCCCTTCTGTGCTCAGCGGCTGAAGATCGATCCATTCGTCATTCAGTTTTGCCTGCGGGTTGAATTTGAAAAAACCGATGCCGCCCAATATATAAGGAGAAAACCGGGGGAGTTTTTTAGCATACTGATATCTTCTGAAAAATACGGGGTGGATTTCTGTAATGAATACCACTTCCTGTATGCTGCTCCTGAAACTGAGATTGCGTTCATACCTTCCTAAAGTTGACTGGCTAACCGATTTCAAAGATTTATCATCTGCTTTCACTTTCCCAAAAGTTGCTTCCAGCCTCAAGCCAATAGCATTCCTGTACAGCATATTTACAAAAATACTGGCATCAATTTCAGCATACCTCATATTGAAATCCTTGATGAAGTTTTTCCCAATCCCTTTCCTTCCACCGAGGTCGGTAAAACAATTCATCAAACCAACGGAAGCACCTGCTTCATACACCAGGTCCCGGGTGAAATACACATCTTCATGAAACGGGTATTGAGCGTTTGCCTGCTGAATACCGCAACAACACAGCATGCCGGCATACAGCAAACCAATAATTTTTTTCATTCGTAAATCTCCTTGTGAATAGAATCCGGTCCGGCATA
>WBZP01003675.1_pt1 | contig 16446 bp, 17 predicted proteins | sample 5204301 | NCBI WGS metagenome assembly WBZP01 (sample SAMN12412401, study PRJNA552823) | activated sludge metagenome | isolation source: activated sludge from nitrification reactor of wastewater treatment plant... | place: USA: Pennsylvania | collected 2017
ACCCCAGGTCGTCCCAGGTCAGGAACAGGACGTTCGGAGCGCCCTCCGGTGCCCTGGGCGCAAGGTACGGCGTCCAGTCCGGCTCGGAGTCCCGGATGTCGAGCTCGATGCGGCCGTTGAAGTGCTTGGGCATGGTGTCCTCCGGTCACAGGAACGACGTGGGCCAACGCCCGTGGTCGACATGTTCAGTCTTGTGTCCCCGTCGCGGTGGTGTCCTCATCCTCTGGGGGTGAACGCCCACGACCCGGGTGTCTCCGAACTGGCCACGCTCCGTTCGGGCGGGGCGAGCGCTCAGGACTGGTGGCAGTGCTTGGCCTTGCGCCCGCTGCCGCAGGGGCAAGGATCGTTGCGACCCACCGAGGCGAACATCTGCATGATCTCGTCGGCGTAGCGGCCGCCTCGGAGCAGCTCGGCCATCAGCCGCATCGGGCCGTCGACGTGGTTGAAGAAGTTCCGGTAGCCGGCGCAGAGGTAGTTCAGGCCGACCTCGCCGTCGGGTGTGAGCGTGAACCGGTTCTTCGGGCACTCGCCGTTGCACGCGAAGCGCACCTCGCAGTTGCGGCAGTACGCCGGCAGCGTGTCGAGCTTCGCCTGGCCGAAAGCCCGCTGGCGCGGCGAGGCGACCAGCTCGACCATGTGGGTCTCGACGATGTTGCCGAGCAGGTGAGCGGGCTCGACGAAGTGGTCACAGGAGTAGACGTCGCCGTTGTGCTCCAGTGCGAGCGCGTCGCCGCACGTGCGGCGGAAGATGCACATGGGCGCCGGGAGCTCCAACCACGAGGCGAGCGCAGCGTCGAACATCTGCACGAACACCTCGCCCACGTCTCGCCGAACCCACTCGTCGAAGATCGTGGTGAGGAACGCCCCCCACGCCGCCGGATCGACCGACCGGTCGGTGACGGTGTCGCCCTCCTGGAAGCCAGTGTCGTTCTCGCGCTCGACGATCGGGATGAACTGCATGTGGCGCAAGCCGAGCTCGTCGCGGAAGTAGCGGTAGACGTCGAGGGGGTGGGACTGGTTGGCGGCGTTCACGGTGCACAGCACGTTCACGTCGACGCCGCGGTCCTGTAGGTGTGCCAGACCGCTCAGGACCCGCGCCGAGCTCGGGCGGCCCTTCTTGTCGACCCGGTACCGGTCGTGCAGCTCGGGTGGTCCGTCGATGCTCAACCCGACGAGGAACCGGTGCTCGGCCAGGAACCGGGCCCACTCGTCGGTGAGCAGCGTGCCGTTCGTCTGGATGGTGTGCAGAAGTCGTTGGCCGGGGCGGCGGAGACGTTCGGCGAGCGCGACCGTGTGGCGGAAGAAGTCGATCCCCATCAGGGTCGGCTCACCGCCCTGCCACGCCACGATCACCTCGCCGTCGGGCTGTGACTCGAGGAGCTGGCCGATGTAGGTCTCGACCACGTGGTCGGTCATGCGGAACCGGTCGCCCGGATAGAGCGTCTCCTTGGCGAGGAAGAAGCAGTACTCGCAGTCGAGGTTGCAGATCGGGCCGGTGGGCTTGGCCAGGAGGTGGAACGCCCGCCGCGCCGTCAGCTCCGGGAACACGGGGGTCGATGGAGCGGGCGACGGCTGACGGCCGAGCTCCACTGGCGTCGCGGCTGGTTGCGTCATCGTCGCCGTGGCGGGTTGCGCGTCACCGTCTTCACGCTCCCATCCTGCCCGACCACGATCACGCTGCCGTCACCCCCTGCGGGCGAGGGAACGCGTGCAACACCTCGCGCGCCTGGTCGGTCCATCTCGGTGACTCCGCTCACGTGGGCAGTGCGGATCCAGACGAAGTGCTCGAACACCGAAGAGCGCGGTGTGCGAACGGTCGGACCGTCGTCGAGGTGCGCCACGTCGGCGTCGTCGACCGGTTCGACGTCCTGGAACTGCACCTCCCCACTCGTGATCGTGTGCGGGTCGGCTGCGTCGTAGGTGGCGTCACCGCGGGCGCGCAGGACCTCGAGAGCGGTCGGCGTGTAGCGCTGGTCGGTGACGGCGACGCCGCCGATCACGGCGAACGGCGGGATGTCCTCGGCTTCGAGCGCGGCTGCCGCCCGCACGAGCGGCACCATGGCCGGGCCGGGAAGGACGACCGTGGGGACGTCAGCGCTCATGCCACACGGCCTCGCCGTCGGGCCGCCACTCGGCGAGCACCTGGAGCGACCTTGCGTCGCCCACTGCTGCCAGGTCGAGGGCGGCGGCCACCGGGTGGACCAGGAGCCACCCGTGGTGACGCCGTCCACCTGACGCCGGATCGGGGGGCGCGGTCACCTGGTGGACGACAGGCACGGCGACCGAGGCGGCTGCGGCCAGGGGATCGGAGGCTCCGTAGCGCCGGACGGCGACGGACAGCAGCACGGGACCGGGGACGTAGAGGTCGAGCGGCCCGTCGGCCGCGGTGACGATCGGCGCGCCGAGCTCGATAGCGGCCTGGGTGCCCCCGAGCCGCCAGGTCGGTTCGGTCGGGTCGTGCGCTCGATCCCAGTCCTTCGGGTCGGGGACCTTGGCGAGCCATCGCCGGTCCGTCGGCGCCCATTCCCGGGCGAGCGCCCAGAACAGCTCGGGCAGCACTGGTTCCCCGTCCCCGGTGAGCAGCCCTGCGCCGATGAGGGCCCGTCGGGCGTCGCTCGTGGAGGAGCGGGCGAGGTCGAACTGGTCGGCCGACGTCGTGGTCAGGACCGGGCGCGGGTCGTTGTCGTACCGACGCCGGAGCAGCTCTCGAGGTCAGCGGTGGAGTCGCGCCCGACCTGCACGTCTCCCACAGCCTCGACGAGCGCGGCCACTGCCTGCTCGCGCAGGCTCCGGTCGAGAACGTCAGTCGATCGCCGGGCCATGCGGCAAGTGCAGGCACCTCCGGTATCCGGGTATACCCGGATACCGGAGGACGCTCAGTGGGGGTCCACTGACCTGCGGGTTCACGCGAACAGCCCGACGCCCTTTCTCGATGGTCCCGCTCTCCGGCGTGTCGCCGCCCAAGCGGCGCGGGATCGCGGGTCCGTGGTGTGTCGGTCCGTGTGGAACGGGTGAGGAGAACCGAACTCCCGTATTCAGCTTGGGAAGCTGCTCGCCGCGGTCGACCACGGCCGGCAGATGCAGGGATCGGCAGGCGCGGCGAGGTCTCCGTGTGTCGATGAGTAACGGCCCGTGACCCGGGGTACTGCTCCGTAGGGTCACGGGAAGGTCACGCCGCTACAGGTCGGTCAGGTCGTCCGGGGTGTGCCATTCGCCGAGGAGCCTCACGTCGAGGACGGTGCCGGCGGGCTTCTCGGGGAAGACTGCCAAGACGTGGTCGACTCCGGTCGCAGACGGCGAACGGATGGCCTGGAAGGCATGCTCGTGGGCAGCCTCGCCGATCTCCTGCGTGAACCGGTGGTCCTCGCGGACAACATCAGGCGGGGCGATGCCGATCGCGTCCAGGGTCGCCGCGTCGGTGAGGTCGAGGACCTTGTCGAGGTCGGCGCTGATCTCGAACAGCTCACGAGGCAGGAGGGCATCGACGTTGAGCCCCTGCCGCTCGGCCTGTCGCGTCAACTCCGCGACCACGCATGGTCGAGTGAGGCAGAGGTAGAGCACCGGGAAGCTGTGCGGCGGGTTGAACCGGCCGCCAAGGCGTCGTGCACCGTCACCGTTGCGGGGATCGAACTCCTTGGCTTGGTTCCGGTAGGCGACGACGGAGAGCGAGGCAGCCGGCGCGAGGCCGACCGCCCGAGGATCGAGCGACGGCATGTCAGATGGTCACGCCTTCCGCCAACGCGAGCAGCAGGTCGACGACGCGCTGGTACTGCCCGGCAGCGATGAGGTCGAGGGGCTTCTCGTAGCCGAGGTCGGGGTTCGGCGAGCGCATCCAGAACCGGGCGGCGTCGTCGCGCATGACGCGCCGAGCGAGGTCGACGACGGCCCGGAGCTCGAGCAGGCGCTCCTCGGCGTCGCGCCGTGGGGTGGCGGCGTCGGCCTTCCACCGGGCCACGCTTCGAGGGTTGGTGTCGCTCACCCGCGCCAGGTCGGCCGTGTTGACGACGTCACCCTCGCAGAGGTGGTCCAACAGAGAGGTGAGTGTGGTCATGGTCTCCTCGTCGCCCCAACATGTAGCGATACGTCGCGCGTATGTCAGGCTATACGTCGAGCGCTCGTAAGGAGACAATCCAACGGACCTCGACTTCGGACACGGCTTCATCCCGCGCATCGGCGACGAGAACTACAAGGCGGTGGACCATTGCGTAGGGCCGACGGACCTCTTCTCCGCTGCGCTCGATCTGCCGCGGGCAATCGTCGAGCCGGGCCCCGACCTCGCCGCTGCATGCTGGACGGACTGGCCGAGGCGATCGAACTCCTCGCCGCGCGACGTGATCCCCGTGTCGCTACAGGCGTGCTTCGATGAAGCTCGGCGGGCGACTGGGCTCCCCCAGTTCACCCTGCATGATCTTCGCCATGAGGGCGGCACGATGGCTGCGTGGACGGGCGCCACCGCCAAGGAGCTGATGGCACGGCGCGGGCACTCCACCCACGACGCCGCGCTTCGCTACCAGCACGCAGCGCAGGCCCGCGACGCCGAGATCGCCGCGAAGATCGATGCGTTCCGACCGACATCCCCAGCGAGCCCTCGCCCGTCGGAGCGGTTGGCTACCAGTACGGCGGTGGATCCTGTGACGGATCAAGCGTCTCGTGACGCCGTCGAGTCGGGTTGATCCCGCTGATCTTCACGAGCCGTTGCCCATCGACGGCGGCAAGCTCGTCAACGATCTGAGGCATGGCGACCACGACCGATGCCACCGCAGCGCCGAGACCTCGAAGCCCGTCGCCTTGGCGGAACCTGACGTGATGCATGCCGGAGGCCTTGATCAGACGGCATTCGTCGGGGTCGCTCAGCTGGTTCGAGTCCTTGGTGACCAGGAGTTCGTATCCGGCGCTCGCTGCGTCGGGGAGCAGGAACCGGTCCTTCTTGCCCTTCCAGCCGAGTCGGTCGACGTGCTCGATCGGGTGTCCCCGCAGGACGCGACTGAGCAGGTCCAACGTCTGGATCGGCACGTTCTCGTCGAGCAGGACCTTCACGCCACTTCGAGGTCGCCCGACCTGTACCGGTCGACCTCATCGGCGAAGTCGGTCGCGTCCCTCGCCCCTGCAGCGCTGACCGACGGGTAGAAGCCCTTGATCTCGGCGGGACCCACGCCGTCGCGCACGAGTGAGGCGACCGAGTCGAACGCGACGCGGGTTCCGCTCACGATCGGATAGCCGCCGAGGGTCTCCGGGTCGACTGCGAGGTGCCGCCTCGGCCGCAGGAGATCGACGACCTGATCGCCACGCTGGTTGGTGAAGGGCGCGAACACTTCGCCGAGCGTGCCAGCGAGACGACCTGCACCGGGCTGCTCGACGAGATCGATGGCGACGTCGCCGTCGGGTGGAAGGAGGACGATCGAGGATCCTTCAGTCACGAGTCGGTACTGCGAGAGGTGCGCGGTATTGCCGAGCTCGCGCAGCGTGTAGACGGCCTTCCGGACGCGCTGGAGCGAAACCGACTCGCGCAGAAACACGAACGTCCTCAGAGCGATCACGTCGCGGAACGAGTAGAGGACGCGGCCGCCGGCTCGGGGAAGCTCGGGTGCCAACAGGGCGCTGTCTCCACCAGCTCTCCAGTACTGGAGTTGGCCGAGGCTTGCACCGCTCAGTGCGGCGGCTACTGGCGACGGATACGGCACGGCAGGACCTCCGTGTCCTGTTCTAGCCGCAAGCGTGTTCGAACCCGCATCTCATTGGACCGGATCGGCATGTGCAACATCGCGGATCGGGTCGAGTCGGTACTCCGCGCCGAAAACGGCGGAACCCCTGCCGTAGCAAGGGTTTCGCAGCAGAGCGGGTGACGAGAATCGAACTCGCGTATTCAGCTTGGGAAGCTGATGTTCTACCATTGAACTACACCCGCGTAGTTCGTCGACCTGGCCTGACGGCCGACCGGCGAGCGCCCACTGTAGCGTCCGCGTCAGGGCTCCCGTCCCGCCCACGTCGACCCGCCGGCGGGAGGGCAGCAGGGCGCCGACTACCGTTCGGACGTGATCCTCAGTGACCGGACCATCCGTGCCGAGATCGAGTCCGGCCGCATCGTCGTCGACCCGTTCGACCCCGCCATGGTGCAGCCGAGCTCGATCGACGTTCGCCTCGACCACCGGTTCCTGGTGTTCCGGAGCCACACCCGACCCGTGATCGACGTGAAGCAGGACCTGTCGGATCTGACCGAGCTCGTCGAGGCCGACGACGACCGGCCCTTCATCCTGCACCCCGGCGAGTTCGTGCTCGGCTCGACCGCCGAGCGCGTGGGCATCCCCGACGACCTGGTCGCCCGCATCGAGGGCAAGAGCTCCCTCGGGCGCCTCGGCCTTCTCATCCACACCACTGCGGGCTTCGTCGACGCCGGCTTCGAGGGCCACATCACCCTGGAGCTGTCGAACGTCGCGACGCTGCCGATCACCCTGTATCCGGGCATGAAGGTCGGCCAGATCTCGTTCATCCGCATGGACGGCCCCGCCGAGCACCCGTACGGAACCGGTGCGTTGGGCTCCAAGTACTCCGGTCAGGTCGGCCCCACCCCCAGCCAGTACTGGAAGAACTTCGACGCCTGAAGCCTCCGCGTGTGGGATCGACGCGTCAGTGGTCGTTCTCACACGCGAACGACGGTCGAGGGCGGGCGGTCAGCTCAGCCGGTCGATCGCCTCGACCAGGCGTTCGGCCTCGACCGGTCGGATCAGCACCGAGTCGGCTCCGTCGGCCAGCGCCGAGTCGGCCGCGTCGGCGTCGTCGACCACGACCACCACCGACACGCCGCGCTGACGAGCCGAGAGCGAGCCCCGCAGGTCGGCCACCAGCGTCGTGGCCGGAGTGGCCAGAACGATGGTGCTGGGCGGGTCGGACAGCGCCGTGCCGGCGGCGAGCGCGACCGAGTCGGTGAGCAGGACCTCGGCGCCCGCCTCTCCCAGCAGGTTGCCCAGCATGACTCCGCCGGGATCGCCGGGCCGGACCACGACGACGACGTGGCCCAGCGTCACGACCGCTCCGTCAGTCCTCGGAGGCCTCGATGGCCTCGGCGATCGGGGGCTGCGCCAGCGGGTCTGCGTTCTCGATCGCGTCGAGGACGTGCATGGCCAGGTCGCCGACCTTGACATCGTCGTCCTCGACGCCCTGGGCCTTCACACCGTCGTCGATCATCACGTAGCAGAAGGGACATGCGGTGGCGATGCGGGTCGCCCCGGTCGCCACGAGCTCCTGGGAGCGCTCGACGTTGACCTGCTTGCCGATGTGCTCCTCCATGAACATGCGGGCGCCGCCGGCGCCGCAGCACATGCCCTTGGTGCCCGAGCGGGTGGCCTCGACGATCTCGACGCCGCCGAGGCGACCGATGACGTTGCGCGGGGCCAGGTACACGTCGTTGTGGCGGCCGAGGTAGCACGAGTCGTGGTACACGATCCGCTCCTCGAGCTTGGCGCCCGACAGGTCCAACCGGCCGCTGTCGATCAGCTGCTCCAGGAACTGGCTGTGGTGGATCACCTCGTAGTGCCCACCGAGCTGCGGGTACTCGTTGCCGATCGTGTTGAAGCAGTGGGGGCACTGCGTGATGATCTTGCGCACTCCCATGCCGTCGAGCGTCTCGATGTTCTGCATGGCGAGCATCTGGAAGATGTACTCGTTGCCCGAGCGCCGGGCCGGGTCGCCGGTGCAGTTCTCGGCCGGGCCGAGGATGGCGAAGCTGACGCCGGCCCGCTGCAGCAGCTTGGCCATCGCCTGGGTGACCTTCTTGTTCTTGTCGTCGAAGGACCCGGCGCAACCGACCCAGTACAGGTACTCGGCGGTCATCGGGTCCGAGCCGTCGATGATGTCGATCCCCTCGAGGTCCTTGGCCCAGTCGCCGCGCTCGGCCTGGCTCATGCCCCAGGGGTTGCCCGAGTTCTCCATGGCCCGGAAAGCGGTGCCCAGCTCGGTCGGGAAGTCGGACTCCATCAGCGTCAGGTAGCGACGCATGTCGAGGATCTTGTCGAGGATCTCGATGTTGACCGGGCAGTTCTCGTCGCACGCCTTGCACGACGTGCACGACCAGATCTCGTCGGTGGTGATCCGCTCGAACAGCAGGTCGGCCGACACGGTGATCTCGGAGTCGACCCCGATCGGGGGCGACACGACCGGGTTGCCGGTGGCGGCCATGACCTCGCCGGTCTTGAGCACGATCTCGCGGGGGTCGAGCGGCTTGCCGGTCGCGTGCGCCGGGCACACCGCGGTGCACCGGCCGCACATCGTGCAGGCGTCGGTGTCGAGCAGCTGCTTCCAGGTGAAGTCCTCGACCCGGTAGGCGCCGAAGCTCTCGAGCTCGGTCTCCATCAGGTTGGGCATGGCCTTCATGGCGCCCTTGGGGCGGTCCTTCTCCGACAGGTACATGTTCAGCGGAGAGGTGAAGATGTGGCGCAGCATCGTCACCGGCAGGATCACCAGGAAGGCGACGAAGGTGAGGATGTGGGCGACCCACATGACCTGGTGCCAGGTGTCGAGGTTCGACATGTTCTCGAACACCAGCGCCAGCGGGTAGCCGATGAAGCTCCACTTCTCGAAGCTCGGCATGCCGGTGTCCGCGATGCGGAAGCCCTCGGCCAGGAACCCGGTGACGCCGATCGCGGCCAGCACGCCGAGGATGACCGCGTGCTCGGGCTTGGTCTTGATGCGGATGCGGTACGGCCGCTGGATGTAGCGGCGCACGATCGCCCAGGTGACGCCGGCGAGGAACACCACTCCGCCCAGGTCGCCGATGAACGAGAACGCCTCGTAGACGCCGCCGTGGAGGAACTTGAGGCCCTCGGGCAGCTGGTGGTTGATCTCCAGGATCGAGGTGACCGCGAGCAGCACCAGGAAGCCGAAGTAGATCATCGAGTGCATGATCCCGGCGGCGGGGTCGCGCAGCAGGGTCTGCATGTACAGCCCGGCGCGGAGCTTCTCCATGCGCTTCTTGGCGTTCTTCGGGGTGATCGTCCGACGGTCCGGGCCGCCGCGCTCCCAGTTGCGGACGCGGTTGGCGAACATCACCGAGCCGATGATGAACATGATCGGGATGACCACGTAGAACGCGAACTTCAGGGCGCCGGGGACACCCCCGAACACCTCGCGCTGGATTGGCGAGTCGTCGTGCCACTGCAGGGTCGACGCCGCAATCCCCGACACCACCACGATCAGCGCGATGACGATGCCGATGGCGACCGAGATCTGGTGCGGCTGCAGACGCTTCGGTCCCGGAACCGGCGCCGGAGCGTCGGAGTCGTGGGTGGCGTCGGAGGACGTGTCGGTGGCACTCATAGGCACTCGCGAACCTAGTCCGACGCCGTCATCCGCGGTGAAGTCCTGACGGTCCGTCAGCCCGGTCCGCGTCGTGGGTCTCAGAGGATCTGGTCGGGTTCCTCGGCGTCGCGCAGCCGACAGGCCAACGTCACCAGCAGGCGGTGCGCCAGCGTGGGGATCTCGTCGAGCACCGCGTTGAACGCGGGCCTGGTCAGGACCAGGACGGTGACGTCGGTCGTGGCGACCGCGGTGGCGGTGCGGGGCCCGCCGTCGAGCAGGGCGAGCTCGCCGATGACGGCGCCCGGTCCGAGCTCGGCCACGGGCCGGTCGTCGCGGCGGACCTCGACGGTCCCGTCGAGCAGCACGAACGCTTCGCGCCCGATGTCGCCCTGCCGGGTCAGGGTGCTGCCGCCGCGGAGCGTGATCTGATCCGCCGCACGCCCCAGGAGCTCGAGGTCCCGGGACGAGCATCCGGCCAGGAGCGGGATCCGCGCGAGGTGCTCGGTGAGCTGCGACACGTCCGGGAGACTACGGGGCCGGGGATCCGGCGCGTCGGGGATCGACGCGGAGCGTCACGGCGTCGGAGCGCTCCGGCATCGACACCGGGTGCCCTGTCGGTCGGCTTGAATGGGGACGCTGGGAGCACCGAGGTGCTCAGGGCCGGGTTCGACGGCAGCTCGCCGTGGGGTGCGGCCGATGCCGCGGGGGTCCGCGGTCGCGGGGCTCGCCACGGGAGCCCCTGCGAGCCGATCACGAGCAGGAGTGCGCAGATGAGGGTCGTCGCGGTCGCGGGAGCCAAGGGCGGGGTCGGCAAGACCGCCGCCGCGGTCAACCTCGCGATGGTCGCGTCGGCGGCCGGGTACCGGACGCTGCTGTGGGACCTCGACCCCCAGGGGGCGGCCACGCACTGCTATCGCGCCCGGGCCCGGGTCAAGGGTGGTGCCACCCGCCTGCTCGGCGGGAAGCGGGGGCTCGACGCGTACATCCGCAGCACCGACCACGTCCGACTCGACCTGTTGCCCGCGGATCCGTCGTTCCGGGTGGTGGACACGGTCCTGTCGTCGCGTCGGTGGCCCGACCGTGTCATCCGCAAGCTGCTGCGTCCGCTCGACCGCTCCTACGACGTCGTCATCCTCGACTGCGCGCCCGGCCTGGGCATCGTGACCGAGTCGGTGGTGGCCGCGAGCGACCTGGTGCTGGTGCCGGTCGTGCCGGCCCCGTTGTCGGTGCGGAGCCTGGAGCAGTTGCAGGCCTTCATCGACGAGCACCGCCCGGGACTGCCGCTGCTGGCGTTCCTGTCGATGCTGGACGACCGCAAGGTGCTGCACCGCCAGGTGGTGGGTCAGCTCCAGGGCGACCCTCGCGTCGCGCTCAGCGCGGTGCCGGTGTCCTCCGCGGTGGAGCGGATGGGCCTCGAGCAGGTTCCGGCGGTGCTGGCGTCGCCGCTCAACCTGGCCGCCGTGGCCTACCGGCGTCTGTGGGCCGAGGTGGAGGACCGCCTCGACCTGGACGCGCCCTCGGGCTCGGTGATCGACCTCACCGGGCCGGCGGCGCCGTCCGACGGGTCCGCCCGTCCCGAGGCGCCGCTGCTGTCCGTCGATCAGCCCCCGGTGGCCTGACGAGCCACGGCGTCGGCCTTGGCCTTCACCGCGTCGGCATCCATGAGGTAGCGCTGCTCCAGCGGGATGTCGTCGGCGGGCCGGAACGACGCGTCGAGCTCGAACGCCAGCGGCACGCCGGTGGGGATGTTCAGCTCGGTGATGTCGGCGTCGGAGATGTCGAGGAGGTGCTTGACCAGCGCCCGCAGCGAGTTCCCGTGGGCCGCGACCAGCACCGTGTGCCCGGCGGCCAGGTCCGGGACGATCGAGTCGTACCAGTACGGGAGCATCCGGTCGACGACGTCGGCCAGGCACTCGGCGGTCGGCACCAGCTCGGGCGGAAGGTCGGCATAGCGGGCGTCGTCGTTGGGGTTGAACCCGTTGTCGGCCGCGATGGCCGGTGGCGGCGTGTCGTAGCTGCGCCGCCACACGAGCACCTGCTCCTCTCCGTACTTGTCGACCGTCTCCTTCTTGTTGCGGCCGGTCAGGTCGCCGTAGTGGCGTTCGTTGAGCCGCCAGCTCCGCCGAACCGGGACCCACAGCCGGCCCATCGACTCGAGCGCCAGGTTGGCGGTGCGGATGGCGCGCAGCTGCAACGAGGTGTGCACCACGTCGGGCTCGAGACCGGCGTCGGCCAGCATCGGCCCGGCGGCCGCCGCCTCGGCGCGGCCGGCGTCGGTGAGGTCGCAGTCGTACCAGCCGGTGAACAGGTTGAGCTTGTTCCACTCGCTCTCGCCGTGGCGGAGCAGGACGAGCTGGTGCATGACGGTCTCCCTTGTCGAGGTCCGTCGCCGGATCGGAGCGACGCCCGATCGTGGCGCATCGGTCGACGCCGGTGCCAGGCGAAGCCGTGGCCGGCGAGCGCGCGACCGACCCCGTGGCCATCGGTCCCCGCGGCCGAGCACCAGGGGCTCGGTACACTCCCCGCGTGAGCGCGTCCTCGGCCGGGACGGCCCGGGCACCGGTGTCGGTGTCGGTCGTGATCCCGTGCTTCAACTCCCTCGACTACCTGCCCGAGACGGTCGCGTCGGTCCTCGCGCAGGACCACCGCGACCTCGAGGTCGTGCTCGTCGACGACGGCGGGACCGACGACCTGGCCGGCTGGGTCCGGGACCGGGCCGAGCCCCGGGTGCGACTCATCGGCCAGGACAACGCGGGACCGTCCGCGGCGCGCAACACCGGGATCGCCGCGTCCGACGGTGAGCTGGTGGCGTTCCTCGACTCCGACGACACGTGGGAACCGGACTACCTCTCCCGCATGGTCGGCTGCTTCGACGACCCCGCCGTGGGCTTGGCCTACAGCGGCTGGGACGTCGTCGACGCCGAGGGGAGACCCAACGGGAGGGCCACGGTGTCGGAGTGGTCCGGCGACGTCTGGGACCGATTCGTGACCCGCAACCCGGTGGCGTGCTCCGGGGCGGTCGTGCGTCGGACGGTGTTCGACGACGTCGGGGTGTTCGCGGTGAACCGCGACCGGTTCCCGATCGACGTCGAGGACTGGGAGATGTGGGTGCGCATCGCCGCGTCGCACCAGGTGGCGGTGGTGGCCGAGGTCCTGGTCCACCATCGTCGTCACGGGGCCAACTCGTCGTCGGATCCCGAGTCGCTTCACGAGGCCTACGGCCACTTCCTCGACACCGTGTTCGATGGCCAGCCGCCGGAGCGCCAGGCGTTGCGACCGCTCGCGACCGCCCGCGCCGAGATCGTGTTGGGCTGGCACAGCCTGGCCGACCGCCGGGACCCGGGACGTGCCCTGGCCTACCGGCGCTCGGCCGCCCGCCACGCGCCCGAGGTGCGTCGGGCGCCGGACTGGTGGCGACTGGGAGCCGCGGCGTTCGCCCTGAAGGTGGCGGGCGAACGCGGGTTCCGGATCGTCCGCGACGCCAACCAGGGTGCTCGGCGCGTGCTGGCGCGGTTGCCCGGCCCCCGCGTGCGCCGCGAGGGCACGTTCACCCCCTGAGCCGTCGTCAGCCTGAGCCCGTCTTCAGCGAAGTGGGCCGCCGGAGAGCGGACCTCACAACCAGACACTCAAGTTTGGTATGCTGGGCGCTGTCACGGATGGGCCGGATTCCGGAACGGACCGATAACCTGAGTCGTCGACGAGCAGATCTGTCGATGCGATCAGCCCAGGATCCGCCCTCAGCCCCCCAACATCCCAGACCGCAGGAAACGGAAAGCGAGACCCCCAGATGCCCAAGGCAGTCGGAATCGACCTCGGTACGACCAACTCCGTCGTCTCGGCCCTCGAGGCCGGTGACGCCGTGGTGATCCCCAACGCAGAAGGCGCCCGGACGACGCCGTCGGTGGTGGCGTTCGGCAAGGACGGCGAGGTGCTCGTCGGCGAGGTGGCCAAGCGCCAGGCGGTCACCAACGCGGACCGCACCATCCGCTCGGTCAAGCGCCACATGGGCACCAACTGGAAGATCGAGATCGACGGCAAGAACTACGCGTCGCAGGAGATCTCGGCGCGCATCCTGATGAAGCTCAAGCGGGACGCCGAGTCCTACCTGGGCGACACCGTCACCCAGGCGGTCATCACCGTGCCGGCCTACTTCGACGACGCCCAGCGGACCGCCACCAAGGAGGCCGGTCAGATCGCGGGCCTCGAGGTGCTGCGCATCATCAACGAGCCGACCGCCGCCGCGCTGGCCTACGGCATGGACAAGGAGGCCGAGGACCAGACGATCCTGGTGTTCGACCTCGGTGGTGGGACCTTCGACGTGTCGGTGCTCGAGATCGGCGACGGCGTCTTCGAGGTCAAGTCCACCCACGGCGACACCAGCCTGGGCGGCGACGACTGGGACCAGCGCGTGATCGACTGGCTGGTCGACTCGTTCAAGGGCGATCACGGCGTCGACCTGGGCAACGACAAGATGGCGGTCCAGCGGCTCAAGGAAGCGGCCGAGAAGGCCAAGATCGAGCTGTCGCAGGTGGCGCAGACCCAGATCAACCTGCCGTTCATCACCGCCACCGACGCCGGCCCGTTGCACCTCGACTACGCCCTGTCGCGGGCCAAGTTCCAGGAGATGACCGCGGACCTGATCGAGCGGTGCAAGGTCCCCTTCGAGCAGGCGATCAAGGACGCCGGGATCTCCAAGGACCAGGTCGACCACGTGATCATGGTCGGCGGCTCCACCCGCATGCCTGCGGTGCAGGAGCTCGTCGAGGGCCTGACCGGTCGTGAGCCGCACAAGGGCGTCAACCCCGACGAGGTCGTCGCCATGGGCGCCGCGATCCAGGCCGGCGTGCTCAAGGGCGACGTCAAGGACGTCCTGCTGCTCGACGTCACCCCGCTCTCCCTCGGCATCGAGACCAAGGGCGGCGTGATGACCAAGCTGATCGAGCGCAACACGACCATCCCCACCAAGAAGACCGAGGTCTTCACCACCGCCGAGGACAGCCAGCCGTCGGTCGAGATCCACGTGCTGCAGGGCGAACGCGAGATGGCCGACTTCAACAAGACGCTCGGCAAGTTCCAGCTGGTCGACCTGCCCCTCGCCCCCCGGGGCGTGCCGCAGATCGAGGTCACCTTCGACATCGACGCCAACGGCATCGTGAACGTGTCGGCCAAGGACCGCGCCACCAACAAGGAGCAATCCATCACGATCACCGGGCAGTCGTCGCTGTCCAAGGACCAGATCGACCAGATGGTCCGCGACGCCGAGAGCCACGCCGAGGAGGACCGCCGGCGCAAGGACGAGGCCGACGTCCGCAACCGCTCGGACACCCTCGTGTACCAGACCGAGAAGGTGCTCCGCGAGCAGGGCGACAAGGTCGACCCGGCCGAGAAGGACACGGTCGAGGCGGCTCTGGCCGAGCTCAAGGACGCCCTCAACGGCTCGGACCTCGACCGCATGAACACCGCGTCCGAGTCGCTGATGGCCGCCAGCCAGAAGCTGTCGCAGATGCTCTACGAGCAGGCCTCCCGTGACGAGGCGGCCGGTGCCGGTGCATCCGCGGGCGGCGACTCCGGTGCGTCCGACGACGAGGTCATCGACGCCGAGATCGTCGACGAGGAGGGCAAGTGAGCTCCCCGGGCGACGGGGACGCGTCGGGGCGTTCCTCTGCTCCCGATGACGCCCCGCTCGACGAGGACGTCGCGGTCGGGGAGGTCGTCGATGACCTCCCCGACGACAGCTCCGCTGCCGATGACCTGGCCGCGCTCGTCGACGCCGACCTCGACCTGACCGCGGACTCGCTCGAGGACCTGGGGCAGACCGCCGAGGCCGCCGTCGTGGAGGCCGTCGACGTGGCCCAGCGACTCGAGGTCGAGCGCAACGAGCTGCGCGACCTGGTCCAGCGGGTCAAGGCGGACTTCGACAACTACAAGCGTCGCCAGGAGGTGCAGCGCTCCGAGCAGCGCGCCACCGCCGCGATGGAGCTGGTCCGGGAGCTGCTCCCGGTCCTCGACGCCTGCGAGCTCGCCGTCGCCCAGGGCCACGCCGACGTGGCCCCGGTCGAGGCCCAGCTGGTCGGGACGCTGGCCAAGCGCGGCCTGGTCAAGGTCACCGACGTCGACGTCGAGTTCGACCCGAACGTCCACGAGGCGGTCCTGCACGAAGAGGGCGACGGCCCCCCGGTCGTCGTCGAGGTGATGCGCTCGGGATACCTGTGGAACGACCACGTCGTGCGGGCGGCGATGGTCAAGGTGAAGGGCTGAGCGGTGTCCTCCCCCCAGCGTGAGTGGTTCGAGAAGAACTACTACGCGGTGCTCGGCGTGTCGGAGACGGCCGCCCAGAAGGACATCACCAAGGCCTACCGTCAGCTCGCCCGTCAGCTGCACCCCGACGCCAACCCCGACGACCCCGTCGCCGAGGAGCGCTTCAAGGAGGTCTCTGCCGCCTACGAGGTGGTCGGCGACCCCGACAAGCGCGAGCAGTACGACGAGGTCCGCCGCATGGGCCCCGTCGGCGCCGGCTTCGGCGGTCCGGGTGGGTTCGGACCCGGTGGGGCCCGCTTCGAGGGCGCGGACCTGTCGGACCTGATCGGCAACCTGTTCAGCCGCGGCCGCCAGCGCGGCGGCGGCCCGCAGGCGGCGAGCACCGGACCCCGGCGCGGGTCCGACATCGAGGCCACCCTGACCATGACCTTCGACGACGCCGCCCGCGGCGCGACGACCACGGTCAACGTCGTGTCCGACATCCGCTGCCCCGACTGCTTCGGCAGCGGCGCCGCGGTCGGCACCGCTCCGTTGAGCTGCCCGGACTGCGGAGGGACCGGGGCGGTGGCCGAGGACCAGGGCTTCTTCTCGTTCAGCTCGCCGTGTCCCCGCTGCGGGGGCCGGGGTCGCATCATCGAGCAGCCGTGCGCCACGTGCTCGGGCCTGGGCTCGGTGCGGCGCCCACGTCAGGTCAAGGTCCGGATCCCCCAGGGCGTGCGGGACGGCCAGCGGATCCGGGTCAAGGGCCGCGGTGGCGCGGGAGCCAACGGCGGTCCCGACGGAGACCTCTACGTCCGCGTCCAGGTCGAGCCCCACCCGCTCTACGGCCGCGACGGCGACAACCTGCTGCTTTCCGTGCCGGTCACCTACCCCGAGGCCGCGCTCGGAGCCGACGTC
>WBZP01003677.1_pt1 | contig 16442 bp, 19 predicted proteins | sample 5204301 | NCBI WGS metagenome assembly WBZP01 (sample SAMN12412401, study PRJNA552823) | activated sludge metagenome | isolation source: activated sludge from nitrification reactor of wastewater treatment plant... | place: USA: Pennsylvania | collected 2017
CCGGCTGGCCGGAGACAAACCGCCATTGCGGCACATGAACTTCCAGGGCCGCCTGCTGGGCGATCCATGCCAACCCGGCAACGCTGTCGATCACCGGATACGTCGTGGTGCCGGATTTGTGTACGACCGTGCCCCGTTCCAGCCACGCCGGAGCCGACGAGGCCAGTTGCTTCTCGAAGAACTCCGGCCGCCCCACCCCGTTGGGCCAGCGCTTCCGGGTCACCGGCCGGCCCGCGATGTGCGGCACCATCGCTGGGGCGATGGCGGTGTAGTAGTCGAAGACATCGGCCTTGGTGGTGCCTGTCGCGGGGTACAGCACCTTGTCGGCATTGGTCAGCGTGACCTTGGGCCCAGACGAATCCATCCCCGACCACGCTATACCTTGCTACCGTTGAATCATGCCGCGCGCGTGGCGCAGCCGACTGATGGCGGCAGGGGCCGGATTCACGGCCACCTGCGCGATCGTCTGCGTCGCGCCGGCCGATCCCCCCGCCTCGGCCGACCCGCGCGACTGGGTGCCCTGGTGCACCGGCGATCAGACCCCGGCCGACTCCAACTGCAAGGCCAACCCGTACGACGGACGCACCAAGAATGCGCCGGGCGCCAACCCGGATGTCCCGTTGGGGCTGACACCCAATCTGGATGCGGTTACGGGCCAGTCGCCCTGACCGGTGGGCCATACTGGGCCCATGCGCTCCATTTGGAAAGGTTCGATCTCCTTCGGTCTGGTGAACGTCCCGGTCAAGGTGTACAGCGCCACCGAGGACCACGATCTGAAGTTCCATCAGGTGCATGCCAAGGACAACGGCCGGATCCGCTACAAGCGGGTGTGCGAAGAGTGCGGCGAGGTGGTGGAGTACAGCGACATCGCCCGCGCGTTCGAGGCCGACGACGGCCGCAGTGTGGTCATCACCGACGAGGACATCGCCACCCTGCCCGAAGAACGCAGCCGCGAGATCGAGGTGGTCGAGTTCGTCCCGGCCAGCGACATCGACCCGATCATGTATGACAAGAGCTACTTCCTCGAGCCCGAGGGCAAGTCGACCAAATCGTATGTGCTGCTTGCCAAGACGCTCGCCGAGACCGAGCGGGTCGCGATCGTCCACTTCGCGCTGCGGAACAAGACGCGGCTGGCGGCGCTGCGGGTCAAGGACTTCAGCAAGCGCGACGTCATGGTGATCACCACGCTGCTGTGGCCCGATGAGATCCGCGATCCCGACTTCCCGGTGCTCGACACCAAGGTCGAGATCAAACCCGCCGAGCTGAAGATGGCCGGCCAGGTGGTCGAGTCGATGGCCGAGGACTTCAACCCGGACAACTTCCACGACGACTATCAGGATCAGCTCAAGGAACTGGTGGCGGCCAAACTCGAAGGCGGCGAGGCGTTCACCGTCGAGGAGAAGCCCACTCAGCTCGACGAGACCGACGACGTCTCGGACCTGTTGGCCAAGCTGGAAGCCAGCGTGAAGAAGCGCCAGGGCGCCGCGGCCGAGGAATCCGCGCCTGCGAAGAAGGCACCCGCCAAGAAGGCGGCGAAGAAGGCACCGGCCAAAAAGGCCGCCGCCAAGAAATAGTGCGGTTCAGCCCGCCAGGATGTCGACGGCGCGACCGAACGCCGACGGCACTGCCGCACAGGCCGGCACCAGGGACCGCCGGCCCAGCGCCGGTTGGGTGGCCAGCACCAGACCGCGGGTCAGCCACCTGTAGCGGCGGGTGATGCGCTGCCAGTCCCGCTCATAGGCCTCCGGACGGTCGGCGACAATCGCGGCGACGGCGGCGCGGGCCTGTTTGACGGCCAGGCTGATCCCCTCACCGGTCAGCGCGTCCTCATATCCGGCGGCATCCCCGACGAGCAACACCCGTCCGCTGACGCGGCGCGACACCACCTGACGCAGCGGGCCGCAGCCGCGCTCAGCGCCGTGCGACACACCGGCGAGCCTGCGCTGCAGCCACGGGAACCAGGCGAGGTCATGCCGATGCCGGCTGAGGATCGCGACACCCACGAGGTCGGGCTCGACGGGCGTCACATAGGCCTCGCCCCACGGCGACCAGTGCACCTCCACGAAGTCCGACCACGGCGCAATCTGATAGTGCCTGCGCAGGCCGACCCGCCGCGGCGCGCCCACGGCGGCCGCGATCCCGGCGCTACGCCGGACCACGGAGTGCAGTCCGTCGGCGCCGATGAGATAGCGAGCCCGGACCCCGGCAGCACACACCCCGGCGGTGTCCTGCCGGATATCGGTCACCTTCACCGAAATCCATTCTGCGTCGTACTGTTTGGCCTGTTGCGCTAGAGCGGCATGCAAGGTGGTCCGGCGGACACCGCGGCCGGGGCCGGCGCGGAACCGCGCCTCCGCACGCCGGCTCCCGTCGTCGTAGACGATGCCGTGGAACGGCATTCCCACCGGGTCCACCCCCAGGTCGGCGAGTTCGGCCAGACCGCCGGGCATCAGTCCCTCACCACACGCCTTGTCGATGGGTGCATCGCGGGGCTCAGCGATGAGCACCGAAAGCCCTTGCGCACGCGCATGTATCGCCGTGGCCAGGCCGGCGGGTCCGCCGCCGACGATCAGCAGGTCGGCGTCATACCGGGGCATCGGCGTAGCCCAGCGCGGCGTTCTCGACGCGGATGCGCACAGTCAGCAGCCACGCGTTGGCCACGGTGAAGCACAGGGCGGTGACCCAGGCGGTGTGGACCAGCGGCAGCGCGACGCCCTCGACCACGACGGCCACATAGTTGGGATGGTGCAGCCAGCGATACGGGCCCGCGTTCACCAGCGGGGCGTCGGGCACGACGATCACCCGGGTGTTCCACCGGTGGCCCAGCGTCGTGATGCACCACCACCGAAGTGCTTGCGCCGCAACGACGAGCGCCAGCATCGGCCAGCCCAGCCAGGGGAGGAACGGGCGGTGCAGCAGCCACACCTCCGCGACGCAGCCCACCAGCAGCAGCGTATGGATGACAACCATCACCGGGTAGTGCCGCAGGCCGTACTCGCGGCCGCCGCGGGACATCGCCCACCGCGCGTTGCGTTTCGACACCACCAGCTCGGCGAGCCGCTCGACGGCAACCGCCAGGATCAGCAGGTAGTACACGCGCCTACCAGCCGAGCAGCACGAGCTCGGAGCAGAACCCGGGCCCCATCGCGATCATCATCCCCAACTCGCCCTCGGCCGGCGGTTCCGCCAGGTTGGCCGCCAGTACGTCGAGCACCGACACCGACGAGAGGTTGCCGTTCTCCCACAACGACGTCCGCGTCCGGTCCAGCGCGTCGTCCGGGAGTTCCAGGACGCTTTCGACCGCCTCGATCACCTTCGGTCCACCCGGATGGCACACCCAGGTGGCGATATCGGTTGTGCTGAGCCCGAATTCGGCGAGGAACAGCCGGACGTCCTCACCCAAGTACTTGTCGGCCACCGTCGGCACGTCGGCGGAGAGCACGATGCGGAATCCGTCACTGCCGATCTCCCAGCCCATCATGTCGGTGGTGTCGGGGTAGAGCCGGCTGCGCGAGGCCAGCACCCGGGGCCGGCCGGGGCCGGCCGGGGCCCGCTGCGCGCCGACTGCGACAACGGCCGCCGCGCCGTCCCCGAAAAGACTGGTGGCCACCAGGTTCGCGATCGAATGGTCGTCACGCTGAATGGTCAGCGAACACAGTTCGACGGCCAGCAGCACCGCCACGTGGTCCGGATAAGCCCGTAGATAGTCGTTCATCCGGGCCACTCCGGCGGCGCCGGCCACGCAGCCGAGCCCGAACAACGGCACCCGCTTGACGTCGGGCCGCATCCCGAGCTCGGCGGCCAGCCGGGCCTCCACGGTCGGGACGGCCACCCCCGTCACGGTGGTGGAGAAGACGACGTCGACGTCTTCGGGGGCGAGTCCGGCGGTGTCCAGCGCCGACCGGATCGCCTTGGCCCCCAATTCCAGCGCCACCTCGAGATAGGCGGCGTTGGCCTCGGTGAAGCCGGTCAGCTGCGGGTAGCGATCCATCGGCAGGGCGAGCTGGCGATAGCCGACCCCACTGGCGGCGGCGAAGCGCAGGAAGTCCTCGCCGGCGGCGTCGACGAGTGCGGCGACAACCTCGTCCTGCGCGTGCCGGTGCGGCGGGAACTCGACCGCCGTGGCGGTGATCACCGGCGCCTTGTTGTCGTCGCTCACCCCCGCAATGGTAAGCCGTTCGCGGTTCATATGAGCATCTACGTTCAACCGCCCCGGACAGTTCAACCACCTTGCTACGGTGCCGCGATGATCCTCGATAAATTCCGGCTCGACAATCAGGTGGCCGTGGTGACCGGCGCGGGGCGCGGCCTGGGTGCCGCCATCGCGTTGGCGTTCGCCGAGGTGGGCGCCGACGTCGTCATCGCCGCGCGCACCCGCTCCCAACTCGACGAGGTGGCCGCGCAGATCCGCGACACCGGCCGGCGTGCGCACGTCGTCACCGGCGACCTGGCGCACCCCGAGGCCACCGCCGAACTCGCTGCCGCCGCCGTGGCGGAGTTCGGCAAGCTCGACATCGTCGTCAACAACGTCGGCGGGACCATGCCCGGCCCGCTGCTGAACACCTCGACCAAGGACCTGCGCGACGCGTTCACCTTCAACGTGTCCACCGCGCACGCCCTCACGTCGGCCGCGGTGCCGCTGATGCTCGAGCATTCCGGCGGCGGCAGCATCATCAACATCACCTCGACCATGGGCCGGGTCGCCGGCCGGGGGTTCGCCGCCTACGGCACCGCCAAGGCCGCGCTGGCGCACTACACCCGGCTGGCCGCCCTCGACCTGTGTCCGCGCATCCGGGTCAACGCCATCGCCCCGGGTTCGATCCTGACGTCGGCCCTGGACATCGTCGCCTCCAACGACGCGCTGCGCGAACCGATGGAGAAGGCGACGCCGATGCGGCGCCTCGGTGAACCCGCGGACATCGCCGCCGCCGCGGTCTACCTGGCCTCCCCCGCCGCCGGCTACCTGACCGGCAAGACCCTCGAGGTCGACGGCGGCATCACCTTCCCGAACCTGGACCTGCCGCTGCCCGATCTGTAGTTTCCGTTAGCCTCACTCTTCGTGCACGAGACCCGGCGGGTACCTCGCCTACCGCCCGTCTACCTGCTGGGCCCGGCGTTCGTGGCCGCTATCGCCTATGTCGACCCGGGCAACGTCGCGGCCAACGTGAGCGCGGGTTCGCAATTCGGCTTCCTGCTGTTGTGGGTGATCGTGGTGGCCAATCTGATGGCCAGCCTGGTGCAGTACCTGTCGGCCAAGCTCGGCCTGGTGACCGGCATGTCGCTGCCGGAGGCGGTCGCCCAGCGCGCCCGACGGTCCACCCGGCTGGCCTATTGGACCCAGGCCGAACTGGTCGCCATGGCCACCGACGTCGCCGAGGTGGTGGGCGGCGCGATCGCCCTCTACCTGTTGTTCGGGCTGCCACTGCTGTGGGGCGGGGTCATCACCGGCGCGGTGTCACTGGCGCTGCTGACGATCCAGAACCGCCGCGGGCAACGGGCCTTCGAGCGGGTGATCGTCGGGCTGCTGGCGGTCATCGCGATCGGATTCCTGTCCAGCCTGTTCGTCGACCCGCCGGCGGCATCCGAGGTCGCCGCGGGACTGGTGCCTCGGTTCGACGGCGCCGAGAGCGTGCTGCTGGCCACCGCCATGCTCGGTGCGACCGTCATGCCGCACGCCGTCTATCTGCATTCCGGACTGGCCCGCGATCGGCACGGCCGGCCCGAACCCGGGGCCCCGCGCCGACGGCTGCTGAAGGCGACCCGGGCCGACGTCGCCATCGCCATGCTGCTGGCCGGCGCGGTGAACATCGCGATGTTGCTGGTGGCCGCCACCCATCTGCAGGGCCGGGAGAACACCGACTCGATCGAGGGCGCGTACTACGCCGTCCGTGACACCCTGGGCGCCGGTATCGCCCTGCTGTTCGCGATCGGACTGCTCGCGTCGGGCCTGGCGTCGACGTCCGTCGGCTCGTACGCGGGGTCGATGATCATGGACGGACTGCTGAACGTCCGGATCCCCCTGCTGACCCGGCGACTCGTCACGCTGATCCCCGCGCTGGTGATCCTCGGGATCGGGTTCGATCCGAGCCGCGCACTGGTGCTCTCGCAGGTGGTGCTGTCGTTCGGCATTCCGTTCGCGCTCATTCCGCTGATCCAGTTGACCAGCGACGCCACCCTGATGGGCGAGGACGCCAACCGGCGTTTGACCACGGCGCTCGGCTGGTTGATCGCCGCGGTGATCACGGTGCTCAACGCCGTGTTGATCTACCTGACCGTGCGGGGCTGACGGGCGCCGCCGGCGGGCGGTCACCACCCATCCGCCGACTCGGTCGCGCCGAATTGGGTATGTGAACTCGAGGAACACGCGCCGGACGATCGCTGTCATCGGCAGCGGTGTCGCCGGCCTGGCGGCCGCCCACGAACTGGCCGAGCGCAACGACGTCACCCTGTTCGAAGCCGATCTGCGGTTGGGCGGACATGCGCACACCCATCGGGTGGACGGGGGCGACGGGGCGATGGTCTCCGTCGACTCCGCATTTCTCGTCCACAACGACCGCACCTATCCGACGCTCTGCCGGCTGTTCGACGAACTCGGCGTCGTAACCCGCGATACCGACATGTCGATGTCGGTGCGGCACTGCGGCACCGGTCTGGAGTACGCCGGGGCCCGCGGCCCGGGCGGCTTGTTCCCGACGCTGCGAAACCTGGCCCGCCCGCGGTACCTGGCGATGCTCGCGGAGGTGAAGAAGTTCCACCGGGCCGCTACCCGCCTGCTGGACGCGACCGCACCCGACAATCGACCGCTCCGGGAATTCGTTGCTCAACAACGCTTTTCACCGTACTTCATCGACAATTTCCTCACTCCGCTGGTCGCGGCGGTCTGGTCCTGCCCACCCGCGGCCGCACTCGACTACCCGGCCCGCTACCTGTTCACCTTCCTCGACCACCACGGCATGCTGACCGTGTTCGGATCGCCGGTCTGGCGGACCGTCGTCGGCGGCTCGGCCACCTATGTCGCCGCGATCGCGGCCGGCTTGCACGAGGTCCGCACCGGCAGACTGGTATACGACCTGCGACGGGTGCCCGACGGGGTGCGGTTGCGTGCCGGAGCGCGGACGCACCGGTTCGACGCCGCCGTGGTGGCCACCCATTCCGATCAGGCGCTGGCCCTGCTGGCCGAACCGACCGTGACCGAGCGCGCGGTGCTCGGCGCCATTCGGTACTCGACCAACCACGCCCGGCTGCACACGGACGAGTCGGTGTTGCCCACCCACCGCAGGGCGCGAGCCTCGTGGAACTACCTGATCGACGGCAACGACGACGATGTCACCGTCACCTACGACATCAGCCGGCTGATGGGCCTGCGCACTCCGAAGCGGTTTCTGGTCACCCTGGGTGCCACCGATCGGGTGGACCCGGCGAGCGTCCTCGCGGAGATGACCTACCACCATCCGCTGTACACACCGGAATCACTGGCGGCTCAACAGTTATTGCCCATGCTCGACGACGACCGCATCGTGTTCGCGGGGGCCTATCACGGCTGGGGATTCCACGAGGACGGCGCCGCCTCCGGAGTTCGGGCGGCTGCCCGCCTGCAGCGGGATGCCGACCGACACATCGTCGGGGCATTCACATGAACGACCTGACGCCGGCGCTCTACCGGACCACCATCAACCATGTGCGGCGCGCCCCGGTGCGCCACCGGTTCACCTACCGCAGCTACAGCTGGTACGTCGACGTCGACGCCCTACCGCGATTGCCGTGGTGGCTGCGCCCGTTCGCCCGGTTCGAGGCGCGCGACCACTTCACCGGCGCCGCGGAGGACACCCTGCGCCAGCGGCTGGACGCCGTCCTGGCGGCACACGAGCTGTCGCTGCCCGGTGGGCGGATCACCGCCCTGTTGCAGGCCCGGGTCCTGGGTTACGTGTTCAATCCGCTGAGTCTGTTCTGGTGCCACGACGCCGCGGGCACGTTGCGCGCGGTGATCGCCGAGGTGCACAACACCTACGGCGGTCGGCACACGTATCTGTTACCGGCAGAAGGGAATCGGCCCGTCAGCACCACCAAGATGATGTATGTGTCCCCGTTCAACGACGTCGACGGGCACTACCTGGTACGCGCGCCGCGGCCCGACGAGTCCCTGTCGGTCGCGATCACCCTGCACCGCGACGGGCAGTCGCCGTTCGCCGCGACCATGCACGGCCGCCGATTGCCTTCCAACGCAACCCAACTCCTCCGACTACCACTGATCGCTCCGCTGGCCCCCCTGGTCGGTGCCGCACGGATCCGGCTGCAGGGTGTCGCGCTGTGGCTCCGCGGTGTTCCGGTGGTACCCCGATGACCATCGATACCCCGGGCGTCGACACCACCGGTATCGACGCGGAGCGCTGGCCGGACGTGCACCGGGTACCCGGCGGCCCGTTGAATGCGGCGACGGCCCGAATCGCCACCGCCCTGTTGCACCGTGCGGTGCAACACCTTCCGCTCCGGCTCATTCATCCCGATGGTTCGGTGATCGGCGCGGCGGACCCGACGCTCCCGACGCTGCGGGTCCTGCATCCCGAGCGGCTTGCCCGCCGGATCGGCCGGGGCGGTCTGATCGGGTTCGGTGAGTCCTACATGGCCGGCGAATGGACCTCCGAGCAGCTGGCCGAGGTCCTGACCGTGTTCGCGACCTCGGTGTCCGATCTGGTTCCGCGGGCACTGCAACGCATGCGCCCAATCGCGCTGGCCCGCCAACCCCGGTCCCAGCACAACAGCCGGGATCAGGCCCGCCGCAACATCTCCGAGCACTATGACCTGTCCAACGAGTTGTTCGCCGAATTCCTCGACGAGACAATGACGTACTCCAGCGCGTTGTTCGGGAGCGCACCAGCAACATTCGACGATCTGGCCGACGCGCAGCGACGGAAGGTCGACCGGTTGCTCGACGTGGCCCGGGTGGGCCCGGGCACCCGGGTGCTCGAAATCGGCACCGGCTGGGGTGAACTGTGTCTGCGCGCCGCGGCCCGCGGCGCCTACGTGCGGTCGGTGACGCTGTCCGCCGAACAACAACGGTTGGCCGGCCAGCGCGTCGCGGCGGCCGGGTTAGGCGACCGGGTCCAGATCGAGCTGTGCGACTACCGTGACGTCGACGGCCGCTACGACGCCGTGATTTCCGTGGAGATGATCGAAGCGGTCGGTTACGAGTTCTGGCCGACGTACTTTCGCGCCCTGGACACCCTGGTGACACCCGGCGGCCGGGTGGCGATCCAGGCCATCACGATGCCGCACTCCCGGATGTTGGCCAGCCGCAACACCCACACCTGGATCCAGAAGTACATCTTCCCGGGCGGCCTGCTGCCGTCGACCGAAGCCATCCTGGGCATCACCGGTCGGCAGACCTCGTTGCGCACCGTGGACATGTACTCCCTGCGGCCGCACTACGCCGAGACACTGCGGCTCTGGCGTGAGCGGTTCACCGCCAACCGGGATGCGGTGTCGGACCTGGGGTTCGACGATGTGTTCAGCCGGATGTGGGAGCTCTATCTGGCCTATTCCGAGGCCGGATTCCGGTCCGGCTATCTTGATGTCTATCAGTGGGCGTTCGCCCCGACGGGAGGCCGATGGTGAATTTCCCTGTTGTGTCGGCGATTTCACTGGCCGCCGTCGTCGTCGTCTTCGGCGTCACGTTCCTGATCGGCAGGCGGATCGGTCGCTACAACGTCGTCGACGTCACCTGGGGCCTCTCGTTCGTCGTGGTCGCCGCGCTCGCCGCGGCGCTGGGCACTGGCGACATCGGGCGGCGCCTGCTGTTGCTGGCGCTGGTGTCGATCTGGGGTCTGCGGCTGGCCTGGCATCTGACGATCAAGCTGAGGGGCAAGGGCGAGGACCCGCGCTACGTGGCGCATCTGCGGGGCGACTTCTCCACCGCGACCGTGCTGCGCAAGATCTTCATCGTGCAGGCGGTCGCCGCCTGGTTCGTCTCGATACCCCTACAACTGTCGGCCACTATCGGCCCCACACCCGCCGCGCTGCTGCCAGTAGTGGGCGTCGGCATCGCGCTCTGGCTGGTCGGCGTGCTCTTCGAGGCGATCGGCGACCACCAGCTGAAGATGTTCAAGGCCGATCCGGTCAACCGGGGCGCGATCATGGACCGCGGTCTGTGGGCGTGGACGCGCCATCCCAACTACTTCGGCGACGCCTGCGTGTGGTGGGGACTGTGGCTGGTCACGATCACCGGCTGGCCGGCGTTGGCGACCATCCTCTCCCCGGTAGTGATGACGTACTTCCTGGTGTACGCCACCGGCGCGCGGGTTGCCGAGAAGCACATGGCGGGTCGCCCCGGGTTCAGCGAATACTGCTCACGGACGGCATTTTTCATTCCACGACCACCACGATGATCACGGCTGCGGTTACGCTCCTGACTGTGACCGCCGACCTCGACGTACTGCTACGCCGGGTTGCGCGCCACGATGCCGACGCGTTCGCCGCCCTGTACGACGCCACCCGGTCCCGGGTGTTCGGGCTGGTGACGCGCGTTCTGCGGGACCGCGGCTACAGCGAGGAGACCACGCAGGAGGTCTACCTTCAGGTCTGGCGGAGCGCCGATACCTACGACCCGGCCCTGGGCACCGCACTGTCCTGGCTGATGACCCTGGCCCACCGGCGCGCGGTGGACCGGGTCCGCTCCGAACAGGCCGCCGGGATGCGCGAATCCCGCTACGGTGCGGCCAGTGCCGAACCCGCCGCCGACATCGTCAGTGACGCGGTGATCGTCTCCGACGAACAGCGGCGGGTGGCGGCCTGTCTGGACGGGCTGACCGACCGTCAGCGGGAATGCATCCAGCTGGCCTACTACGACGGTCTGACGTACCCGCAGGTGTCCGAGCGGTTGTCGGCGAACCTGGCCACCGTGAAGTCCCGGATGCGGGACGGCCTGCGCGCCCTGCGGAACTGTCTGGGGGTTCGATGACCCAGCCCGAGAACACGCTGGCCGATCTGGCGGTGCCCTACGCACTTCACGCGCTCACCGATGAAGAGCGCGATGCCGTCGAGACCCGGCTCGCCAGCTCCGAGGCCGACCAGGCCGGCGCCTTCTACGGCGAGGTGCGCGCGGTCCGCGAGGCAATGGCTGTCGTGGCGTCGGTGGGCGCGATCGAACCACCGGCCGCACTGCGGACCCGGGTTCTCGCCGCGACCCGGGAGCCGGACCGGCGATGGCGCAGGGTCGCACTGGCCGCCGCCGCGGCCATCGCCGTCGGTATGGGTGCCGTCGGCGTCGGGATCGCGCTGCGGCCCACGCCCGCGCCCAGCACCGAGCAACAGATCTTCGCCGCACCGGACGTCCGCACGGTCAGCGGGGCTCTTCCGAGCGGCGGGACGGCCACCCTGGTGTTCTCCCGCGACCAACACGCCGGCGTGCTGGTGATGAACAACGTGCCGCCCCCCTCGGAGGGCAAGGTGTATCAGATGTGGCTCGTCGAGCCGGCCGGTATGCGGTCGGCAGGCACCATGGACTCGGCGTCGGTATCGCCGTCGACCACGGCGGTGCTGCCCGAGCTGGGCGACTCCACGGCGCTGAATTTCACCGTCGAGCCCGGCGCCGGGTCGGCGCAGCCCACCGGGAAGGTCTTCGCCAGCCTGCCGCTGGTCTGACGGCCGCTGGCGTGGCGACGGGTTCACTCCAGGGTCGCCGCGGTCACCTCGGCAAGCACATCAACAACCTCACCGCGGCGCGCCCAGGCACGGCGTTGTCGCTCGGCCCCATTACCGCACCGCCGTATTCTGTCCAGTTCAGCACTTGCGTAAGCCAATTCGTCGGTGTGGTGCAACGCCGGCGCTATGTGGTCGACGAGTTCGGCCAGAACTGGCGCGTGCAGTCCGTCCCGGGCTGCCAACCAATACCGAGCACGTAGCACCGGTTCGGAGATCGCCGGTTCCGCCGCACCGGAGCGGATCTCGCCGAGCGAGGTGATAACGAGCGCACGGGCCAAGACTGCCAGCAGCACTGTTTCAGCGGTGGTGGCCGGAACATCGGCGATGCGTATCTCCACAGTGGGGAACTTCGCCGAGGGTCGGGCGTACCAGTACACCATGCCGTCGTCGAGCAGCACGCCCATCGCCTTCAACAGCGCCAGGGTGGCTCGGTATTCGGCAATCGACTCCAATCGCGGGGGCGGCCCGGCAGTTGGCCAGCGTCCCCACAGCATCGACCGCCAGCTGGCGTATCCGCTGTCAGCATTGCGGTAGATTGCCGAATTCGCAACCAGCGCAAGGAGTCCCGGCAGCCAGGGACGCAGCCGGTTGCAAACGAGCACAGCAATGTCCGGTTCAGCCACTTCGACGTGCACGTGGCAGCTACAGATCCCCTGCTCATGGGCGATCATCCCGTACTGCTCGGCGATCCGGTGATATCGCGGTGTATCGGTGATCGGGAACTCATGCGGGGTGCTGGGGGGCAGTCCCACCGCGAGCAACTGGGCACCGCATTCGCCGGCCGCCTGCGCGACACCGGCCCGCAGTCGCCGCAGCTCGTCGCGCAACTCCGTGCGGCCCGTCATCGGCTTGGTGGTCGTCTCCACCTGGCAGCTGGTCAACTCTCGCTGCAACTCGATACCGCGCCGAGTGGCTGCGTGCGCGACATCGGCGTTCTTGGCCACCGGCGCACCACTGCCGGGGTCGACGAGCAGAAATTCCTCCTCGACCCCGACGGTGGGCAACGCGTCAGTGCTTGAAGGCGTCTTTGACCTTCTCACCGGCGTTTTTCAGATCGGACTTGACCTGGTCGCCCTTACCCTCGTTCTTGGTGCGGTCATCGTCGGTGGCATCGCCCCAGGCCTCCTTGGCCTTTCCGGCTACGTCGTCGACGGCATTCTTGATCTTGTCTGTTGCGCTCATGGGCTCTGGGGTTGCCGTTTGTGCAGATGCCAAACCTCGGCGCGCGTAGCATCGGCGCCGTGAGTTCAGAATTTCGGTTCGGCATCGGCGTGTGGGGAGCCAAGTCGCGGCAGCGATTCATCGACACGGCAAGGTGTTTCGAGGATTTCGGGTTCGACGTGTACAACGTCGCCGATCACCTCGGCGGCCCAGCGCCGTTCCCGGTGTTGGCCGCCGCCGCGCAGGCGACCTCACGGATGCGGCTGGGTACCTACGTGCTCAACGCCGCCTTCTACTCGCCGGCGCTGCTGGCGCGCGACGCCGCCGACGTCGACCTGCTCAGCGACGGGCGGCTGGATCTGGGGCTGGGCGCCGGGTACGTCCGCGAAGAGTTCGAGCTCGCCGAGATCCCGTTCCCCACCGCCGGGCAGCGGGTCCGTCACCTCAAGCACGTCACCGAATTCCTGAAGGCCAACCACCCCTCGATCCCGGTCCTGATCGCCGGCAACGGCGACCGGGTACTGACGGTTGCCGCTCAACACGCCGACATCATCGGGTTGACGGGCTCCGATGCCGGCAAGAACGCCCAGGACGCGCTGGCCGAGCGAATCGCCTTCGTACGCAATGCCGCCGGCGAGCGATTCGATGCGCTGGAGTTGAACCTGGCGATCACTGCCTGCCCGACCGACGACTCCGGCCGCCCGGACCTGACGATGATCCGCCGATACGCGCCGGAACTGTCCGACGAGCAGCTACTGGCACTCCCCGCCGCGCTGGCCGGAACCCCGCGTGACATCGCTGACAAGATCCGGCTGCTGCGCGACACCTACGGGGTGACCTCGTTCAGCCTGCAGCACCATCACGCCGAGTACTTCGCCAGGGTGATCGCCGAACTACGCTGAAATACAACGTGTTTCGATGCTCTGAGCGCGGCGGTCAGTGCGCCGGCGGCATCAGCACCCGGTCGATGAGATACACGGTCCCGTTGGCGGTGTCGATGCCGCCGCATACGACGGACGCATCGTTGACCTTCAGGGAATCCGGCGTACCGGCGACGGTCAGGGGTGCGCCCTGCACCGTCGTGTGGGTGCCTGCCACCTTCGCGGGATCGACCCGGCCCGGCACCACGTGGTAGGTCAGAATGCTTGTCAGCGTTGCCGAATCGGTCTTCAGGGAATCGACGGTGGCCGCGGGGAGCTTGGCGAACGCGTCATCGGTCGGCGCGAAAACCGTGAACTGCCCGTGGTTGAGCGTATCGACCAGATTGACGTTCGGATTCAGCTTGCCGGCCAGCGCCGAGGTGAGCGTTGTCAGGACGGGGCTGCTCGCCGCGGCGGTGGCCACCGGTTCGGTCGCCATCGCCGCTACCGAACCCGGGCCGGACGGCACCTGGCTGGTGTAGGCGGCGCAACCGGGCCCGCTCGGGCCGGCGGATGCAACACCCGCCGACAGCGAGAGCATCCCCGACGCCGCGATTCCGACGGCGGCAGCTGATGCGGCGGCGCGTGTGATCTTCATGTGTCTACTTCCCTCCGTGTATCCGGATGTTTCGGTCGGTAGGGGTTCGGTCCCGGGAGGACATCGGATGGGTGAGCGCCGGACGAATCGCGCTGAGTCGGGGCCGGTGAACCATCCGACGGATCCGCGGCGACGAATCACCACTGACGCGATGGACGCTGCACCGGGAAGGACTCGCTGTGATTGCTCGACTGGGAAAGGCCGTGCGCCAGTTCGTGGAATTCGCCGCGTCGGCCGTGGGGATCCGGGCGGGTGTCGAGGAGCCGCTGCACAGCGTGGAGCCGTTGGCCGATGGCGTGGAGATTCGCAGGTACGGACCACGAATCGCGGCCGAGACGACGGTGGTCGCCGACGAGGAGGCAGCCCGCTCCGTGGCCTTCCGCCGCCTGGCCGGCTACATCTTCGGCGCGAATCATCGGTCCGACCGGATTGCGATGACCGCGCCGGTCGGCCAGAAGATCGCGATGACGGCACCGGTCTCGCAACAGGCCGGTGAGGATCAGGGCTGGGTGATCCGGTTCTACATGCCCACCGGGTGGACGCTCCAATCGTTGCCGACACCGGACGACGAGCGTGTCGCGTTGGTTGACCTTCCGCCGGAAACCGTTGCGGTGGTGAGGTTCAGCGGCGACCGGGGTACCCGCAGCATTGCCGAACACACCAGGCGGCTGCGTGCGACCCTGCGGGCCTATGGATTCCTGACGATCGGCGAACCTACGGCATGGTTCTACGACCCGCCCTGGACGCTGCCGTTCCTACGCCGCAACGAGGTCGCAGTTTCCATAGAAGCCTGAGCAGCATCACGACAACCCTGGAGGAGCGAAACAGTATGGGAATCAGGTTGATTGGAGCCACCGCGGCAGCGGTGGCGACGACCGCCCTCACCGGTGGTGCGGCTTCCCGCAGCAGCGTCGACTCGGTCTGGTACCAGCGCCTCCGCAAGCCGGCCTACCAGCCGCCGCGGCAGGTGTTCCCGATCGTCTGGCCACTGCTCTACGCGGACATCGCCGTGGTGTCCGCCGACACCGTCGACCACCTGATCGAGGACGGCGACACCGATGCCGCCCGCCGATTCTCCACCGCACTCGCGATCAACTTGGGCCTCAACGCAAGTTGGTCGTGGGTGTTCTTCGGCCGCCGCCGGCTCGGACTCGCGGCACTGACCGCGGGGGCGCTCGCCGCCAGTAGCGCCGACCTGACCCGCCGGGCGGTCGCAGTCCGCGGTAGGCGCGCAGCGCCATTGGCGGCCTACCCGGCCTGGTGTGCGTTCGCCGCCGTGCTGTCCACGCACATCTGGTGGCTCAACCGACGCTGACGCCGAGGTGTCCGAGCTGGTGCCGCAGGCACTGCTCGAGGGTGGGGCGGCGGAACCGGTGACCGGCCCCGAGCAGCCGGGCCGGCACCACGCGCTGACTCGCCAGGGCCAGCTCACGAGCCCCCTGCCGGCCGAGCAACATCGACGGACCGACATCGGGAACCGGCAACAACGCCGGACGGTGCAGGACCCGCGCCAGGGTCGTGGTGTAGTCGATGTTGCGGACCGGTTGGGGCGCAACCGCATTGACGGGACCGGACAGCGCGGGGTCGACCAGCGCGCGGTGGTAGATGTCGACCAGGTCGTCGATGTCGATCCACGACAACCACTGCCGCCCACTGCCCAGGCGTCCGCCGAGACCGGCCGCGAACAACGGACGCATCAGCCGCAGGGTTCCGCCGCGCGGGGACTGCACGATGCCGGTACGCACGGTCACCACGCGCAGGCCGGCGGTCGCTGCCGGGCCTGTCGCGTCCTCCCAGTCGGCGACGACGTCGGCGAGAAAGCCTTCGCCGTGCGACGCGGATTCGTCCAAGTCCGCATCAGCGCGGTCGTATCCGTAGATCCCGATCGCCGACGCGCACACAAAGGTCGCGGGCCCGTCGGCCGCGGCGGCAGCGCACTCGGCCAGGCGCCGCGTCGGCGCTATCCGGCTGTCGCGCACCGCCTTCTTGTGTGCCTCGGTGAACCGGTCCGCGATCGATGCACCGGCCAGATGCACGACCGCGTCCACGCCGTCGAGCAGTCGCTC
>WBZP01001147.1_pt3 | contig 16441 bp, 19 predicted proteins | sample 5204301 | NCBI WGS metagenome assembly WBZP01 (sample SAMN12412401, study PRJNA552823) | activated sludge metagenome | isolation source: activated sludge from nitrification reactor of wastewater treatment plant... | place: USA: Pennsylvania | collected 2017
CTGCAGGCCGATGATGCGGGAGGCCATCTGCACGCCGATGAAGACCAGGTTCATGACCGTGCCGAGCGCGAGCCCGAAGACGACTTCGCGCGCCGCGTCGTCGATGAGTGGCGCGAAGGTGGCCGGCGCCGGGGGCGGGTTGTCCTTCTGAAGCGGGACCAGCACCAGCGAAAAGAAGATGGCGAAGCCGACCTTCGTGTAGGCGGGTATGCCCTTGTGGCTCAGCAGCGGCGCAGCCACCAGCATCGAGCTGGTCCGCAGCAGGATGAGGAAGAAAGCGTATGTGTACTCAGGGGAGACGGTGAATCCTTGCATCTCAGCGCCCGTAACTCGCGGCATTCGCGAACAGCCCGGCCGAGAAGCTGAGCAGTGTCTCCATCATCCAGGGCCCGAAGATGAGCATCGCCACGAACACGCCGATGAGCTTCGGCACGAATGTGAGCGTGGCTTCGTTCACCTGGGTTACGGCCTGGATGAGGCTGACCACCACGCCGATGACCAGCGTGGTCGCAAGGATTGGCGCGCCGACGAGCAGCGCGGTGGTGAGCGCTTCGCGCATGAGGCCGATGACGACAGCTTCGTTCATGCGTCCGTCCCTACTTCGCGAAGCTGCCCACGAGGGAGCCGATGATGAGATACCAGCCGTCGACGAGGACGAACAGGAGGATCTTGAAGGGCAGAGACACGATGACGGGCGGCAGCATCATCATGCCCATGCTGAGCAGCGCCGAGGAGACGATGAGGTCGATGATGAGGAACGGGACGAACATCACGAAGCCCATCTGGAAGGCGGTCTTGAGTTCGGAGATGGTGAACGCCGGGACGAGCACGTAGGTCGGGACATCGTCGACCGTTTCGGGCTTTTCGGTGTCGCTGAGCTTGAGGAAGAGCCCGAGGTCCTGCTGGCGCGTCTGCTTGAGCATGAACGTGCGCAGCGGGGCTTCGCCGCGGTTGAACGCTTCCTGCTGTGTGAGCGTGCCGTTGAGGTAGGGCTGGACTGCTTCGTTGTTGATCTGCTTGATGGCGGGCGCCATGACGAAGGCGGTAAGGAACAGCGCGAGCCCGATCATCACCTGGTTCGGCGGCAACTGTGGGATGCCAATGGCGTTCCGCACGAGCGAGAGGACGATGATGATCCGCGTGAACGAAGTGACCATCACCAGGATGGCTGGCGCCATCGAAAGGACCGTGACAAGCAGCAGGAGCTGGATTGCGGTCGAAACGTTCTGCGGGCTCTGGGTGTCGATTGTCCCGGCGTTGGTCTGAGCCTGGGCATTGGGGTCAGTGGCGGCGACGCAGCTGGTGAGCGTGAGCAGCGCGAGTGAGAGCACAGCCATCACGAGGAGGACGCGCCTGCGCTTAGACCCCGAGAAAAGTCGCCTGAATCCCACGAACGTCCCCACGGGTTGTTGTCGGTTCACTCTATGAAGGCGGCTCTGCGCCAAGTATTGGGGGAGTCCCGCCGCACCGGTGGCGAAACCCTGAGGCCGCCCTGAGGGGCGCCTGATTCCGCGAGCCGAACATCCGGCGACTCCCGTAGTTGCGGGGCTCGTCCCCGCTCGGCGCCGTGCGCCCAACGAATGCCCAGCGCCGCGTCACACCTTCGCCCGCGCCCCTAAACCTCTTCGCCGATGACCGTTTCGACTCGCCGCGACGGCGCCCGGCCGGTGGTGCGCTTCATCTGTTCGAACAGTTGCGCCGCGAACTGGCTGAGCGGCTGCTCCTCGGGCTTCGCCGTCTGTTCGTTGACCTTCGCGGCTTCGTCTTCAGTCAGCTCGTTGAGGAGCGTGAGCTGCTGCGCGGTCGCTCCCACGGCAATCACCCTGTCGCCCAGGGCGACGAGGTGGATGGTGCGCCCGTTGCTGATGGCGAGCGTGTCGAGCACCCGGAGGAACCCGGTGGTGCTGCGAGGCCCGGAGGTCCGCTTGCCCCACCAGCGCAACCCGGCGATGGAGGCCGCGATGATGACGATGACGAGGGCGAGCCGCCAGGCGAGCGAGAACAACTGGCCGCCACCGAGGCTGAACCCCTTCGACCCGGAGTCTACCGTGGTCGTCGATACCTGGTTGTTGGCGGTCGTCGTGGGCGCGCCCAGGACGACCGCGCCGGAATCGGTTGTGGTGATCCGGGGGTTTTCGACTGTGGACGGGGTGGAAGGCGCCGCGAACGAGATGAAGACCAGCGAGCAGAGCAGCGCGCCACCCAGGGCGGCCGCCCAGAGGAGCTTCTTGCGGGCCTTCGGGTCGTTCATCCCGCGCGCTCTTCCTGGTCGGCGCCACGGCGCACGACTTCGACAACTCGGATGCCGAAGTTCTCGTCTACGACGACAACTTCGCCACGCGCGATCAGGCGGTCGTTCACGAGGATGTCCACGGGCTCACCGGCAAGGCGGTCCAGCTCGATGACGGACCCCGGGCCCAGCCCGAGCACTTCCGAAACAGTCAGCTCCGTCCGGCCGAGTTCGACCGAGACGTTCATCTGCAGCCCGGCGAGCAGGTCGATGCCCGAGCGGCGGGGCGGGCCGTCCGGTTCGGGAAGCGGCGCGAAGCGGGCGCGGCTCGCGGTCGGGCTAATCGGTGTAGGGCGCGCCGGCTCGTGTGGACGGCCCCCGGACGCACTCGAGCGGCCGCCGGCGCCAACCGTCGCGAACACCGGCTCCGGCTCGTCTTCTTCAATCAGTTCCGCTGCTTCGAGGTCTTCCTGGGTCAGTTCGAACGGGAAGCTCGCCGGGGCTGGCTCCGAGGCAGACGCGATTGGCGCATTGGCAGCTGCCGGCGTCGTGGCTGACGCGGAAACAACACCCTTCATCGCTCCCGCCATGATGTCCAGAAAGGTGCCCGGCAGGACGAGGCTGAATGGCAGAGGGCGCGAGCCGCCGATGGTCGCCGTGAGCAACATGCACGGCTCGTCCATGCCCCCGAGCGTCTCCGCCATGGAGTTCGCGAGCACATCCTCCACGGCAACGACCAGCCCGGCGTCACTTCGCCCGAAGAGCTGGCTGTTTAGCGCCTGGACCACCTGGCCCAGCACCGTCGAGGCGATGACGATCGTCTGCTGCTCTTCGTCGTCGGGGTTGTCCGCCTGGGAATCGAAGAACGTCGCGGCAACCGCAGTCGGGAGGACGAGATAGGCCGTGCCGCTCTGGTCCTCGCTGGTGGACAGCTCGAGGGTGACGGCGAGGTGCGGGTCGGCGAACCGGCCCGTGATCTCGTCTGGCATGACCAGGCGCGCATCGACGTCGCTGACGGCCGGGGCAGTGCCCTGGAAGGCCCGGAGCGCGGTGACGGCGGCCGTCCACCCCTCGAGGCCGGTTGCGTCGAGCGTATCGGCCTGGGCGCCGGAGAGCAGTTGGGTCAGGATCTCATGGGGTGTCGGCATGACGCAGCCTCACTGGGTGATGAGTGTTTCGAAGAAGATGGTCTCGACCTTCTCTTCGGGCAGGTGTTCGTTAATCGCTTCGATGAGCGCGTTCTTGAGTTCTTCGCGCCCTTCCACGGTGGCGATTTCGTCGGCCGTTTTCGAGGCGAAGACGGTGGCCACGGCATCGAGGATCTTGGGCATCTCGTGCTCAAGGTGGTGGGTAAACTCGATGTTCTTGGCTGTGAGGGCGTCGCCGGTGACCCCGATCCAGGGTTTCTCGGGGCGCTCGAACTCCAGCGCGATGATCGTCTTCACGTAGCGCGGGGTGTTCGCGGGCGCCTTGAGATTGAGCACCAGCCCTTCCGGGGCGTTGCCGGCGTGGGCGGCAAGGGTCACTTCCTTCCCGAGCATAACCGTCGGGTGGGGCGAAGCCGCGATCTGCTCCTGGGTGATGGGCGGAGCAGGCTTCGCATCCATGTAGTTCGGCTTGATGTAAAACCAGAACGCCGCGAGAAAGAGGACCGCGCCTCCGGCAAGCACCTTCTTGTCTTTGAGCATGGCTAGTTCCCCTTTGTTCCCTGGAGCGACTTGTTCAGTTCTTCAATCGTTGGGTAGAGGATCACGATGTCGGCGCGGCGGTTGAGCGCGCGACCCTCGGGCGTGCTGTTGTCGGCGATTGGGTGGGTTTCGGCGTAGCCCGCGAAGAACAGGTCGTTCTGCGTGAGCTTGCCCTGCTCCCGGAGGAAGCGGAGCACGTGGGATGCGCGCGCCCCGGAGAGTTCCCAGTTCGTCGGGAAGTCGGGGCTGTTCACCGGCACGTTGTCGGTATGGCCCTCGATGCGCATCTCGTTCGGCAGGCCGCGGAGCGCGTCAGCCACCTGGAGCAGCACGTCTTGCGCGCCGGGCTTCAAGTCCGCGCTGCCTGAATCGAAGAGCAGGTTGTCAGCGAGGCTGATGGTGATGGAGTTTGCATCGCTGCGGATCTGGATCTTGCCCTCAAGGTTGTTTTCCTTGGCGAAACCGTTGAGCGTGTTGCTCAGCGCGACCATGTTGTTGGACTTGATTTCGGCCAGGCTCGGGGTGATGCCACCGCCGCTGTCCAGGACCGCCGAAGACCCGTTGGACCCGTTGAGGACGCCGATGCTGAACGCCGCGTCGATCGAGTGATGGACTGCCTGCAGCTTCTGCGGGTTGGCGTCGCTGGTGGCGTAGAGCACCACGAACAGCGCGAACAGCAGCGTGAGCATGTCCGCGTAGGAGACAATCCATCGTTCGTGGTTTTCGGCGTGTGCCGGCTCGGGCGCCTTCTTCTTACTCATGCCGCTTCCCGCATCGGGTCATCTTTCTTCTGGCGCTCGGACGGCTGGAGGAAGCCTTCCAGTTTCTCGCGGACGATGCGCGGGTTATCGCCGGACTGGATGGACATGAGCCCTTCGATGACCACGTTCAGGGCGTGCAGCTCGTGCTTCGAGTTGTTCGAGAGCTTCTTGGCCATCGGCAGGTAGAGGACGTTCGCGGTGAAAACCCCGTAGAACGTTGCGACGAAGGCGGTGGCGATGCCGGGGCCGATGTGCTCCGGTTCGTCCAGGTGCGCCATGACCCCCATAAGGCCCATGACCGCGCCGAGGACGCCAATCGTCGGGGCGATGCCTCCCAGGAATTCCAAAGCAGCGAAGTTGCCTTCGTGGCGGTGCTTCATCGCGTCCGCTTCGATCTCCATGATTTCGCGCAGAAGCTCCGGGTCGGTGCCGTCGATCATGAGTTGCACGCCCTTGCGCGTGAACGTGTCATGGATCTTGTCGACGTCCGCTTCGAGAGCGAGGAGGCCTTCGCGGCGAGCCTTGTCGGCCATGGTGACGAAGAGGTCCACGGTTTCCGCGGAGTTGTGCCCGCCACCACCCATGATCGTCTTGAGAATGAACTTGGGCAGGCCGATCATCACCGGCAGCGGCTGCGAGATCATGAGCGCGCCGAATGAGCCGACAAACACGATCATCAGGCCCGGGACGTTGAACAGGGCGGCCGGGTTGCCACCTTCCAGGACGTTGCCGCCAATGATCCCGCCGAAGGCGAGCGCGAGGCCAATGACAGTCGCGAGGTCCATCAGGCACTCCTCCGGATGGCGCCCATGCTCATGCGCCGAAACTCAGCGATGCGGCCGACAACCACGTCCGGCTTTTCGGCGCAGACGTAGCGGTGACCGTTCGTGAGGGTCACGTGCGTATCGTGGGTCGCTTCCATCAGCTCGATGAGGTCCGGGTTCAGATAGAACTCGGTGCCATCGATGCGTGTCAGTTGGATCATCAGAAGGGCCTCGACCCACGGAGAGTTGTGACCATTCTGGGGAGGCGGCTCTGGGCGGGTTATCGGGAAAAGCCCCCTCGCGCTCGCGCGAATCCCTTAGCCGCAGGCCGGAAAGCGCTCAGGTCTGAGGCGTCAGTTGTGAGGTGTGAGGTGCGCGCAAACGAAAAGGCTCTCCTTGCGGAGAGCCTTCACGGATCACTGATGGACGAAGACTGGCGGCTACGCCTTGACCAGCGTGCGCAGGCAGCGCGTGCAAATGTTGAGGCGAATAGATTCGCCGCCGATGTGGATGCGTTGCTTCTGCACGTTCGGCTTGAACGTGCGGGATTTCTTGACGGCCTTGCGCTCCCAGCGGCCGCCATGGGTATGGCGGATGTGCCGGCCGAACATAGTCGTTTTCGCGCAAACGTCGCAGGCGCCACTTGCCATGCGTGATGTTTCCTTACATGCGAGAATCGGAACTTCCATGGTACCACCCGGATTCGGTAACGGCCAAACGGCCTTCCCCGAGGTTTGCCCGTGACCGCACCTATCGCGTTTCTGGACGCCCTCGATGGCGCCGCGCTGCGCCGCGTTTTCGCGGCGGCTTCCGCGCACCTTCGCGCTTCGGCAAAGGCGGTTGACGCCATCAACGTCTATCCCGTCCCTGATGGTGACACCGGCTCCAACATGTCCGCAACCCTGCGAGAGGCGGTCGACAGAGCGCTTTCGCTCGACGGCGAGGCGACCGTGCCGGAAGTGCTCCAGGCAATCGCGAAGGGGGCGCTCTACGGCGCCCGCGGCAACTCGGGCGTGATCCTTTCGCAGGCCCTGCGCGGGTTCGCCGAGGGCGTGGGCACGACGGCCAGGCTCGATGGAGCCTCGCTGGCCAACGGTCTCCGCCAGGCCGCACAACAAGCCTACCGGGCGGTCAGCAAGCCGCAGGAAGGGACGATGCTGACCGTCTTGCGGGAGGCAGGCGACGCGGCGATGACAGAGGCCGACACTCTGCCCGGCGACGGCAGGGGAACGGGCTGTGCCCCGGTGCTCGCCGCCGCCGTCCGCGCCGCGGACCGCGCGGAAGCGGCGACCATCGACCAGTTGCCTGCGCTCCAAGAAGCGGGGGTGCCGGACGCCGGTGGCGAAGGCGTCTGCGTGATCCTGCGTGGCTTGTTGGCAGCCATCGTCGGTGGCGCGCCCGAGGTGCGAGAGCATGTCACCAACCGGCCAATCGCCCTTGCCGCGGGCCACGGAGACGACGCCTTCGGCTTCTGCACGGAATTCCTGATCGAACCCGCCGGGGGCGCGCTTGAAATTGGCGTCGTCAGGACACTCGCCGAATCCGGCGGCAACCGCTCGGTGGTCGTCGTCGGCGATGGAGAACTGCTTCGGGTGCACGCGCACAGCCTGGAGCCCCAGGCGCTCCTCGATGCCGCGGAGGGACTGGGCCGGTTGTCGCGGGTCAAGGTCGAAGACATGTCGGCACAACACAGCCGCTTCAAGGACACCGGCAGCGGCGCGGGGGTGAAGACGGGCTTGCTGGCCATGAGCCGCGGCGACGGGTTCGACGAGATCTTCGAGAGCCTGGGCGCCGCCGTGAGTGACCTGGGCGTGGTCGAAAAGCCGCCGGCCGGCCAGATCGCGGATGCGGCCGACGCGCTGCGGTTGGCTGACGTCATCGTCCTCGCGAACCACAAGAACGTGCTCCTCGCCGCCGAACAGGCACGCGAGCTGACGAAGGCGACGCTCCACGTCGTCCCCACGACCACCCTTCCGCAGGGCATCGCGGCAGCGATGGCGTTCGACCCGGCCGAGCCGGCGACGCTGAACGCGGGCGAGATGCTGGCGGCGGCGCGGCAGGTTCGCACCATAGAAGTGACTATCGCCGGGGCAAGCCGCACATCCGAAGGCATCGCGGTGCGAGCGGGCGAGGCGATCGTGCTCGTGGACGGGACGCTCGCCGGGACCAGCGCATCAGCGGAGGAAGCGCTGCTGACCGGGTTGCGGCACGCCGGAGTTTCGGACGGCCAACTGGTGACCGTTTACGCCGGCGAAGGCGTGGGCGAAGCGGAATGCGCGCGGGCAGCGTCAGCGGTCCGGGAGCAGTTCCCCGGAGCCGAAGTTGAGGCCATGCGCGGAGGACAGCCACTCTACCCGTACATCGCATCGGTAGAATGACGGCAGCGCGGGGCAAGCCTCGCGCAGTTCGGGGGTGAGTATGTTTCGGACAATGCGCGTCTTTGGCGTGGTCCTGCTGGCAACGGCGCTGGTGGGCGCGGCCTGTGGTGACGACGACGACAACGGTGGGACGACGATTACTGCGACCGCCAAACCCCAGGGCACAACGGGTGGCGGTGGCGGAATTCCCGCTGCGTTGACCACCGTCAAGGTCCAGGACAATAAGTTCACGCCGGGCGCCCTCCAGATACCGGTCGGCGCCACGGTCACCTGGGACTGGACGGGTAGCGCCGCCCGCCACTCCGTGAAGGGCACGTTCGACGGCCAGCCGGTGGAATCGCCAACGCTGAGCGGCGGCGGCGTCTACCTGTTCGCGTTCCAGAAGGCGGGCGTCTTCGAGTACGAATGCGGCGTGCACGGCGCAGCGATGAAGGGCGTGGTCACGATTCAGTGACGAAGGTGAGGGGGCCGATGGAACCGCGACCGGCAGGGAGCGGATCACGGCTTAGCGAGACGGCCGCGAGGTAGCCACCCACCATCCAGGCTCACGAACTCGCTCGCTGACGCGTGACTGCCTCGCGCCGGCACGATCCGCTCCCGATGTGTCGCGGTTCAACAACGGGTCGCGGTTTCGAGCAATGGCAGATGGAACCGCGACCGGCAGGGAGCGGATCACGGCTTAGCGAGACAGCCGCGCGGTAGCCACCCACCATCCGGGCTCACGAACTCGCTCGCTGACGCGTGACTGCCTCGCGCCGGCACGATCCGCTCCCGACCTGTCCCGGTTCAACGATGGGTCGCGGTTCGATGCCGCGCCGCCCACTCAGTCCTCAGTCCTTTCGACTTTCAACTCCTACGAGTAGCGCTCTTCCCGCCACGGATCCCCGTAGATGTGGTACCCGTAGGTCTCCCAGAAGCCGGGCTTGTCACGTTCGAGGAACTGGATGCCGCCGATCCACTTGGCGCTCTTCCAGAAGTAGAGGTGCGGCACCACCAGGCGCATCGGCCAGCCGTGTTCCTTCGTGAGCTCTTCGCCGTTGTGCTTCGTGGCGAACATGACCTGCGCTGCCTTGAGGTCGGCCAGCGGGACGTTGGTGGTGTAGCCGCCGTAGCTGTGGATCATGGCGAACTTCGCTTCGGGCTTGAGCTGGATGTGGTCCAGCAGGGCCGAGAACGGGACCCCTTCCCAGGTGTTGTCGTACTTGCTCCAGGTGGTCACGCAGTGGATGTCGTTCAGTTCGTTCGTTGTGCCGAGGGCGTTGAACTGGTCCCACGTGAAGGTCTTCTCTTCGTCCACCAGCCCCCAAACGTGGAAGCGCCACGACTCGAGGTCGATGCGAGGGATGCTGCCGTAGTGCAGCACCGGCCAGCCCGTGGTCAGGTGCTGTCCAGGGGGAAGGCGCAGCTTGCCGTCCGGGCGCACCTCCTTTGTGGCCTGTTGCGTCATGCTTCGAATTCTCCTCAGCGCATCCATGTGGACGTATACGTCCAGCGTAGTGCGTGCCGTTCAAGGCGGACAAGACGCATTGTCGTTACCAAACGGCCGCGCAGGCTACACTGACCGGATGGAAAGCGTGCCAGGACGGGAAGCCCCACGGCCGCGACTGGCGCTGCACCCAGGCCACGGCTGGTTCCTCGCCGTGGCCGCAGCGGTCGTCGGGCTCGACCAGCTGGTCAAGTGGATCATCCGCCAGACCATCGAACTCGGGGACCGGCAGCCCGTTGTCTGGCCGCTGGAAATCGTGCACTTCACGAACAGCGGGGCCGCCTTCGGCATGCTGCAGGGCGCAGGACCACTGCTCGTTATGACGAGTGTCATCGGTATGGCCGCGATTGTCATCTACCTCTTCAACCCCGGGTTCGCCCATCCGCTGATGCGGCTTGGCCTCGCCCTCATGCTTGGCGGGGCCATCGGCAACCTCATCGACCGAGTGAAGGATGGTGAAGTCGTCGACTTCATCAAGGTGCCGAACTTCCCGGCGTTCAACGTGGCGGATTCGGCGATCACCATAGGAGTACTGCTGCTCGCATGGGCAATGCTGCAGGAACCGGAAACATCGAAACCCGAAGCCTGACCGCCCCGGCGTCCGGGCGGCTCGATGCGGTCCTCGCGGGCGCGTTCGAAGACCTTTCGCGGGCGCGCGTGCAACGGCTGATCGACGCCGGGCATGCGCGCGTGAACGGCTCCCCGGCCCGCAAGGCGATGAACGTCGCCGAGGGCGACGCGCTGGAACTGGAGGTGCCGGCGACACCTCACGAGTCCGTGCCGACTGGGCTCGAACTGCCCGTGCTCTACGAGGATGACCAGCTCTGCGTGATCGACAAGCCGGCCGGCCTCGCCGTGCACGGGGCGCCCGGCGACACCGGGCCGAGCGTCGCGGCATGGTGGCTGGAGAAACTGGGAGAGGCCGCCGGGGCGTTCGATGTCGAGCGTCCGGGGCTTGTGCACCGGCTGGACAAGGACACCTCAGGCGTCCTTGTGCTCGCCCGGACTCCGGCCGCGCAAGCGGCCCTCAGCGCCGCCTTCGAAGCGCGCACGACGAAGAAGACGTACCTCGCAATCGTCGAGGGTGTCCCGGACCGGCCGAAGGCCGTCATCGATGCGCCGATCGACCGGCATCCCGGCGACCGCACGCGCATGGCCATCGTCACGCGCGGCCGCGAAGCCCGAACGGCGTACGAAGTGCTGCACAGCGACGGCCGCAGGGCACTCATCGAGGTCCATCCAGAGACGGGCCGAACCCACCAGATCAGGGTCCACCTCGCGGCCATCGGCGTGCCGGTGAGTGATGACGCGGTGTACGGCAAGCGCGAGCCGGGCGGCCGCCAGCTCCTCCACGCCTACCAGCTCGCGATCCCGCACCCGGCCGGCGGCACACTCACGGTCACGGCCCCGATCCCGGCGGACCTCGACCGCGCGATGCGCGCCATCGGCGCCGACGCTGAGGCCGTGCGATTCGCGAGGCCCACCGCGCCCCTGCGCGAAGGCGCCTAAGCCAGGTAGCGCGCGAGGAACTCCCGGGTGGCGTCGCGGCCTTCAGCCGGAAGTTCGGCGTGCAGGCCCGGGTGCGCGTGGAGCCGCTTGTCCGCGGAGCCAAGCGCATCGAACAGTTCGAACGCACCGTCACGGTCGAAACGCTCGTCGTCCCATTGCACCATGAACAGCACCGGGCAGGTGATGTTCGGCGCGTCGGCACGGTGGCGTTCGCCGAAACGGCCGCGCACCGCGCTCTTGCCGGCGAACCCGCAAAGGCCGAGCACCGCCGCCTTGATGCGCGGTTCGGAAGCGACGAACGGCACGCCCAGCATCGTCCCCATGCTCAGGCCCCAGTAGCCCACCCGTTCGGCATCGAACCGATCGGAGGCGAGCAACGTGTCGAGCGTCGCGCTCCAGTCCGCGTTCATGCGGTCGAAGGTATCCGGACGCTGCCACAATGCGATGTAGTCAGGGTGGCCGGCCGGGTCTTCGGTGACGCGGATCGCGCCGCGTTCGCCATGCTCGACGGCATCGATGGCGGCGACCGCGATCCCGTGGCGGCGGACGAACTTGCGGGCCAGCGCGAGCCCGTTCTCGTTGCGCTTCTCACTCTGGCCGCCGTGGCCCATGAGGACGAGCGGCACGCGGCCGATGGGCTCCTCGGGCATCCAGAGGATGCCGGGGATCACGTCGCCGTCGCGCGTCACGGTGAACGGGCGCTCCCAGACGCCCATGGATGTCACGGGCGGGCTCTTCCAGTCCATGAGCGACTCCGGGTTGAGGGTGAGGCCGCAGTCTACGGCACGGGAAAGCCCCATGTTTCCCCACTGTCCACCCTACGATTGGCGCTCTCGCGGACGAAGCTGGCCGGCGCCTTCGTATACTCAAGGGGTGCAGATCGGGGTCATTGGCGCCGGTGCGGCCGGATTGACGGCTGCGTACCGCCTCACGCAGGCGGGCCACCGCGTGACCGTATTCGAGGCGCAGCCCCACGTCGGCGGGCGGACGTTCAGCGCCCATTTTGCGCCGGGCCATCACCTGGATACGGGCGCCGGCTGGCTGACATCCGCCTACACGCAGACGCTGAAGCTGTTCGAAGAGCTGGGCGAGAAGGAACGGCTGCGGCCACTGCGCGCTTCCGGCCCGTCCGAACTGCTGGTTGAAGGAAAGAGCTATATCGGCGCGGGCCTCCCGCGGACGCTGGCGGGCGACCACCTCATCCCCGGCGACGAACGCGAACGCCTGCGCAACTGGCTCCACTGGCTCGACGGCTATCCGCCGCTCGGGTACCGCACGTTCAACGACCACGAAAACGCCAGGCAGCACCTGGAGTCGGTCAGCCCCGCAGCGGAGCGGTACCTCTTCGCGCCGATGTTCGAGGGGTTGTTCGCGCCGTTGCAGGAGCAGTCGGCCGAGTTCCTGCGCTCCTGGATCGCGGCTTCGCGCGCCTCCTACTTCCAGGTGGACGACGGGATGGATGCGCCGTGGAAGCGCATCGCAACGAACCTCGATGTCCGGGTTAACGCGAGAGTCGACATGGTCCGGCAGGGTGGCTCCCGGCTGGAGGTGGTGGCGAACAGCATGAGCATGGCGTTCGATGGGTTGGTGGTGGCCGTGCCGCCGCCGGCCGGGAAACAGTTCGTCACGCGCGCAATCGAGCCGCGCTGGGTCGCGCAACTCAACTACGAGACGATCGCGTACTCCGGCCAGTGCCGGTTGTACCTCGCTATGCCCGGGGACGCGCCGGCGCGATTGCACCGCCGCCCGCTCCCGATGGGACCGATTGCGAGCGTCGAGTGGCAGTCCGGGAAGGACGGCGCGTGGGGTTCTTGCCCGCCCGGCTGGCAGTGGGCGCTGATCTGCGCGAGCGAGGCGTTCAACGACCGCCTGATCGATCTGCCAGACTTCGAAATCAGCGCCCGGTTGCACCGGGCCGCGACGGCGCTCGTTCCCGAGTTGCCCGGCCTGGAGAACTGGAAGGTGCGGCACGTGGTGAAGTGGCGGAACGCCGTGCCCGTCATGGCGCCGGGGCACTTCACCCGGCTGGCGAACTACTCCCGGCGCCCACCGATCGTTTTCGCGGGGGATTGGACGCACCAGGCCTGCGTTGAGGGCGCGGTGCGCTCCGGCGAAGCCGCGGCGGAAGCCTTCGGGCCGGGGTAGGGGAGAAGAAAAGACGTGAGACCCGCTTTCTTTCTCACGTCTCACCCTCTTTCGTTCTCACGTCTCACCGTCTTTCCTTCTCACGTCTCACCTCTCACCCTCTTTCCTTCTACAATCCGCCCACAGATTCGGAGGGAATGACATGCGGTTCCAGGACACCCCTGAACTCGCCGAGTGGCGCAACACGGTCCGTGGCTTCGTCGATGAAAACTGGCGGATTGCCGGCAAGAAGGACGAGGACGATCCCGGCTTCGAGGGCACCGGCGACGAGAACCGGACGACCACCTGGCTCGACAAGCTCGGCGCGCGAGGCTGGCTGGCGCCCGCCTGGCCGAAGAAGTACGGCGGCGCGGACATGTCGGTGCTCGAACAGTTCGTGCTCAGCCAGGAACTGCACGAAGCGGGCGCGCCCGTTTCCCGCCAGATGCTCAACCTCGTTGGCCCGACGATCATGCTGCACGGCACCGAGGAACAGAAAGCCGAACACCTGCCGCCGATGCTCCGGGGCGAGGTTGCCTGGTGCCAGGGCTTCTCCGAGCCGGGCTCCGGTTCGGACCTGGCGAGCCTCCAGACCCGCGCGGTACGCGACGGCGACGACTACGTCATCAACGGCCAGAAGATCTGGACCTCCGGCGCCCACCGGGCCGACTGGATGTTCATCCTCACCCGGACGGACCCGGATGCGCCGAAGCACCGCGGCATCAGCTATCTCCTGCTGAACATGAAGTCGCCCGGTGTCACGGTGCGTCCGCTAATCAACATGGCGAACGGCCACGTCTTCAACGAGGTGTTCTTCGAGGACGTGCGCGTACCGGTGCGGAACCGCATCGGCGATGAGAACCGGGGCTGGTACGTCGGGACAACCACGCTCGACTTCGAGCGCTCGAACATCGCTCGTGCGATTACCGCGCACAAGAACGTGGACCGCATGGCGAACTACCTGCGCGACAGGGCGGCGGCGGGCCAGCCGGTCTCGCCGAGCTTCCGGCTGGAAGTCGCCGACCGGGCCGTCGAAACGAGCGTCTGCGAGTTGCTTTCGTTCGTGGTGGTGTCGATCCAGGCCCGTGGCGGTGTGCCGAACATGGAAGCTTCGATGTGCAAGATGTACGGCTCCGAGCTCTCCCAGCGCATCGCTTCGACCAAGATGCACCTTGCGGGCATGTACGGGCAGGAACGGAAGCCACGGGGGTTGCAGGAGCAGAACAGCATCAACGCCGCGATGGAGTACATGCAGGTGGTGCCGGCCACGATTGCCGCGGGGTCCAGCGAGATCCAGCGGAACATCATCGCAACGCGGGGCCTGGGGCTGCCGCGCGGCTAACGATTCGCGAGGCTTGCGACCGCCCGAGTGGCCGTTTCGGCGCGTAGTGTGCTGGAGGTCACTCGGGCGGTTTCGTGTTTGTGCGATTCGCCACAGTCTGCTGCTTCCATTACCGCCAGTATCCGTTGCGCCGGGTCTGTTCCGGCGCAGGAGGAAGAAGTGGTAGTTGAATTAGTGGTGCGCGCGCCGGAGCGGACCAGCATTAGCGAACACGAATACGATTCGCACCAGGCGTGGGGCATGTCGCTCCACCTGGATCTGCATGAATGCGACCCGGAACTGATTCGCGATGCGAGTGCCATCCAACAGTTCACTGAGCAGCTTTGTGACATGCTCGGAGTGAGCCGGTTTGGTCCGACGCAAATCGTGCGCTTCGGACGCGATCCGCTGGTCTATGGGTACTCCATGGTCCAGTTAATCGAAACGTCACTGGTGTCGGGCCATTTCGCGGAAGATTCGAACGCGGTATACCTGGATATCTTCAGTTGCAAGTATTACGACCCGCACGTTGCCGCGGAGTATTCATCGAAGTTCTTCCGCAGCGGCAGCGTGAGCGGCGTCGTCACGCTCAGGCGTTGACGTGACGTCGCTCTACGCGGCTATGGCGGGGCTGGGGCTCCTCGGGGCGATCAGCGACGCGACACTGAACCAGTGGGCGCAATCGAACCGCGGAGCCTGGCTCATCGTGTCCTACGGCCTCTGGCTGGTGGTGGCGACACTGTTCGGGCTGATCCTGCGGGCAGAGCACCTCAGCTTCGGCGCGGCCGTCATCGTCTTCCTGACGGTGAACTCGGCGTTCGCGCTGATGCTGGACGTCGTGGTCTTCGGCGGATCCATCAACGCGCGGCAGTGGGTGGGCGTGGCGATGGCGGTCGGGGCGATGGCGATGCTGGAGTTGGGCCGGAGCGGGGCCTAAGGATTTGCCTGCAGGCCGAATTCCCCGGCCAGCAGGCGGTACGACTGCTTCCGCGCTTCGAAGTCGTGGGTGATGGTCACGAGGACGAGCTCGTCCGTGCCGTACTCGGCGGCGAGGTCTTCAAGCCGGCCGCGCACAGTGCCGGGGTCGCCGTGGATGTACGTCTGGCGGAGGTACGCCAGGTAATCGAGCTCGGGTTCCGTGTAATCGATCGCCATGGCTTCTTCCGGCGTGATGACGCCCGCGCCCTGCTGGCCCCGGGCACGGGTGACAACACGCGAGCCCCAGCGGCTCCAACTGAGGTACTCCGCGCGTTCGAAGGTTTCGGCGCAGGTTACTGAGACGCCCATGGCGGTGCGCGGCGCGCGCAGGAATGGCGAGGGTTCGAAAGCCGCCTCGTACTCCTTGAGGACGGTTTCCGGGCCTTCCTGGCTGATGAAGTGGGCGAAGCAAAACGCCCAGCCGAGCTCCGCCGCATAACGCGCGCTGGCGCGTGTCGAGCCCAGGAGCCACAGCTCGGGGAGCGCGTCACCGGCCGGCTGGGCGGTGACGCCATAGTAGGGATGGGATGGGGGTAACGTGCCGCTCATGAAGCCATAGAGGTCCATCAGTTGCTCGGGATAGCGCTCAACGTCCGTGACCGGGTGGCCGTCAGCCATGGCTCGAGCGGTGCGCATGTCGCTGCCGGGAGCCCTCCCGACGCCGAGGTCGATCCGGCCGGGGAAGAGGGTCTCCAGCATGCGGAACTGCTCGGCCACCTTGAGCGGGGCGTAGTGCGTCAGCATCACTCCGCCAGAACCGACGCGAATGCGGCTTGTTTGTGCCGCCACCTGCCCGATGAGGATCTCCGGCGACGCGGACGCGAGCCCCGTCCCGTGGTGTTCGGACAGCCAGTAGCGGTGGTAGCCGAGCTCATCGCAGAGGCGGGCGAGCTCGAGCGTTTCCGCGATGGCCTGGGCCGCCGTGCCACCCTTGCGGATGGGCGACTGGTCCAGGACGGAGAGCTTGAGGCTGCTCATTTGCCGGCCATGACGCGGGCGTAGCGCCCAGACTCCGCGGCGAGGTTCGACAGCCAGGCCGAGCGGCCGGCGGCGAGCTGGTCCCAGGTGAACCGCCAACCCCAGTTGCCCTCTGAAGCGCCCGGCACGTTCATCCGTGCCGCGCTGCCCAACTCCAGGACATCCTGCATGGGGATGAGCGCTGTTTCGGCGACGGAGTGGTACGCCGAGCGGACGAGATCGTT
>WBZP01003680.1_pt1 | contig 16440 bp, 14 predicted proteins | sample 5204301 | NCBI WGS metagenome assembly WBZP01 (sample SAMN12412401, study PRJNA552823) | activated sludge metagenome | isolation source: activated sludge from nitrification reactor of wastewater treatment plant... | place: USA: Pennsylvania | collected 2017
ACGACCCGGTTGACCTCGGGCACTTCGTTGGTGATCCGGGTGGAGATGCGGGCCAGGACGTCGTAGGGGACGCGGGTCCAGTCCGCGGTCATCGCGTCCTCGCTGGAGACTGGGCGCAGCACGATCGGGTGGCCGTAGGTTCGCCCGTCGCCCTGCACCCCCACCGAACGCACGTCTGCCAGGAGCACCACCGGGCACTGCCAAATCTCCCGGTCCAGCCCGGCGGCGGTGAGCTCTGCGCGGGCGATGGCGTCGGCGGCGCGCAGCACGTCGAGCCGGGCGCGGGTCACCTCGCCGATGATCCGCACGCCGAGCCCCGGCCCGGGGAAGGGCTGGCGCCAGACGATCGCCTCGGGCACCCCGAGCTCCAACCCGACCTGGCGCACCTCGTCCTTGAACAGCGAGCGCAGCGGTTCGACCAAGGTGAACTGCAGGTCGTCGGGCAGGCCGCCGACGTTGTGGTGGCTCTTGATGTTCGCGGCGCCCTCGCCGCCGCCGGACTCGACCACGTCGGGATAGAGGGTGCCCTGGACGAGGAACTCGATGGGGTGTCCCCCGGCCTGTGCGGTGCCGGCGACGTCGCGGGCGGCCTGCTCGAAGACCCGGATGAACTGCTCGCCGATCGCCTTGCGTTTGTCCTCCGGGTCGGTGAGCCCCGCGAGCGCCTGCAGGAAGCGTTCCCGGGCATCGACGACGACCAGCCGCACTCCCGTCGCGGCGACGAACTCCTGCTCCACCTGCTCGGGCTCACCCTCGCGCAGCAGCCCGTGGTCGACGAAGACGCAGGTCAGCTGGTCGCCGACGGCCCGCTGCACGAGCGCGGCCGCGACCGAGGAGTCGACCCCGCCGGACAACGCACACAGCACCGCGGCATCGCCGACCTGCTCGCGCACCCGCTGCACCAGGGAGTCCACGACGTTGGCCGGGGTCCAGTCCGGGGCGATCCCCGCCGCACGCCACAGGAAGCTTTCCAAGACCCGCTGCCCGTATGCCGTGTGCAGCACCTCCGGGTGCCACTGGACACCGTAGAGGCGTCGGATGCGGTCCTCGAAGGCGGCGACCGGAGCGCCGGGGGTCGAGGCGGTGACGGTCATCCCGGCCGGGGCGACCGTCACCGAGTCGCCGTGGCTCATCCACACCGACTGCTCGGTGGGCTGGCCTTCGAAGAGCACCGAACCGTCGGGGCGCACCGTGGCCGGCGTGTGCCCGTATTCGCCGCTGCCGGTATGCGCGACGGTGCCGCCGAGGGCCTGCACCATGGCCTGGAAGCCGTAGCACATCCCGAAGACCGGCACTCCCGCGTCGAGCAGCGCCGGGTCGAGGGTCGGCGCGCCCGCGGCATACACGCTGGCCGGCCCCCCGGACAGGATGATCGCGGCGGGCTGGCGGGCCAACACCTGCGCCGTCGGTAGGGTGTGCGGCACGACCTCGCTGTAGACCCGGGCCTCCCGCACCCGGCGCGCGATGAGCTGGGCGTACTGGGCGCCGAAGTCGACGACGAGGACCGGCCGGGCCTGCAGGGCGTCACTCACGCCGTCACTCACGCCGTCACTCACACAACGACCCTAGTAGACCCGGGCGAGGATGCCGTGGACCTCCTGGGCGACCCGGCGCTCGGCGATGAAGGGCGCCAGCGGCACGAAGCCGGACAGCAGGTGTAGCACGATCCGCTGGATTCCCCAGGCGAGTTTGAGGCCGAGGTTGGCGATCGACCCGGCATACACCATGTAGATGAATCCGTGGATGTAGGACCAGTTCTTGGTGAACCAGTTCTCTTGGTGGAGAAGATATTTCATGACCATCTCGGTCACCAGAATGAAGAGCGCAACACCTGCGACCATGGCCATGACCCGGTAGATGCCCAGCGCCTGCCGGATCTGCACCGGCTTGGCCATGTTGGTCGGATACATGCTCACGGGGTCGCTCCTGCTTCCTCTACCGGCCGGTCCAGCGGGCGACGACGGTGGTCGTCGCGGACCATCTTCCACCACATCCACAGCCCGAACGCCGCGAAGACCCACCATTGCAGCGCGTATGCCGCGTTGCGCAGGGTCAGCCCGGTCGGCAGCGCCGGGGGCGGCACCCGCTCCATGAGGCCGGCCGGCGCGCCGGGTGCCGCGGTGGCGCCGGCCGGGGCGACGTCGCCCGGGTCGGGGGTCTCGGAGATCGCGAAGAGGAAACCGTTGTAGATCTGCCCGCCCCAGTCGTTGAGCAGAGCCCCGACGTCCACCGAGCCGATCTCACCGGAGCGCAGCGGGCTGCGGGCGGCTCTGGGCGACTCGGTCGGGGCGAGGCTGCCGACCAGCGTGAGCTGGGCGGGTGCACCAGCAGCGCTGGGGTCGGGCGGCCAACCGGAGGTGGTGGGTGCCGGCGGCATACCGGAAGCGGCGGCTGCGAACGGCGCACTGCCGGCGACAAATCCGCGCACCACCGGGATCCGTGCCCCGGTCGAGGCGGCGACGAAGGGCACGACGACCCAGCGGCCCTCGACGCCCCCCAGCCGGCGCTCGGGCACATAGACCAGGCGCTCGGGCTCATAGTGCCCGAGGGCCCGGACCCGCTGGTTGGAGCCGTCCGGAGGGAACGGCGCATGCGGCGCGAAGGCCTCGTCGAGGGTGACCACAGGGCGAGCCGCGGCCTCGCTCAAGGCCTGCTGCCCGGCATCCTCCTGGGCCACCGCCAGCTGCCACGCGCCCAGCCGCACGAATGCCGCGCCGAGCACGAGCACCACCGCCAACAACCCCAGCCACCTGGGGGTCAGCATGGTGCGCAACACCGCACCAGCCTACGGTGGCCGGTCGGGTCGTTCGGCACGGCCGCCCCACCGGGCCGCCGGGCGACCGGGCCGCCGGTCTGGCGACGCGCGACCTGGCGACCCACGACCGGAAACTCGGGTGAGCCGGCCGGGGTCGCGGGCGTAGCCTCGATCCTCATGCGCCCGCTGCCCTACGACGATCCCGGCATAGGTCAGGCGCCGCTGTCCAGCCCGCTGGCCTTCCTGGGCTGGGTGGGCCGGGGGCAGTGGCGCACACTGACCCTCGGGGTGGCGCTCGGGGTGATCTGGATGGTCGCCCAGGCCCTGCTGCCGGCGACCATCGCCCGGGCCATCGACGAGGGCATCGTCGGCGCCGACCCGGGCGCGTTGTGGCGCTGGGCGGGGGTGTTCGTGCTGTTGTCGGTGATGACCGCCGGCGCCGGAGCGCTGCGGCATCGGATGGCGGTCACCAACTGGTTGCGGGCCGCGCTGCGTTCGGTGCAGCTCATCGGCTGGCACGGCGCGCACGCCGGGGAGGCGCTGCCGCGGGACACCCCGACCGGCGACGTGGTCGCCGCGGTCGCCTCCGACTCGATGCGCCTGGGCGGGCTCTACGACGTGAGCGCGCGGTTCGCCGGCGCGATCGTCTCCTACGTCGTCGTCGCGGTGCTGCTGCTGCAGGCTTCCCGGCCGTTGGGGCTGCTCGTGCTGCTCGGGGTGCCGGTGCTCGTCGGGCTGCTGAGTTTCGTGGTCCGCCCGCTGCAACACCGGCAGGCGCAGCAGCGGGAGGAGTCCGGCCGGCTCATCGGCCTCGGCGCGGACACCGTCGCGGGCCTGCGGGTGCTGCGCGGCATCGGGGGTGAGGCCACCTTCCTGCAGCGGTATGCCGCGCAGTCGGCGGCCGTGCGCGACAGCGGATTCCGGGTGGCCGGGGTGCAGGCGGCCCTGGATGCCGCGCAAGTGCTGTTGCCGGGAGTCTTCGTCGTGCTCGTGACCTGGCTCGGTGCTCGGTTCGCCGCCGACGGGCGGATCACCGTCGGGCAGCTCGTGGCGTTCTACGGCTATTCGGCCTTCCTGGTGATGCCGCTGCGCACCGCGACCGAGTTCGTCGACCGGGCCACCCGCGCCTACATCGGGGCCCGCAAGATCATCGCCGTGCTGCGGGTCGAGCCCGACCATGCCGCCCCGCCGGCCCTCGACCCGACCGCCACCGAGCCGGGGCCGGAGGCGGTGCTGCACGACGTGCGCAGCGGATTGACCATCGGGCCAACGGAATTCGTCGCCGTGGTGTGCGCCCGCCCGGAGCAGGCCGCGGCCTTGGCCGACCGGCTGGGGCGTTTCGGCACCGACCCCGGCGAGGTGACGTTGGGCGGCACGCCATTGACCCAGCTGCCGGTTGCCACGGTGCGCCGGCGGATCGTGGTGAGCGAGCACGACCCGCGGCTGTTCACCGGCACACTGCGCCACGAGCTCGACCCGTGGGGCCGACACGACGACGACACGGTGCTGGCGGCGCTCGCGGTGGCCAGCGGAGAGGACCTGCTCGAGGCGCTCCCCGACGGGCTGGCCAGCGAGGTCGAGGAACGCGGCCGGTCCTTCTCCGGCGGTCAACGGCAACGCCTCACGTTGGCCCGGGCGCTGCTCACCGAGGCGCCGTGCCTGGTGCTCGTCGAGCCGACCAGTGCCGTCGACGCGCACACCGAGGCCCGAATCGCGCAGCGGCTCGCCGCGCATCGGCGCGGCCGGGCCACCGTCGTGATGACCGCCAGCCCGCTGTTGCTCGCGCATGCCGACCGGGTCGTGCTGCTCGACGACGACCGGGTGATCGCCAGCGGCAGCCACGACGAGCTGCTGCACACACATCCGGAGCACGCGGCATACCGGGCGGTCGTGGTGCGCGGCGAGGCCCTGGTGCCCCAGCCGGAGGCGACCCGATGACCCCGGTGACCGGCGTGCCCTCCACCCGGCGCACCCTGCCGGTCGCGAGCGCGGCCGCGGTGCGCGCCCACGCACGGGAGTTGCTGAGCCGGCACCGGGGCGCGCTCGCGACGGTCGTCGGGTTGCACGCAGTGGCCGCGGCCGCGGCATTGGTCGCGCCGCTGATCGTCGGGCGGCTCGTCGACGCGGTGACCCGCGGTGACAGCGGCGGCATTGACGGACTCGCGATCGTGCTCGCGGCGGCCATCGTCGCGCAGACGGTGCTGGTGTGGGCGGCCCGGCGCGAGTCGTTCCGGCTCGGCGAACGGGTCTTCGCGCAGCTGCGCGAGCAGTTCATGGAGCGGGTCATGGCGCTGCCGCTGTCGACCGTCGAGCGAGCCGGCACCGGGGACCTGGTGGCCCGCACCACCAACGACGTCGAGGCGCTCTCACACGTCGTGCGGTTCGGCATCCCGTCGGTCTTCGTCGCCGTGGTCACCGTGACGATCACCGCGATCGCCGCGGTGCTCACCGGGGGCCTGGTCGCGGCGCCGATCGTGGTCGGCGTGCCGATCATCTGGCTGTCCACCCGCCGCTATCTGCGCCGCGCCCCGGACGGCTATCTGCGCGAACGGGCTTCGTATGCCGTGCTCAACGGTGTCGTCGGCGAGACGGTCGACGGGGCCCGCACCGTCGATGCCCTCGGCCTGGCGGCCCTGCGCCGGCGCCGGGTCGACGAGGCGCTGCGGGAGACCTTTGAGGCCGAGAGCTACACGCTGCGGCTGCGGCTGGCCTGGTTCCCCCAGGTCGAGTTCGCCTACCTGCTGCCTGTCGCGGTCACCCTCCTCTGGGGCGGTTGGCTTGTCGCCCAAGGGCACACGAGCGCCGGTGTGGTCACCACCGTGGCGCTCTACGTGCAGCAGCTGACCAACCCGCTCGACGAGTTGCTCATGTGGCTCGACGAGATCCAGATCGGGGCCACCTCGCTGGCTCGGGTCATCGGGATCGCCGACGTGCCCGCCGACCGGCAGGCCACCGGTGAGGCACCGGTCGACGAGCGGCTCGTTGTCGACGACGTCTGGTATGCCTATCGGGCCGGGCGTGACGTGCTGCGCGAGGTGTCGTTGCGGTTGCGGCCCGGAGAGCGGCTGGCCATCGTCGGGCCTTCCGGCGCCGGCAAATCCACCCTCGGGCGGCTGATCGGCGGGATCGACGCGCCGCGGCTGGGTCGGGTCGACGTCGGTGGCGTGCGCCTGGTCGACCTCGACCTGGACCATCTGCGCGGCGAGGTCGCCCTGGTCACCCAGGAGCATCACGTCTTCATCGGCAGCCTCGCCGACAACCTGCGCCTGGCCCGCCCCAGCGCCACCGACGCCGAGCTGCTCGAGGCCCTCGCGGCCGTCGACGCCCGCGACTGGGCGCTGGCGCTGCCCGAGGGTCTGGCCACCTCCGTCGGGGCCGGCGCCCTCGAGCTGACCACCGGCCAGGCCCAACAGCTGGCGCTGGCCCGACTGGTGCTCGCCGACCCGCACACCCTCGTGCTCGACGAGGCCACCTCGCTGCTGGACCCGCGCGCCGCGCGGCACCTGGAGCGCTCCCTCGCCGCGGTGGTCACCGGCCGCACCGTGGTGGCCATCGCGCACCGGCTGCACACCGCCCACGACGCCGACCGGGTCGTCGTCGTGGAGGCGGGCCGGATCAGCGAACTCGGCTCGCACGACCAGCTCATCGCCGCCGACGGCCCGTATGCCGCGCTCTGGCGTTCCTGGCAGACATCCTGACCGGCCGGATCGCCACCACCACGAGCGCGCACCTGCGCACCTCGGGGTCGAGGGTGGCGAAGACTGAGACTCTGCACGCGCATCGCGTGCAGAGTCTCAGTCGTTGTCAAGCGCCGGCGCCGTGTCGATCCGACGGAGATGCATCGAACCTGGCGAGGCGTTTGAGCAGCCGTTAAGCGCCTACTCCCACTCTGGTGCCACGGCACAACGAGGAGGGCAGGCAGATGACTCACCGGGCACAGAGCGTGGCCACCGCGATGACGACGGGCGCGGCGGTCGTGACAGTCGATCAGGTGACCAAGGCCTGGGCTCGCTCCGTCGCGCCGACCGCATGGCTCGCCCCCTGGATCGCGCCCGACACCAACAGCCGGGCCAGTCTCGGCCTGCTCACCAGTAGCGCGGGAGTGCTGTCGGCGGCAATGGTCGTGGGCATCGTCGCGGTCGGTTGCTTCGCCTGGCGGGGCGCTCGGCAACCTCATCGACCGACTCACCCTCGGAGCCGTCCAGGACTTCCTGGTCTTCGGTCCGATCATCGCCAACGTGGCCGACCTCGGCGTGCTCGTCGGGCTCGGTTGCTGGGCCTGGCAGGGCACCCGCCCTGGATCGAAGTCTCGAGAGCAGGTGAAACACCATGCGTGCGAGCATCATTCGTTGGGCCACCCGACCCAGCCTGGTCGGCGGCGGCTTGGCAGTGCTGGTCATCGAGGCCGCCGCGGGCGGTCAGAGCAGGCGCACCTCGACCAGCTCGGCGGCGGCGCGGGCCAGGCGCCGATCACGCGTGACCAGGGCGCCGTCGATGCCTTCGGCGCACACGAGGTATGCCGCGTCGTACGCCGTCACTCGGTCTCGCAGCGCCAGCGCCCGGCGTTGGGTCACCACGTCGACCTGCCAGCGAGTGATCGGCAGATCGGCCAGGTCGACGAGCGCGTCAACCGCCCGGCCCGGCGTCAGATGGCCGCCGAGCACGAGCCCACGCAATGCGGCCACCACCTCATAGTCGAGCAGCATCGGGGCGTGCCACTCGTCGTGGGCGACCCGGCGGGCAAGGTGGGCCCGGTCGGCGCCGGCCAGCACGTCGACGACCACCGAGCAGTCCAAGACGACCCGGCGCCATGGCTCTCAGGCCGGGTCGGTGACGATCGTCGAGCGCTGGTCACGCTCGGCACGCACCAACTCAACCGATGACCGGGTGGCCACCTCGCTGCGCGCCGCGATCCGGGCCAATACCGCCTCGCGGGTGGGGCGGGCTGCCGCGTCCGTGAGGAGATCTCGCAGGTAGGCATTGAACGACACCCCGGCGCGCATCGCGCGTGCCTTCAGTTCATCGCGCACTGTGGCGTCGACGTCGCGGATCTGGACCAGGACTGCCACCTAGACAGAATACATTGAAGCGCATCCAGATCACATTGCTCTGGCCAGATCACCGTGCTGCGGCAGCGACACCCTCCTCGACGAGGATGACGTGCAGAGTCCGCGGCCCGTGCACGCCCTCGACCCGGTCAAGCTCGATGTCGCTCGTCGCGCTCGGGCCGGAGATCCAGGTCTGCGGCTGAGCCGAGCCGACCTGCGGGCGCAGTCGCGCCACCGCCTCGGGCACGTCGTGCACGACCTGCTCGGCGCGCACCACGCAGACATGCAGGTCAGGCACCAGCGACAGCGCCCGACGACCCTGATCGGGGCCGTGGTCGAGCACGATGGTGCCGGTCGTCGCGATGCTCACAGCCGACGCCGTGACGACCGCCGCGACCTCGTCGAGGTCGGCGTTCGAGAGCTCGTCATCGCGCACCCGCCGGGTGGTGGCCGGCAGACCGGCCGTCCAGGTCGCCTCGAGACCGGCCGGCACGAGCACCGACTCGACCCCCGAGAGGGCCTGGGCCACCGCGTCACCCACCTCGCCGGCACCGACGCGCACCACGGTGGCCTTGTAGTCCACGACGTTCTCCACGAACAACTCGATTGTGGTGTGCCGCTCGGGCGCCGCGAACTCGACCCGCGGGGAGGGGCCGCGGGCCCCCAGGGGGGCGGTGAGATCACGGACCGCACCCCGCACCCTGGCCAGGATCTCGGCCTTGGCACCGGACGCCCCCGCAGACCCGCCGGCACCAGTGGTGACCGTGCTCATGAGCGGCCTCCCTTCGGGTCGCGGTTCATCCACCAGTCCCGGAAGGACTGGGTGGGTGGGTTGGGCACGTCGCGGGCGCTGGCCCAGCCGGCGAACGGCCCGGGCAGTGTCCGGATGGTGTGCCCGCCGAGCAGCTTGCCACCGAGTTTGGCTGCCAGCTGCGCCTTTTCGAGGCGCCTGTGGTCGCCCATGATCCAGGCGACGGCGGCCATCGCCTTGGCCTCAGCATCCTTGCGCCCGCCCGCGTCGACGACCTCGGCGCGCAGGTGCACCAACAGCGACGGGATGTCGATGCGCATCGGGCAGGCCTCGAAGCAGGCCCCGCACAACGACGAGGCATACGGCAGCGACCGGTCGATCTCGCTCACGGTGCCGCGTAGTTGCGGGTTGAGCACCGCCCCGATCGGACCGGGATACACCGAGCCGTAGGCGTGCCCACCGGTGCGCTCGTAGACCGGGCACACGTTGAGGCAGGCCGAGCAGCGGATGCACCGGAGCGCCTGCCGGCCAAGGGGGTCGGCCAACACGTGGGAGCGCCCGTTGTCGATGAGCACCACGTGCACCTCCTGCGGGCCGTCGCCCGGGTGCACACCCGACCACACCGTGGTGTAGGGGTTCATCCGCTCCCCGGTCGAGCTGCGTGGGAGCAACTGCATGAACGTGCCGAGATCCTGCCAGGTCGGCAGGACCTTCTCGATCCCGACCACCGAGATGAGCGTCTCGGGCAAGGTGAGGCACATCCGGCCGTTGCCCTCGCTCTCGACGACGACGAGGCTGCCGGTGTCGGCGATCGCGAAGTTGGCCCCCGACACCGCGACCTTGGCGCGCAGGAACTTCTCCCGCAGGTGCAGCCGGGCCGCCTCGGCGAGGCGCTTGGGCTCATCGGTGAGGTCGTCCGGCGCCGGCCGCCCGACCAGGTGCATCTCGCGCCGGAAGATCTCGCGAATCTCACTGCGGTTGCGGTGGATCGCCGGCACGAGGATGTGACTGGGTCGGTCGTGCCCGAGTTGCACGATGAGCTCGGCCAGGTCGGTCTCCCAGGCCCGGATGCCGGCCGCCTCGAGGGCCTCGTTGAGCTCGATCTCCTGAGTGGCCATCGACTTGACCTTGACCACCTCGTCGGCGCCCTTGGCCTGGGCCAGTTGCACGACGATCTGGCACGCCTCGGCCGCGTCACGGGCCCAGTGCACCACGGCGCCGTTGCGGGTGAGGTTCGTCTCCAGCTCCTCGAGGTATGCCGCGAGGTGCCCCATGAGCTCGTCCTTGGCGGCCGAGCCCGCCAGCCGAAGCTGCTCCCAGTGCGGCAACTCGGCGACGACTCGGGCCCGCTTGCCGCGGATCACCCCGGTGGCGTGCGCAAGGTTGCGCCGCTGCTGGGTGTTGGCCAAGGCCTTCTTGGCCGCCTTCGGGAACTTCGGCATCCCGATGAAGGTCGGCGTGGTCTCCTGCAGCGGCCCGGCCACGGATACGTCGCCCGCGGGGGGAACGGTGGTGGTCATGCCGGGTCCTGCTCGGTCGAGGCGAGCACTTCGGCCAGGTGCAAGGTGCGCACGCCGGCCCGTTGCCGGGCCAGCACGGCGCCCATGTTCATCAGACACATGTTGTCGCCGGCGACGAGCACCTCGGCCCCGGTCTCGCGCACATGACGCACCTTGTCGGAGGCCATCGCGATCGACACGTCGGAGTTCTTCACCGAGAAGGTGCCACCGAAACCACAGCACTCCTGCTGCTGCGGCAGCTCGACGAAGGTCAGCCCCCGCACCGCCTGCAGCAGTCGTTGCGGCCGATCCCCCACTCCGGCAACGCGCACCGAGTGACAGGTCGGGTGGAAGGTCACCCGGTGCGGGAAGTACGCGCCGACATCGACGACGCCGAGCACGTCGACGATGAACTCGGACAGGTCATAGACCCGGGGGGTGAGCCGGTCGACCTGGCTCACCAGCCCGGTGTCCTTGGCCCGCACGGCCAGGTCGTGGTGTTGGTGGCGGATCGCCCCGACACACGAGCCGGTCGGCGCGACGACCGCGTCGTATGCCGCGAACACGTCGACGAAGCGACGCACCAGCGGGAGGGCCTCCGCGGCATACCCGGTGTTCGTGAAGATCTGCCCGCAGCAGGTCTGGGCGCGGGGGAACTCGACGGTGCAGCCGAGCCGTTCGAGCAGCTTCACGGTGGCGATCGGGGTGCCGGGCCACATCGTGTCGTTGTAGCAGGCGGCGAACAGGGCCACCCGCAGGCTGCGCGGATCTCGGGTCGGCGCCACCGGCGCCGCAATGGTCTGGGTCATGTCGTCTTCCTCAGAACTTCGGCAGCATCCAGGACAGGATCGGGGTGGATTGCAGGCCGACGAGCAGGCACATGAGGATGATCAGCCCGACCGACCAGAGCACGACCTTGCGGAAGATGTCCGACTCCCGGCCGACCAGACCGACCGCAGTGGCGGCGATGGTGAGGTTCTGCGGGCTGATCATCTTGCCCACGACGCCGCCGGAGGTGTTGGCCGCCACGAGCAGGGTCGGGTCGAGCCCGGCTCCCTTGGCCGCGGTCTGTTGCAGGGTCGCGAAGAGTGCATTCGCGCTGGTGTCCGATCCGGTGACGGCGGTGCCGATCCAGCCGAGGATCGGGCTGAAGAAGGCGAAGGCCGCGCCGGTGCCGGCGATCCAGGTGCCCACGGTGATGGTCTGGCCGGACAGGTTCATCACGTAGGCCAGAGCGAGCACCGAGGCGACGGTGAGGAAGGCGAAGCGCATCTTCACGGCGGTGTCGCGAATCTCCTTGGCCCAGGCCGCCATCGACACCCCGTAGACGAGTGCGACGATGATCGAACAGATGAGCAGGCTGGTGCCTGGCGAAGACAGCCACTGGAGGTTGTAGACCGTCGTGGTGTTCTTCGCACCGGTCTGGGTGAGCACGTTGCCGTCCAGGCCCGGCCAGCCGAACTTGCGGTCGGTGCCGGAGTCCCCGGCCACGGCAGGGTCACCCACCAGCCAGTACTTGACCGGGTTGACCAGCTTGGTGATCGAGAAGACGGCGATGACCAGCAGGTATGGGAAGAGTGCCATGAAGATGCGTGCCGGGGTGAGCGAGCGGGCGCGGGCCTCGAGCTCGCCCTCGGACACGGCATACTGCGCGACGGTGCCTCCGGCCGCACCGGCCGACCCGCCGGCGCTCACGAGGGCGAGGTCGCGCTCACGCTCCTTGGCCAGGGCGACATGGGCCTCGTCCTTGCCGACCGGTTGCCAGAAGCGCAGCACGATGACGGCCGCGGCGAGCCCGACGAGCGAGGCGATGATGTCGGTCAGCTCGACCGAGATGAAGCTCGCCGAGATCCACTGGGTCACAGCGAAGGCGGCACCGACGACCAGGGCCACCGGCCAGGTCTGCTTGACACCCCGCCGGCCGTCCACCATGAGCACCAGCAACAGCGGCACGAAGAGCGCGATGACCGGGGTCTGGTGACCGACGTAGGCACCGATCTGGCCGTACGGGATCTTGGTGAGCGAGCCGGCGGTGATGATCGGCGTGCCGATGGCCCCGAAGGCGACCGGGGCGGTGTTGGCCAGGAGCACGACCGCTGCGGCGCGCAGCGGGCTGAAACCCAGCGCCATGAGCATGACGCCGGTGATCGCCACGGGCGCCCCGAACCCGGCCAGCGCCTCGAGCAGGCCCCCGAAGCAGAAGGCGATGATGATCGCCTGCACCCGCGGGTCGTCGGAGATGAGGTGGAAGGTCGCCCGGAGGTCCTCGAAACGGCCGCTCACCACGGTGATCTGGTAGAGCACGATCGCGGTGAAGACGATCCACATGATCGGGAAGAGACCGAAGACGGCGCCCTCGGTGGCCGACAACACGGCCAGCCCGGCTGGCATCTTGAAGAAGAGCACCGCGACGAGGATCGACACGGCGACGGCGGTGAGCCCGGCCCAGTGCGCCTTCCAGCGCAGCCAGCCGAGGGTGACGAAGACGGTGAGCAAGGGCAGCAAGGCCACCAGCGCGGAGCCGACGAGGCTGCCGCCGAGCGGGGCCAGGTCGGGTTTGAAGGCATCGGTAGGGACGACGAACGTGGGAATCATGCGGGACTCCTCGAGGGCTCCGAATCGGCGAACGGACGAAAGCGACGGTGGTTGCGTGGTTCCGTGGAGCGGTCGTGCGGGTCGTGCCTGTGATCGTGTCAGTCACCCGGCTGCGGATGTGACGACGGACCTCCACGGATCTGCGGCGGTGTGCGCCGGTCTGGTCCGTCCGGTGGTCCAGTCACCCAACGAGATTTTGGTCTGACCATTCAACTGGAACTCACCATAAGGTCTGACCATTCGGAGGTCAATGCCGCTCGGCGCATCCGAGGCACCGTTCGGCGCGGCCTGGGGCGGTGACACGTGGCGCAGGTGCACGGCATACCATCCGAGGGTGTCCAGCCCGCATCGGAAGGCACCGCGGATGACCCCGACGCAACCCGCTGCCCCCGTGCCCGCCGCGGAGCCGGGCGGGCGAGGCACACTGCGTGCCTTCGAAGTGGTGCTCGGGTGGGTCGAGGATCGCATCCTCACCGGCGACTTGCGGGTCGGTGACCAGTTACCGGCCGAGCGGGAGCTGGCTCGGCAACTCGACGTGAGCCGAGCAGCGGTGCGCGAGGCGGTGCGCACCCTGCAGGCTCAAGGCGTCGTGCGCTCCGCGGTGGGTGCCGGCGCCGCCGGGGGCACCACGGTGACCGCAGTCCCCGCCCGTGCCCTCATGCGGCTGCTGCGGTTGCACGTCGCGCTCGCGAACTTCCCGCTCCCGGACGTCATCGAGGCGCGGATCGCATTGGAACGACTCAGCGCCCGGCTGGCCGCCACCCAAGCTCGAGCGAGCGACCTCACGGCGATGCGCGAGGCCCTCGCGGTGATGGTCGAGGACGGCGTCGACAAGGCGCGCTACAACGACGCCGACACCGCCTTCCACGTCGCCATGGCCGAGGCGGCCGGCAACCGGTTGGCCGCCGACATGACCGTCGCGATCCGCGAGTCGATGCGCCTGCCGCTGCTCGACGCGTTCCGCCACGTCGGCGAATGGGGCACGCTCGTCGACAAGCTCAATGTCGACCACGGAGCGATCTACGCCGCCATCGAACGCGGCGACGCCGACACGGCGGAACAGGTCGTCGAGACGCACATCCGCTCCGCCTGGCGCAGCTTCCAGGAGGGTATGCCGCCCCGCTGACGGTCGGCTGCCGCTCAGCCCAAGCCGCCGAGCATCAGCACACAGGTGCCGGCCAACACCGCGATCGTCGCGACGCCGATGAGGCCGCCGATGGCCAGCCCCTTGCCGGCCGGACGCGTCGACGGGGACCCGAGCAAGCCCAGACCGACGAGCAGGGGCGCTAACCCGAGCCACAGTCCGACCCCGCCGGCGCTGAGCGACATGAGCAGACCGCCGATGGCCAGCGCCCAGGTCATCGGAGCCGCCACCAGCACCCACGGCCAGATCGGCGGAGCACTCGGCTGGGGCGGCACCCAGCTGTGCCCGGGAGCCTGGGTGTGGTCGGGCGCCGGGCCGCCCACCTCCGCCGAAAGCGGTTGGCCCAGCGGCGCAGCCCAGGGCGCGGACGGCGGCTGAACCGGGCTGGAGTGCGGCGGCTGCGGGTCGAAGCCCGGCGGTGTCGGGTCATCGTCGGGCTGGGGCGGGGGCTGGGTCATCGGGTCACCCAGAGCAAGACCCCGACGGTGCCGGCGAGGGCCAGCAGCGCGAGATAGGCCAGGACGAGACGGGTGTCGCGCAACAGGCATCGGGAGCGGGTCAGCCCGGCGCGCCGTGCCTTCGCATACCCGACGAAGCCGAGCCCGGCGAACCAGAGCACCGCCACCGGCCCGCCCAGCCAGCCGAGTAGGGCCACGGTGGCGAAGATGCACAGCCGCAACGGGTCGACGGGAGGGCTCGACACCGGCGGCGCGGGAGTCATCGGCGGAACGTGTGCCATCCCCGGCGTGCTCGTCATCGCTGGACCTCCTGCGGTTCGGGGGCGGGATCACTGCGACCGATCGGGTGGGGCGGGCCGACGACGCTGGTGGGAGCCGGCTCGTCGCCGCGGTCCTGATCGAGCACCACCAGTCTGCTCTCAGCAGCCTCGGCTCGCGCGCCGGAACTCGCCGACAGGCGGGTCGCGGCCACCGGGCTCCACGCCTGCACCGCGCAGAACGGGGCGCACTGGTGACCGCCGGTGGTGGGTTCGGTGGCCGAGACGGTGCCGACATGCACGCAGCACTGGGTGAGCCGCTCCTCGATCATCGTGTGGATGTCCATGAACGGCTTGACGGTGACTCGCACGACCCGCTCCGCCAGCAGCGCCCGCAGCGTGGCCCGCTCCCCCGGCAAGACGCCGCGAGCCAATGTCGTGAGCGTGCCGATGCCCAAGTCGCAGCTGTCGCACAGGTCGCGCCAGAAGCGGCCGATGCCCGGATGGCTCAGCGAACTGCTCTCGCTGAGCAGCCCGAGCAGGGACTCCTTGAGCGCCGAGCGCAGCGCAGCGGGCAGGCCGCTGTCGGCGATCCGGTTGGCCAGCAACTCCGGTTCCAGGTCGAGCCAGGCCAGCAGCCGTTCGGTGCCGACGATCGACACCAATGACCGCCACGTGCCGGCGTCGTCGCGTAGCAGGTAACCGACCGAGCAGCAGTGCGGATGCGAGCACGGCAGCGCGGTGAGGTCGCGCCAACTCACCACTGCCCCGGTCTGATCCGCGAGCCGGGCCAGCACCCCGGTGTGGGTGAGCCGCTGGCTGGGGTCGACCCCCGCGGTGCGCCCGCTGCCGAAGACCGGCTGGATGGTCACACCCCCGACGAAGGGGGTGTCCAACGCCCGCCGGATCACCGCACCGATCTCGTGGTCGTTCACGCCGAGCGCTGCGGTCATCGTCAGAGTCGTGAAAACCCCTGCACCGCAGAGTCTTTCGACCGCACGATCCTTGAATCGACGCAGGTCGGCGCCGCGATGGTGCACGGAGCCGGCTGCGTCGAGCCCGTCGAACTGCAGGTAGACCTCGACCCGCTCCCGGTGCCGGCGCAGCAGCGCCAACAACGCGTCGTCGCGGGACAGCTCGATCCCGTTGGTGTTGAGCAGGATCCGCACGATGGGGCGAGCCACGAGCGCGTCGAGCAGCTCGGGAAGCTGCGGGTGCAGGGTCGGCTCTCCGCCGGAGAGCATGAGCACGTCGAGCCGCCCCCCTTCACGCCCGAGCCGGGTGTCGACATTCGCCAGCACCTGGGCGACCGGCACGATCCCGGCCGATGCCGGACCGGAGTCGGTGAAGCACGTGGGGCAACGCAGGTTGCACTGGGCGATGACGTCCTCGACGAGGATGCAGGTGTGCTGGGTGTGCAGCTCGGGCAGGCCGTGCGCGTAGGCCTGCGGCACCGGCAGCCAGTTGCCCCGGTGGTCGGGGGTGTGCACCTTGGTCGTCGCGGTCCACCGCTCGAGGTGACGCAGGATCTCGACCGACTCGTCGTAGAGGGTGCGGATCAGGCCGTGCTCCGGGCAGCCGCGCTCCAACCACACCCGGCCGGCCCCGTCGACCGCGAGCCACCCCGACAGCCGCCGGACCTGCTCCAGCGGACGCACCGGATCGGCCTCGTGACAGACCGGGCAGAAGGCGCTCACGTAGCGATGGATCCGCTGGTCTCGCAACGGCATACCGGAGCCCTTCATCGGCCCACCCGCTCGGGAACCGGCAGCGCGTAGGCCCCCCGGCGGGCCAGCACGAGCACCCGGGCGAGCGCCAACGGCACGGTCGCGGCGAGGAACAGCTGCGGACGGCTCAACCCGGCCCAGACGATCTCGTTGCCGCGGACGAACTCCACGAAGAACCGGAACACCCCGTATGCCGCGACATAGGC
>WBZP01003681.1_pt1 | contig 16437 bp, 14 predicted proteins | sample 5204301 | NCBI WGS metagenome assembly WBZP01 (sample SAMN12412401, study PRJNA552823) | activated sludge metagenome | isolation source: activated sludge from nitrification reactor of wastewater treatment plant... | place: USA: Pennsylvania | collected 2017
GGAGATGATCCACACGTACAGCCTGATCCACGACGACCTTCCGGCGATGGACAACGACGACCTGCGCCGCGGCAAGCCGACCTCGCACAAGGTCTTCGGCGAGGCGATCGCGATCCTCGCCGGCGACGCGCTCCTGACCCACGCGTTCGATCTCCTCGCCGGGATCCCTCCGGGGTGGGACGATAGGCGCGCGCGCCGCCGCCTCGCCGCGATCGCCGTTCTCGGCGAGGCGTGCGGCACGCGCGGGCTCATCGGCGGGCAGGTGATGGACCTCGAGTCGGAAGGCAGGGCGATCGGCGCCGCGGAGCTCGAGCGGCTTCACCGCGCGAAGACGGGCGCCCTCCTCGGGGCCTGCGTGCGCGGCGGCGCGATCCTCGGGGGAGCGGACGCTCAGGCCTTCGCCGCGCTCGAGCGCTACGCCGCGGCCATCGGCCTCGCCTTCCAGGTCGTCGACGACATCCTCGACGCGACGGAGGATTCCGCGAGCCTCGGCAAGACGGCCGGCAAGGACGCGGCCGCGCACAAGGCGACCTACGTCAGCGTGCACGGGCTCGACCGCGCGCGGGCGATGGCGGCCGAGCTGCGGCAGCAGGCCCTCGACGCGGTTGCTCCGTTCGGCCCGCGCGGCGAGCTCCTCGGCGCGATCGCGCGCCTCGTGGTCGACCGCCACTCGTGAGACGCCGCGGCCGCCGGGCGGGGGCGCGATGAGCCGCCTCGACGTCTGGCTGGCCGACCACGGCCTCGCCGAGTCGCGCGAGAAGGCGCAGGCGCTCGTCATGGCCGGCCGCGTCCGCGTCGACGGCCAGCCGGCGGCGAAGCCGGGAACCCGCGTGCGCGAGGGCCAGACCGTCACCGTCGACGCGGGGCCGCGACACGTCGGCCGCGGGGCCCTGAAGCTCGAGGGCGCCCTCGACGCGCTCGGGGTCTCGCCTCTGGGGCGCGTGGCGGTGGACGTCGGCGCCTCGACCGGCGGCTTCACCGAGGTGCTCCTCGCCCGGGGCGCCGCGCGCGTCTACGCCGTCGACGTCGGCCGCGGCCAGCTCCACGAGAAGCTGCAGCGCGACCCGCGCGTCGTCGTCCGCGACCGCACGAACGCGCGCCAGCTCTCGGCCGAGGTGGTTCCCGAGCCGTGCGGCCTCGCCGTCATGGACGTGTCGTTCATCTCCGCGCGCATGATCCTGGGCGCCCTCGCCGGCGTGCTGCGGCCGGGCGCGGACGCGGTCGTGCTGGTCAAGCCGCAGTTCGAGGTCGGCCGCGACCAGGTCGGCAAGGGCGGCCTCGTCCGCGACGCGGCGCTGCACCACCAGGCCGTGATCGACGTCGCGCAGGCGGCCCAGGAGAGAGGCTTCGGCGTGCGCGGGGCGTGCCCCTCGCCGGTCGCCGGGGCCGAAGGCAACCGGGAGTTCTTTCTCCACCTCGTGGCGGGCGCTCCGGCGATGCCACCTCAAGAGCTGGAGGCGGTCGTGCGAAAGGCGGTCGAGCCATGAACACCGTGGGCGTGCTGGCCCGGGCGGACCTGAAGGACGCGAAGCCGATGCTGCGCGAGCTCGTGAGCTGGCTGCGCGCGCGCGGGAAGCGCGCCTGCCTCGAGGAGAGCACCGCGGCGATGGCGGAGACGGACACCACCGAGGGCTGCCTCGTCGCCTCCGGGCGCGACATGGCCGAGATCGCCGACGCCCTCGTCGTCCTCGGCGGCGACGGGACTCTCCTCGCCGCGAGCCGCCTCCTGCAGGACCGCACGATCCCGGTCCTCGGCGTGAACCTCGGCAGCCTCGGCTTCCTGACCGAGACGACGCTCGCGGAGCTCTACCCCACCCTGCAGGCCGTGGTGGACGGCCGCTACGCGCACGAGGAGAGGCGCCTCCTCCGCGCGGTCGTCCACCGCCGGGGCCGGGCCGAGCTGACGGCCGACGTCCTCAACGACGTCGTGCTGACGAAGGCCGGCCCCTCGCGCGTCATCGAGATCGACGTCGTCGTCGACGGGCGCTTCGTGTCGTCGTTCCGCGCCGACGGGATCATCGTGTCCTCGCCGACCGGCTCGACGGCGTACAACCTCGCCGCGGGCGGCCCGATCCTGCACCCGACCCTGCCCGCGGTCGTGGTGACGCCGATCTGCCCGCACATGCTCGCCAACCGCCCCCTCGTCATCGGCGACGAGTCGCTCGTCGAGGTGCGCCTGCGCGACGCCCGCGACGTCGACGTGTACGCCGCCCTCGACGGCCAGGAGACGTTCGCCTTCACCGACGGCGACTCCGTGACGGTCACCGGCAGCTCCCGGCGCCTGCGCCTCGTGAAGGCCGCGAGCCGCGACTACTACGAGGTCCTGCGCAAGAAGCTCAAGTGGGGCGACGCCGGCAACGGGGCCGCCCACGTGGACGAAGGCTCGGACTAGCCGCCGACACCGGCGACGGCCCTCGACGACCGCCGTCGCGGCTGCGGCCACGACCGCCGTTCACGGGGGGCCTGGGGGGTGCGAAGCACCCCCCAGGACAAGGAAGGTTGCAGCAGGCCCGTAGGCTGGCCGCGCTCGCTCCCCGCGCATTGCTTGCTCCTCCGCTTTGCTTCTCCGAGTGAGCGCCTCGGGGGAGCGAGAGAGACGGCGTGGCTCTTTCTGCTTGGGACGGACAACGGAGCAGGAGGAAACGGACTACGGAAACGGACAACGGAATCCAAGGACGCCGCCTTCCGACCGTTCGCGAGGATCGTTCCGGGCGGCCTCGCGAACGGTCGGGGCCTATGGCAACCTCACCACGTCCTCCGGCTCCGTCGGGGGGACCAGGGCAACCGACTCGATCTCGACCGGGCCGCCCGCGCGCAGGGCGAGGACGAGGTCGGGGGCGCCGGACTCGGCGAACGAGTACGGCAGGCGCAGGCGGAAGGCGCCGGCGACGGCGCGGTCGCGCCAGCGCTCGGCCTTCCAGAAGCCCTTCTCGCCGAGGCCCAGCGTGCCGCGTCCGCGGCCGACGACGCGCAGCTCGAGTCGGCGCGGCCGCGCGCCCTCGCGGACGCTGAAGGCCACGGCGTCGCCCGGCGCGCGCAGCTCCAGACGCTCGGCCTCCACGCGCGCGCCGGCCTCGAGCCGCAGGCTCGTCATCGTCTCGTCGGCGCCCGTCGGCCGCAGGCCCCCCGCGCCGAAGCGCAGGAACGAGCCCTGACCCATCCCGCGCACGACCGCGTGCTCGCGCACCACGAGGCGGCGGCTCTCGACCCCCGGCAGCGACGGACGGGCGACGCCCTCGCCGAGCTGGAACGGGAGCGGGCTGCGACGCGCGTCCCAGGCCGCGTCGCCGAGCGCGCCGGAAGCGGCGCGGTGCAGGCGGTCCCACCGCCCGTCGTAGGTGAACGCCCCGAGCGCCTGCACGCCGATCGAGGCGACGACGAGGGCCGTGCCGAAGAGCCCGAGGAGAGAGAGCCCCTCCGGCAGGAAGAGAAGCAGCAGCGGCCACGCCGGGGCGACGAGACGCGGTCCCCAGAAGACGCCGTCGGCCCAGCCGCCCGCGACGACGAGCCAGAGGAAGTGGGTCACGACGCCCAGCCCGCACGCGACGGCCAGCCAGCGCCCGGGCTCCCGGCGGTCCCACATCCTCGGGCGCGCCGGCGGACGCAGCGCGCGGGCGAGGCCGGCGAGCGCGACGAGGGCGACCGGCGCGAAGACGAGAGCACCCTTGGCCGGCGAGACGAGGAGCGCGAGCGGCCCCGGATCGAGGGCGGCGCCGCGCGGCGCCGCGCCGAGGGCGAGGGCGACGGCCGCCGCCGCGCCGGGAAGGGCCCACGCGACGAGGGCGAGGGCGCCGCGGCGCCACCGCGCGAGGACCGCCGCCGCGACCACGAGCGCCATCGCGACCGTCGACGGCTGGAAGGCGACGGCCAGGGCGAGCGGCAGCCCGGCGCGGGAGGCGAGGCTCGCGTCGTCGTCGACGTCGGCGCGGGCGAGCAGCCAGGCCGCCGCCGCGATCGCGCAGGCGGCCGGCGCCTCGCCGGAGAAGGCCTGGGCCGCGGCCGCCAGCGTCGTGCCGAGGGCCAGGGCGAAGGCGGCCCAGCGCGCGTCCTCGACCGGCCGCCGGTGGGCGGCCGCGGCGAAGACGAACGCGGCGGCGGCCGCGGCGAAGAGCGCGGCGAGCAGCTTGCCGAGGAGGGCGCGGCCGGTGGCGTCCACCTCGATGAGCGACGAGGCGGCCGCGGTCGCGGCGCCGAGCAGCCATCCCGACGGCGGCGTGCCGTCGGTGATGCCGACCGGCCGACCGTTGGCGACGAGCAGCACGAACGACACGACGGCCACCGCGAGCGCCGGCCACGCCCCCGCGCCCGGCGACCGCCGCGGCGTGAACGTCTCTCCCGGCCCGTGGTGCGCGCGCACTCCCATGGCTCAGGTCCTCGCCCGCTTCTTCTGATAGCGGTCCACCGCTCGGTTGTGCTGCTCGAGCGTCTCACTGAACTGGTGGGTGCCGTCGTTGCGGCTCACGAAATAGAGCGCCTTCGTCGGCGCGGGGTCGAGGACGGCGAGGATCGCGTCGCGGCCGGGGCAGGCGATCGGTCCCGGCGGCAGCCCCGGGAACCGGTAGGTGTTGTACGGCGAGTCGAGCTCGAGGTCCTTCCGGCGGATGTTGCCGTCCCACTTCCCGGAGAGCTTCAGCGCGTAGATCACGGTGGGGTCGGTCTGCAGCGGCATGCCCTTCTTCAGGCGGTTGAGGAAGACGGCCGCGATCTGCGGCCGCTCCTCCGGGCGCCCCGTCTCCATCTCGACGATCGACGCGAGGGTGACGAGCTGGCGCACGGTGAGCCCGGCGGAGGGCAGCCGGCCGAGCTGCGGGGCCACGACCTCACGGAACTTCTGCGTCATGCGCCGCACGAGCGCCTTCTCGGCGGCCGCGGTCGGGGGGATGTCGTACGTGTCGGGGAAGAGGTACCCCTCGAGGTCCTTCGCGGCCGGGTCCATGTCCCGCACGGGCGTCGCGTCGCGCGCCGCGGCGAGAAACGCGTCGGCCGAGAGGCCGTGCTCGCTCACGAGGGCCGCGATCTCCCGCGCCGTGCGGCCCTCCGGCACCGTCACGCCGCGCCGCGCCACCTCGCCCCGCACGATCTTGTCGAGGACCCCCTCGAGCGTGAGCGGGCCCCGCAGGGCGTACTCGCCCGCCTTGAGCTGCCCGCCGACGCCGCGCAGGCGCGCGAGGGCGCGGAAGACGAGCGCGTGGCGCGTGACCCCGGCCGCCTCGAGGTCGCGCCCGATCGCCTCGGCGGTCGCTCCCGGCGGCACCACGAGGCGGACCGGCGGCGCGCCGGCCGCCACCTTCACGGAGGTCGTCTCGCGACGCCACGCCTCGCGCGCGCCGAGGCCGGCGAGGACGGCGCCGAGAACGAGCAGCAGCAGCGCCTCGAGCACGCGCCGGCCCCGCCCCCGTTCGCGGCGGGCCCGCGCCGGCTTCCTCCCCGCCGCCGCGCTCATGCCGCCCCCCCGCGGGCGGCGGCCGACGCCCGCCGCTCGTCGAGGTATTCCTGCAGCAGGAGCGCCGCCGCCGCGCGGTCGATCCTCTCCCGGCGGTCCCGCCGGCGGATGCCCGCCGCGGCGAGGCGCTCGTCGGCCTCGACGGACGTGAGCCGCTCGTCGCGGAGCACGACGGGGACGCGGAGCGAGCGGCGCAGGCGCTCGGCGAAGGCGGCCGCCTGCTCGCCCGCGGGACCGACGCTGCCGTCGAGACGATAGGGCATCCCGACCACGACCTCCCCCACCTCGTGCTCGCGCACGAGCTGCGCGACCGCGTGCGCGTCCTTGCGCGGGCCGACGCTGCGGATCGTGGGCAGGCCGCTCGCGAGCGTCTCGCTCTCGTCCGAGAGGGCCACGCCGATCCGCGCGTCGCCGAGGTCCAGCGCCAGGAGCCGCACTGAAGCCAGTATAGCGAGGGTGCGCGCGAGCCTTGACACCCTCCGGGGCCTCTGCAATCCTCGACGGCCCGTACCCTGGAGGCGGCTTGGAGGACGAGCCGAAGTACCGCATCCTGCACCAGCTCGGCGCCGGCGGCATGGGCACCGTCCGCAAGGGCCTGCTGCTCGGCCAGGCCGGTTTCCAGCGACCGATCGTCGTCAAGCAGCTGCGCAACCCCGACCCCGAGCACCTGCGCCTCTTCGTCGAGGAGGCGCGGCGCTACGCGGTCCTCGACCACGACAACATCGGCCGCATCCTCGACTTCGAGCGCGTCGACGGTGAGCTGTGCATCATCCTCGAGTACATCGACGGGTGGAGCCTCGTCGAGTTCGTCGAGCGCCACCGGGAGCTCGGCTACCTCCCGGATGTCGAGCTGTGCGTCTTCATCGCGAGCCGGGTGTGCCGGGGCCTGCAGTACGTCTTCGAGAAGGCCCGCATCGTCCACCGCGACGTGAGCCCGAGTAACGTGATGATGACGACCGAGGGCACGGTGAAGCTCATCGACTTCGGCATCGCGGCCCGCAGCGGCACGCGGGAGAGCTACCTCGCCGGCAAGCCCTCCTACATGGCGCCGGAGATGGTCGTCGAGATGCGGGCGGACCAGCGCAGCGACCTCTTCTCGCTCGGCGCCGTCCTGTTCGAGATCCTCACGGGCGAGCGGCTCTTCCAGGGCGACTCGACGGCCGAGATCCTCGAGCGCGTCGTCACGGCCGGGATCCCGAAGGCGAGCAGCATCAACGCGGCGGTCCCCCCCGCGGTCGACGCGATCATCGGGCGGGCCCTCGAGCGCCACCCCGGCCGACGCTACGTGTCGGCCGCGGCCATGGGCGAGGCCTGCGAGCACTACCTCTACGACAAGGGCTACGGGCCGACGAACCTGACGCTGAAACACTACCTCGTGTCCGTCTTCGGGCGCGGGCTCGGGAACGAGTCCGCCGAGGACGCGCGGGCCCTCGAGCCGACGCTCATCCCGCTGCGCGACGAGATGCCGTTCGGGGCCGACGAGGAGCGCGTGCCGACGCGCGTGACGGCCCCGCTCAGGAAGGTCGTCGTGCGCGCGCCGACGCCGAAGCCCGGCGCGATCCGCACCGCCCGCCGCAAGAGCTGACGCGCGGCCGGCGGGGCCGGCCGGCGGTCAGTGCCGGAAGAGCGGCAGGCCCGTCACGACCGAGGCGACGACCGACGCGAGCGAGAGGACGAGGCAGACGACGGCCATGATCACGTGGTCGCCGCGCTCGGGCTTCAGCGGGTCGAGGACGCGCGAGGCCAGCCACCCGCCGGCGAGCCCGCCCAGGTGGGCCCAGTTGTCGACGCCCGGCACGACGAACCCGAAGACGAGCATCGTGAGGGCGAGGCTCTTCGCCTGCTGGCTGATCATCGAGCTGCCACCGCGCCGACCGTAGTAGAGAAGGGCGCCGATGAGACCGAAGATCGGGGCCGAGGCGCCGACGGTGAAGCCCGCCCCGGAGAGGAATCGCGGCAGGAACGCCGCGGCGCCCATCAGGCTGCTCGCGGCGAAGCCCGTGATGGCCGAGACCGTGTAGATGACGACCGCGCGGCCCGGGCCGTAGAGCCGCGCCACCGCCGGCGCGAGGTCGCGCACCCACATCATGTTGAAGAGAATGTGGAGGGCGCCGGCGTGAAGCCACGCCGCGCTCAGGACCGTCCACCAGCGGCCGAACCCGAGCACGGGCACCGCGCCGCTCGAGCCGAAAGGAACAGGCTGCGCGTGCTGGGCGAGAGGAACGACAGGAACCCGCCGCCGCCGATCTCCGACGCATCGGCGGCCAGGGCCGCGAGGTAGAGGGCCCCGCACGCCCAGAGGACGAGCTGGGCGAAGCCCATGTCGTCGCCGACGTTCCGGAGGAAGTGGGCGAGGCCGAACAGGCCGGGGTTGCGCCGGCCGCAGTTCAGGCACTGCTCGTCGTGCACGCCGACGAGGGTGCCGCAGGAGGGGCAGAGGACGGAGGACGGTCGCGTCATGGGCGCCCCATTCTACCGAGGGCCGCCTAACGGCGAACGCGGCCGCTCGCTTAAACTGGTCCGTCCGACTTGACGACAGGAAGGTACCCTTGAGACTGCCGTCCCCCGGGCGCCGCGCCGCCCTCGCCACGTCCGCTCTCGCCGCCCTCCTCGCGCTCTCCCTCGCCGACTGCCGCCACGAGCTGCCCGGCGGCAAGCCCCTGCGCAAGGCGAAGCAGCGAGTCTTCGTCCTCGGCTTCGACGGGATGGACCCGACGCTCGCCCGCAAGTGGATGGACGAGGGCAAGCTGCCGAACCTCAAGGCCCTCGCCGACGAGGGCGTCTTCGCCCGTCTCAAGTCGACCCAGCCGTCCGAGTCGCCGACGGCGTGGTCGAGCTTCGCGACCGGCGTCAACCCGGGCAAGCACAGCATCTACGACTTCCTGATTCGCGACCTCGAGACCTACTTCCCTGACTTCAACATGATCAGGAAGGAGCCCCCGAAGTTCCTGTGGGGCTTCTTCCCGACGCAGAAGCCGAAGATCGAGTCGCGCCGCGGCGGGACCTCGTTCTGGAAGTCCGCCTCCGCCGACGGCATCAACAGCGTCGTGCTGACCGTCCCCGTGACCTTCCCGGCCGAGGAGCTGCACCACGGGCAGGTCCTAGGCGGGCTCCCGCTGCCGGACCTGCGCGGCACCCTCGGGACCTTCTACTACTGGGCCACCGACCTGTCCACCTACGAGGCGGGCAACACCGAGTTCGGCGGCGTCCTCAATCGGCTGCTCTTCGACGCCGGCGTCTCCGAGACGCTCCTCAAGGGCCCGGAGAACCCGATCCTCAAGCAGGAGGAGGCGGAGCTCAAGGCGAAGAAGGCGAAGGGCGCGCTCGGCGACGAGGAGCAGGCGAGGCTCGACGAGCTCGCGACCGGCAAGGACGTCAACCTGCCGATGACCGTTCGGTGGACCGAGGGCAGCGGCCATGCCGACATCGAGATCCAGGGGCAGAAGCTGACTCTGCGGGCCGGCGAGTGGAGCCCGTGGGTCCCCCTGACGTTCAAGGTCAACGCGCTCATCCGGATCCACGGCATGACGCAGTTCTTCGTGCGGCAGGCCGACCGCGAGCTGCGGATCTACGCGTCGCCCGTCAACATGGACCCGCGCGACCCGCCCATCCCGATCTCCTCGCCCGCGAGCTTCTCCTCCGACCTCGCGGAGAAGATCGGCCTCTACCGCACCCTCGGCTGGGCCGAGTCCGCCGACAAGCCGCTCAACGAAGGCCGCCTCGACGAGGGCGACTTCCTCTACGACTCCGACCGCGCGATGGACGACCGCGAGAAGATCATCCTCGAGCGGATGAAGACGGACGACTGGGACCTCTTCGTCGCGGCGATCGAGACGACCGACCGCGTGTCGCACATGATGTGGCGCCTCATCGACCCGCGCCACCCGATGTACGACGAGAAGCTCGCCGCGAAGTACGGCGACTCGATCGAGAAGGTCTACCGCCGCGCCGACGACTTCGTCGGCCGGGTGCGGGCGAAGCTGCCGAAGGACGTGCTCTTCATGGTCATGTCCGACCACGGTTTCCACTCGTTCCGGCGCGAGGTGAACCTCAACACCTGGCTCGTGCAGAACGGCTACATGGTCGTCCACGGGCAGAGCCAGGAGAAGACGCTGCAGGACCTCTTCGGCCGCGGCAAGTTCTTCGAGGGCGTCGACTGGTCGAAGACGCGCGCCTACGCGGTCGGCCTCGGCCAGATCTACTTCAACCTGAAGGGCCGCGAGAGCAAGGGCATCGTCTCCGCGGGCGAGGAGTACCGCCAGCTCCAGGAGGAGATCCGGGCGAAGCTCGCGCCGCTCACCGACCCCGAGACGGGCGAGAAGATCTTCGCCGACGTCTACCGGCGCGACGACATCTACAAGGGCGAGTACCTGCAGATGGCCCCGGACCTCCAGGTCGGCTTCCTCGACGGCTACCGCGTGGGCTGGCAGGACACCCTCGGCACGATCCGCCGGGCCGTCGTCGAGAACAACAACAAGAAGTGGTCCGGCGACCACTGTGCGACCGCGACCGAGATCAGCCACGGCGTCCTCTTCTGCAACCGGAGGATCCCGACGGAGGAGCCGTCCATCATGGACCTCGCGCCGACGGTCCTGAAGGTGCTCGAGGCCCCGGTCCCCGCCGACTACGACGGGAAGCCGCTGTGGTGAGCGAGGCCCGCCGCCGGTGAGCGCGACGGCGCTCGTCGTCCTGCTGGCGGCGCTCGCCCAGGACCCGGCCGCGCCGGCGCCCGTTCCCACCGCCACCGACCAGCAGCGGCTCGACCGCGTGCGCGACCGGCGCGCCGCGCTCGAGAAGGAGCTCGCGCGCATGCGCGGCGAGGAGAAGAGCCTCCTCGGCGAGGTGGAGCAGCTCGAGCTCGAGCTGCGCCTGCGTTCCGACGAGCTCACCGAGATCCAGCTCACGCTCCGGAAGACCCGGGCCGAGCTCGACGCGGCGGTCGCCCGCGTCGCCCGGCTCGAGCTGAGCCTCGCCTCCGCGCGGCCCGCGCTCGCCGCTCACGCCCGCGCCCTCTACAAGCTCGGCGACATGAGCTACCTGCGACTGCTGCTCTCGATCGACAAGCCGTCGGACTTCTTCCGCGGCTACCGCTTCGTGAGCACGCTGGCCCGCAACGACAACGCCCGCGTCGCCGCGTTCCGCCGCGACCTCGCGGCCCTCGCCGCCGAGAAGGCCGCGCTCGAGCAGCGGACGAGGGAGTCGATCGAGCTGCGCAACCGCCTCGTGACGGCCCGCCGCAGCCTCGACACGCAGCGCGCCCGCAAGACGGAGCTGCTCACCTCGCTCGTCGAGAAGAAGGAGACGAACGCCGCGTACGTCGAGGAGCTCTCCCAGGCCGAGGGCCGGCTGCAGCAGATGCTGAGCGGGCTCGCCGGCGGCGACACCGTGGCGGTGCCGATGGGCGCCTTCCGGGGAGGCCTGCCCTGGCCGGTCGAGGGGAAGGTCCTCGCCGGGTTCGGCCGCCGCAAGCACCCGCGCTTCGACACGTACACGATCCACAACGGCCTCGAGATCGAGGCCGCGCCGGGGACGCCGGTGCGCGCGGTCCACGAAGGCACCGTCGTCTTCGCCGACCGCTTCCGCGGGTACGGTCTTCTCGTCGTCGTCGACCACGGAGGCAAGCACCACTCGCTCTACGGCCACCTCGGCGAGGCGCCCGTCGTGCCGGGCCAGCCGGTCGGGGCGGGCGCCGTCCTGGGAACGGCCGGCGACGGCGGCGGCGAGGGCCCCGGCCTGTACTTCGAGATGCGCTACCAGGGGCGGGCCGAGGATCCAGCGGATTGGCTGAAGCGGCCCTGAGCCGCGGTGACGCGCCCGCCCCGACGGGTGCTATCCTCGACGCATGAGCTCTCGGTCGCGCCTCGCCCTGGCCCTCGTTTCCACCGCCCTCATCGCCTACGTCGCCGTCGGCGCCCTGCTCGGGCGCGTGATGGGGGACACGAGCTACGGCCAGCTGTCCATCTTCGGCGAGGTGGTGCGGCTCGTGGTCGACTCGTACGTCGAGCCCGTCAACCTCGACCGGGCGATGGCGGGCGCGCGCCAGGGCATGGCCGACGCGCTCGACGGCGACAGCGTCTACCTCGAGCCGGAGGACTTCAAAGCGTACCAGCAGCCGGCGAAGGAGAGCGAGGCCGAGGTCGGGCTCCTGCTCACGCGCCGCTTCGCCTTCGTCATGGTCGTGGCCCCGCGCCCGGGCTCGCCGGCCGAGAAGGCCGGGCTGCGGCCGGGCGACATCCTGCGCTCGATCGACGAGAAGCACACGCGCCAGATGCCGGCCGTTGTCGCCGAGCGCCTGCTGCGCGGCGCGCCCGGCTCGTCGGTGAAGCTCGACATCCTGCGCGCCGGCGCCGACCCGTTCGACCTCACCCTGGTGCGCGAGCGGCTCGCTCCCTCGGCGCCGACCGGGAAGCTGCTCGGCGACGGGAATGGCTACCTGAAGCTCTCGGACTTCAGCGCGACCGCCGCGGAAGACCTGCGCACGCAGGTCGAGGCCCTGAAGAAGGGCGGCGCGAAGGGCCTCGTGCTCGACCTGCGCTCCGCCGCGTTCGGGGCGCCCGCGGATGCGGCGAAGGTGGCCGAGATCTTCCTGCACGGCGGGCCGGTCGCGAAGCTCGTCGCCCGCCGGCAGGCGGAGCAGGTCCTCCAGGCCGACGCCGCGAAGCAGGCCTGGACCGGCCCGATCGTCGCCCTGATCGGGAACGGAACCGCGGGGCCGGGGGAGATCGTCGCCGCTGCGCTGGCCGAGGCCGAGCGCGCGCAGCTCGTCGGCGAGCGCACGTTCGGCCGGGCCGGCGTGACGCAGCCCGTGCCCCTCGCGGAGGGCGGCCTGCTCCTGACCACCGCGAAGTACGTGTCGCCGAAGGGCGCTCCGATCCACGGCGAGGGGCTGAAGCCCACCGTCCCGGTCGACGAGAGGATCGAGGAGGACGAGGACCTGCCGGCCGACGCTCCCCGCCCGGACCGTGCCCTCGACAAGGCGCTCGAGCTGCTGAGGTCGGGCCCGGCCAAGGCCGCAGCCTGAGGCTCCGGGCCCGGCCGGCGCGCTAGCCGCGCTCTTCGTCCGCGCGGGTCTTCGCCGTCGCGGGCGGCGGCGTCTCGGGTCCGCCCACGGCCCTCCGGGCGCGCGTCGTTCGCGCGGCCGGCGCCGCCACCTGCGGGCCGGCGACCGTCACCGCTCCCCCCCCGCGCGGCCGTCCTTCCGCGACGGCGCGCCGCAGGCCCTTGCCCGCCGCGAAGCGCGGCCAGCGGCGGCCGGCGATCTTCATCGGCTGACCGGTGTGGGGATTGTGCCCCGGGCGCGTGCGGCGTCGCGTGACCTGGAACGTCCCGAAGTCGACGATCTTCACCGGCTCGCCCTTCCGCAGGGCGCGGACGATGGTGTCGAGGAAGCCGTCGAGCACACGGAGGACGTCGGCCCGGGTCAGACCCGTCTCGCGGGCGACCCGGGCGACGACCTGGGCCTTGTTCAGGGCACGACCTCGAAGGGCGCCTCCTGCGAGACGTCCTTCCCGGCCTTCTTGTCGGTGACCTTCAACTGCACGACGTACTTGCCGGGCTCGTAGGTGGAGAGCGGCACCGGCCCGATCACGGACCCGCCGACCGTCGTCGTGATCGGGTTCGCCGTGCGGGCGACCGTGTTGCGGCCGTCGCGCAGGATGCTGATCGTCGCGCTGGCATCCGCGCCGCCGCCGGTCGCGTCACCGGCGAGGTCGTAGACCTGGTAGAAGATCGCGATCTGGTCGGCCTTGCGGAAGACCGGCCCGAAGTGCGGGATGAGGCGCGCCGGGCCGAGCGCGAAAGCGGCGTAGGGGTGCGACGGGTCGGGCGGCGTGCCCGCCGGCAGGTCCTGGATGTCGTTCAGGAGGATGAGCGACGCCGCGGACGGCAGCGGTCGGGTCGTCCCGTCGGGCGCGGCCTCCTCCCTCGACAGGTCGGGCACCTCGACCGGCATCGTGGTCAGCGAGGCCTTGCCGCCCTTCAGATCGACGGCGCCCGCCTTCAGCGTGTACTTGCCGGCCTTCAGGCCCATCTTGAACGAGCCGACGAAGGCGCCGTCGGCGCCGACCGGGGCGTTCATGGTCTGCTCGACCCAGCCCGCCTCCTTGCCGTCCTCGCTCACGGCGCTCGCGGCGATCGAGACGTTCACCACCTTCGCGCCGCCGGAGTCGCTCGTCGCGAGGGCCGCCGCCTCGCCGCGCACGAGGCCGACGAGGGCCGTCGTGCCGTCGGCGACCTTGAGGAAGAGCGCCTGCGCCGCGACCGGGAAGTCCTGCCGGGGCGCGAGGAAGAGCGCGCGGGCCTTCGTGTCCTTCGGCAGCTGGTCGGCGAGCCTGACCAGGCGGCCGTCCTTGTCCTTCCGGTAGTCGATGTTCAGGTGGAGGATCTTCGTCGCGGCCAGCCGGTCGATCTGCGTGGCGAGGCTGGACGTGCCGCGGCAGTCCTGATCGAACGCGATCTGGATCTTGCCGCCGGCGAAGGCGCGGCCGGGCTTGCTCGCGTAGATCCAGACCTCGGGGACGCGCTGCGTGATCGTCGCGCTGTCCTGCTTCTGCACCTCGTCGGGCTTTCCGAGGAGGAGGAAGATGCGGCCGCAGTCGGTGTCGGATCCCGCCTGCGTCGGCACGCGGTACTGGAGGTCGGCCGTCGCCCGGTCCTTCGCGTACTCGGCCTGGTACTCGTTGTCGGGAGTCGCGAGCTCGGGATCGCGCCGCGCCCAGAAGATCTTCTGGAACTCGAGGCGGTCGGCCTTGTCCTTGAGGTCCTTGTAGGTCTTCTCCTCGGTCGACAGCATGATCGGACGGACGTCGTCCAGCCACTTCTTGTCGTCCTTGTCGAGCTTCTGCGCGCGTGCCGTCGCGGGCAGGGCCGCAAGGGCGAGAAGCGCGAGGCTGAGGTAACGCCGGGTCCGCTCCATGCTCGGGTCTCCTTCGTTTCGCCGACCCTCGATTCTACGCGCCCTCGGCCGTGCTAGTCTCGCCGGGTGCTGTCCGTGAACGACAAGGTCGCCCGCATCGCCGCGGGAGCCGTCGCCGGCGCGCTCGCGCTCGGCCTCGCCGCCCCCTCCGCCGCCGCGGCCCGCAGGTCCCGCCGCGCGGGCGGAACGGGCGCCGCCCGCTCGGCGCCGATGCCGTCGGTCGTCGTGCCGGCCCGCGCCTCGGCGTGGGACCTCGCCGTCGGGCAGGCGGCCCAGCGCGCGCTCGGCCGCGCGGCCGGCGCGGTCGTCGCGATGGACCCGTGGACGGGCCGCGTGCAGGCGATCGTGAACCCGCGCGAGGCGATGCAGCGGGCGTACCAGCCGTGCTCGGTCTTCAAGATCGTCGTGGCGATCGCGGGCCTGTCGGAGGGGATCATCCGGCCGGACTCGACGTACCGCTGCACGAAGAACTGCTGGATGTGGGCGGGCCACGGGCCGATCGACCTGCGGCGCGCCCTCGCCGTGTCCTGCAACCCCTACTTCCAGTGGGTGGGCCAGCGGCTCGGCTACGAGAAGATCCAGCGCTACGCCCACCTGCTGGGGCTCGGCGAGCCCTCCGGCATCAACCTCACCGGCGAGTGCTCCGGCGTCGTGCCGAAGTCCGTGCGCGTCGACAAGGTGGCGATCGTCTCGAGCCATGCCGAAGGCGTCGCGACCTCGGCGATGCAGCTCGCGGTCCTGCTCTCGGCGACCGTCAACGGCGGCGTCGTGCTGCAGCCGACACTCGCCGGGCCGCGGGAGTTCGCCCCGCGGGAGCGCTGGCGGCTGCCCGAGGGCACCCGGTTCGACGGCCTGGCCGAGGGCTTCCTCGCCGCGGTGAACGAGGGCAGCGCGAGCCAGGCATTCGACCCCGAGGTCGCGGTCGCGGGCAAGACGGGGACCTGCGCGGCCCTCGGCTGGTTCGCTTCCTACGCGCCGGCCGAGCGACCGCAGGTCGTGGCCGTGGTCTTCCTCAGGCACGGCAGCGGCCACTCCGCCTCGGCCGTGGCCGGCCGGATGTTCCGTGAGCTGTTCGCCGGCGCCGCGCCGGCCACCGCCGCGACGAGCGCCGGAGCCCCCTGAAAGCCGAAGGGGCGCGCCGCAGCGCGCCCCCTCGGGCCCAGGCGCGTCCCCGGCCGGGACGCGCTAGATCGAGCCGCGCTCGAGGTCGACCTCGAGCTGCGTCGTCTCTCCCGCGGTCACCTCGACGTCGCGCTCGTCGGTCCGGTAGCCCGGGCGGACGATCTCGACGCGGTGGCGGCCGGCCGGCAGGCGGAGCGAGGTGGCCTCGCGCGCCGTGCCGCGGAACGCGCCGTCGACGTAGACGGAGGCGTCGGCCGGGCGCACGTCGATGCGCAGGCGCCCCGAGCCGTTCGCGGCGGCCGGCTCGTCGGTGTCGCGCCGGTCGCGGTCGACGTCGCGGTCCTCGACGTCGCGGTCGCGGCGCGCTTCCGGCGCGGGCGCGTTGCCCGAGAGGTCCTCGAACGTCTCGCCCGTGCCCCGCTCCAAGTCGTGCTGGATCTTGACCGTGCCCTCGGCGCCCACGTAGACCTTCATGCGGTGGGTCTTGTAGCCCTCGAGCTTGATCGCGATCTCGTGGCGGCCGACCGGCACGTTCAGCCTCTGGAAGAGGCCGTCGAAGTCGTCCACCGTCCCCGCGTAGTACCCGTCGACGTAGACCCGGGCCTCGGCCGGGTCGACGAGCACGCGGATGGCGCCCGTTCGCGGTCCCGACGAGTAGACGCTGTATCCGCCGCCGCCGCCGCCCCAGCCCCACGGATTGCCCCAGTAGCCGCCGTACCAGCCGTACGAGGCATAGGGCCACCAGTAGCCGCCCCAGTAGCCGGGGTAGTACCAGCCGGACCCGCAGCCGTAGCAGGGGTAGTAGCCCCCGCCACCCGGGTAGTAGCCCCCGCCGCCAGGGTAATAGCCGCCACCTCCCCTGCCGGTGCCGGCACGCGGGTGCCGACGCTCAGCGCTCGAGGGCGAATAGCTGGACCCGCCGGCGCTGCTGCCGGAGTAAGTGGACCCCCCGGAGGAG
>WBZP01003683.1_pt1 | contig 16435 bp, 12 predicted proteins | sample 5204301 | NCBI WGS metagenome assembly WBZP01 (sample SAMN12412401, study PRJNA552823) | activated sludge metagenome | isolation source: activated sludge from nitrification reactor of wastewater treatment plant... | place: USA: Pennsylvania | collected 2017
CAGGCCGCTTGAAACGTCCCGACGACACCTCCCTAAACCCTAAACTCCTAAACCCTAAACTTTCTCCCTGTACTTCACTTCCACCGCATGCAGCTCCATCAGCGGCTTCAGAAATTCCTCCAGCTGGTACATACTCAGCTGACTGGCCGCATCACAGAGCGCTTTTTCCGGTTCCGGATGCACTTCAATAAAGAGGCCGTCCACCCCGGCTGCCACCCCGGCCCGGCTGAGTACCGGCAGGAATTCGCGGGCGCCTCCCTTGGCATCGGCACTCGGTATTCCATACTTGCGGATGGAATGCGTGACATCAAACACCACCGGATATCCCAGCTTGCCCATATGATAAAAACTGCGGGGATCCACGATCAGGTCGTTATAGCCCATGGTATAACCCCGCTCGGTTAAAATGATCTGGTCGTTGCCGGCCTCCACACATTTACCAACCGGGTGCTTCATGTTTTCAGGCGCCAGAAACTGACCGTGTTTGATATTAATTACCTTACCTGTTTGCGCGGCAGCCACCATCAGGCCCGTCTGCATACAGAGATATGCCGGTATCTGCAGCACATCGCATACTTCGGCTACCGGCGCGGCCTGGTCGGGGTAATGAATATCAGTGAGCAGCGTAAATCCGAATTGCTCCTTTACTTTAGCCAGGATGCGCATGCCTTCTGCCAGCCCGGGACCATTATAATATTTCAGGCTGCTGCGGTTGTCCTTGGAGAAAGAGGATTTATAAATCACTGGAATATGCAGTCGCTCACTTACCTCCTTCAGCTTCTCCGCGGTTTTCATCATGATGCTTTCTTCCTCGATCACGCAGGGACCGGAGATCAGGAACAACTGATCAGCACCGCATTCAATACTGCCTACTTTTACTTTTTTCTGGCTCATGGTTATAATCTTTTATACAGGTCTTTAATGGTATCGAGGGTTACTTTTTCCTTCCAGTCAGGACCGATGGCATGGTTCCACATGTGCGGCAGGTTGTAAGCCACCTGTGCCATGGCGGTGATGGTTTCATCACTCCAGCTTCTGTGAAGGCCCTGCGGCAGACTGATCTGGTGCTGGGCCAGCATCTGCTTAAATTCCTGAACACCTTCCGGGTAATAATCTTCCAGGTGCTGAAAAGCCAGGCAGTTGGCGTAGCAATGTTTCTCATGCAGGATTTTAGATAACCCGTATGAAAGGGCATGGCAAATACCGACTTCTGAATAAGTCAGACTCAGTCCGCCCATCATACTCGCCACCATCAGCTTATCGTCATTCTCCGGCGTTTGCCCGGCCTGTTCACCCAGGTAAATATCGCGGCAGAGTTTCAGCGACTGCTCCGCGAAGGCGTGACTGTACGCATTGTTGAGGGTACCGTTTTCACTTTCAATGCAATGGATATACGTGTCCATACCCGTATAAAACCATTTATCGCGCGGCACGCTGGCAATCAGTTCGGGGTCCAGGATTACCTGGTTGAAAACGGTCCAGTCGCATTTAAGCCCCAGTTTCTTTTCAGGTCCGGTGAGCACGGCCGTCATCGACACTTCGGCCCCGGTACCCGAAATGGTAGGTACGCCCAGGTGATAGATGCCGGGCTTTTTGATCAGGTTCAGTCCCTGGTACAAGGTGGAAGACCCTTCATTGGTAAACATGAGGGATACTGCTTTGGCAATATCCATGATGCTGCCGCCGCCGATGCCGATTACGCCCGCAGGCAGGCCTTTGGTTTGCAGTACTTCATCGCGCAGCTGATCAATCTGATCCGTGGTGGGCTCATGCGGATCCACATCAATCAGCTTCACCATATCTTCCGGCTGTGCGGGTATGCGTTGCAGTAAGTCTTTACCGGCAAAATACTGATCCACCACAAATAAAAAGAACCGGCCGTTTTCATTCCGCTTTTCCGCCAGGATGCTGCCCAGGTTGCCAAAGCTCCCCCGACCGAAAACGACTTTGTCGATGTTTTTGAAATTTTTATGCAGCATGTAATTGGTGAATTGTCAATGTTGAATGGGATACCGCCAAAGTCAAAAGTAAAAAGTCAAAATGTATTCAGATCAAGCCCGCTATTTGTTTCACATCCTACACTCATAACTCATAATTCATAACTCATAATTCATAATTCTCAACTTTGCTAAACCTTTCCAACCTTCATAACGCAGTCCCTGATCTTCCCCGCCAGCACCCGCACTTCTTCCTCCTTCCAGGTACAGCGGATGCCAAAGGAAATCAGGCGTCCGATCACTTCCTGTGATTTGGGCAACTGCAGGTTTTTATAATCCTGCGGTACGCCGAGCACTTCCACGGGCAGTTTGGAGGCGGCTTTCAGTTCTTTCACATGATCCCACTGGTTGATGAAATGATACATATTGATGTACCAGTAATTAAAGCCCCCCACCCCGGCTTTGTTCAGTTCATCCACTACAGCCTTCGCGGTGGCGGTATCGGGCAGGAACAAATTCAGGAAAGTGGCCGAATCACCATCCGGATCGGCCAGCCGGGCAAAGGAAATACCGGGGGTTTCGCTGAGCAATTCCGTGAGTAGTTGTTTATTACGGCGGTTCAGGCGCATCACTTCCGGCACTCTTTTCGTTTGTACCTTACCGATAGCCGCATGCAGCTCACTGATGCGGTAGTTGAAACCCACAATGGGATGGTTCTCCATGCCGCGGTTCGACCCGATATGGTCGTGCCCGTGATCACTGTAGGAGTCGGCCAGTTTGTACGCCGCCTCATCATCGGTTACCAGTACGCCGCCTTCGCCGGCGGTAGCGATTTTAAAGAAATCGAATGAGTAGCAGCCGGTTTTACCGAATAAGCCCACGCGGGTGCCTTTGTACGAAGCGCCAAAAGCCTGGCCGGCGTCTTCCACCAGTACCAGGTTATGCTCTTTCACTATGGGCATGATGGCATCCATATCCGCCATGCCACCGCACATATGTACCAGGCAGATGCCTTTGGTGCGGGGAGTCAGCACCTTGCGGATACCCTCCGCGCTGAGACAAAGGGTTTCATCTATTTCCGCGAAAACGGGCTTGGCACCCACGAAGAGTACGGCTTCCACACTGGCCACATAGGTGAATGGCGGAACGATCACTTCATCCCCTGCCCCGATACCCGCGGCTGCCAGGGCGGTAGCTACGGCAGTGGAGCCACTGCTCACGGCATGGGCATATTTTGCGCCTGTAATGTTTCTCACTTCCGCTTCAAACTCGCGGGCCTTCCAGATATTGTTCCGGAGGTTCTCGTGGTTATAGCGGAAAAGAATTCCGGTTTCCATCACTTCATTTACTTCCTGGCGTTCCTCTGCGCCGAAAAGTTCAGATCCTGGCATACTGATTTGTTTTGGCGGCAAAAATAAGCCTTTAATGGGGATGGGGTGAGGAAGGTTTAGGGAGGTTGAGGAAGGTTTAGGGAAGTTTAGGGTTTAGGAGTTTAGAGAAGTTTAGAAAGGTTGAGGGAAGTTTAGGGAGGTTTAGCCCGTTGACGTCGGGACGCTTCCAGCGACCTGACGTTTGGAAGAAGGTTGAGGGGTTTAGAAGTTTAGGGTTTAGAAGGGTTTAGGGAGGTTTAGTTTGTACAGGTTAACAGACTTCAGAAGTTTTCAAAACGTTATTTCCCAGCCGGGTCTCCCGCAGGGGACCCGGCGCTGTGATCATTCATATTTAAATCCTGAAAATGCCAACCCAACGGCGGGTCACTTTCAGGAGACCCGCCTATGAAGAAATTGCAGGCCAACAGACTTCCGAAGTTTCGAAAACTTCGAAAGTCTGCCGTTCTGATGACCATTGGTATGCCGATGAAGTGATTGCGACGCAACGATGATGCCCAGGGGACTGCGGCTGGTATTAAAAGAATGTTTAGGGTTTAGGGGTTTAGGAATTTAGAGAAGTTTAGGAAGGTTGAGGGAAGTTTAGGGAGGTAGAGCCCAGTGACGTCGGGACGCTTCCAGCGACCTGACGTTTTGAATAAGGTTTAGAAAAGTTTAGGGAGGTTTAGTCAGTACAGACTAACAGACTTCCGAAGTTTTGAAAACTTCGGAAGATGATAGCAGGTACCCTCACCAGTACCGCAGCGGATTCCTGCGCGCATTGAGGATATAGTGCTTCACATTCATCCAGAAAGCAATGAATAAGTAGATCACCACCGGGGAGCCCATGGTGAGAAAGGAAATATAGATGAAGTATTTCCGGATGGTGGACGTAGCGATGCCCATTTTTTCGCCGATGGCCGTACACACCCCGAAAACATGCCATTCGATAAAATCTTTGAACCGCTTCATATTGTAAAGATAATGACCCGGAGGCAAAATTTGTACCGGATATTTCTGCGCAACAACGATTCTCCGGAAAGGTTCTGTTTCCGGGCATTTTTTTCGGGTTTTTTCCCCCCGGTTTTCCGTAATTTCGTGCCTCGAAAAAGCATCCCTTCACCCCTTAATAATTGACTATGGCCTTTGACATTGAAATGATCAAACAGGTGTACGCCCGTTTCGGTAACCGCGTGGAAGCCGCCCGTAAAGCAGTGGGCAAACCCCTCACGCTGACTGAGAAAATCCTCTATGCCCACCTCTGGCAGGGTGATGCCACCCAGGCCTACGAGCGGGGTAAAAGCTATGTGGATTTCGCGCCCGACCGCGTAGCCATGCAGGATGCCACCGCCCAGATGGCCCTGCTGCAGTTCATGCAGGCCGGCCGCAGCAAAGTGGCGGTACCCTCTACGGTGCATTGCGATCACCTCATCGTGGCCAAAGACAACAGCAAAGTGGACCTTGACAGAGCCATTCATGAAAGCAGTGAAGTATATGATTTCCTGGCCTCTGTTTCCAATAAATACGGCATCGGTTTCTGGAAACCGGGCGCCGGTATCATCCACCAGGTGGTACTCGAGAATTACGCTTTCCCCGGCGGTATGATGATTGGTACCGACAGCCATACGGTGAATGCCGGCGGCCTCGGTATGATCGCCATCGGTGTGGGCGGCGCAGATGCCTGCGATGTAATGGCCGGGCTCCCCTGGGAACTGAAAATGCCCAAACTGATTGGGGTGAAACTCTCTGGCAAACTGAGTGGGTGGACCGCTCCGAAAGACGTAATCCTGAAAGTGGCCGGCATCCTCACCGTTAAAGGCGGCACCGGCGCGGTGGTGGAATATTTTGGCGAAGGCGCCATCGCCATGAGCTGCACCGGCAAAGGCACCATCTGTAATATGGGTGCGGAAATCGGGGCTACCACTTCCACCTTCGGTTATGATGAAAGTATGAGCCGCTACCTGAAATCCACCGGCCGCGCCGATGTGGCGGAACTGGCAGACGGTATCAAGGCTCACCTCACCGCCGACCCGGAAGTGTATGCCAACCCTGAACAATATTTCGACCAGGTAATCGAGATCAACCTCAGCGAACTGGAGCCGCACCTCAACGGACCTTTTACGCCCGATCTCGCCACGCCCATCTCCAAAATGAAAGAAGCCGCCGCCGCCAACAACTGGCCCACCAAAGTGGAAGTGGGTTTGATCGGCAGCTGTACCAACTCTTCTTATGAAGATATATCCCGCGCCGTTAGTCTGGCGAAACAGGTAGCTGAAAAAGGCCTTAAAACCAAGGCCCAGTTTACCATCACTCCCGGCAGCGAACAGGTTCGATATACCATTGAACGCGATGGCTTCCTGAAAACCTTCGACCAGATTGGCGCCACCGTTTTCGCCAACGCCTGCGGACCCTGCATTGGTATGTGGGAGCGCATGGGCGCGGAAAAACAGGAACGCAATACCATTGTACATTCTTTCAACCGCAACTTCGCCAAGCGCGCGGATGGCAACCCCAATACACTCGCATTCGTGGCTTCGCCCGAAATGGTGACGGCCCTGGCCATTGCGGGTGATCTCACTTTCAACCCGCTCACCGATACGCTCACCAACGAAAAGGGCGAACAGGTGAAACTGGATCCGCCGGTGGGCGATGAACTGCCCGCCAAAGGTTTCGCGGTTGAAGATGCCGGCTACCAGGCACCCGCCGAAGACGGCAGTGCTGTGGAAGTGAAGGTATCGCCCACCAGCAAGCGCCTGCAGCTGCTGGATCCGTTTGCCGCCTGGGAAGGCACCGACCTCAAAGGTCTGAAACTGCTGATCAAAGCCAAGGGCAAGTGCACCACCGACCATATCAGCATGGCAGGTCCCTGGTTGAAATTCCGCGGCCACCTCGATAATATCAGCAATAACCTGTTGATCGGCGCGGTGAATTTCTTCAATGAAAAAACGGATAACGTCAAGAACCAGCTCACCGGCGAATACGGTCCGGTACCCGCCACCCAGCGTGCCTACAAAGCCGCCGGCATCGGCAGCATTGTGGTAGGGGATGAAAACTATGGTGAAGGCTCCAGCCGCGAACATGCCGCTATGGAACCCCGCCACCTCGGTGTACGCGCGGTACTGGTAAAGTCATTCGCCCGTATCCACGAAACCAACCTGAAAAAGCAGGGTATGCTGGCGCTCACTTTTGCCAATAAGGAAGATTACGATAAGATACTGGAAGATGACACGATCGATATCGAAGGCCTCCTCGCCTTTGCGCCGAACAAGCCGCTGCAGATCGTGCTCAACCATGCTGATGGCAGCAACGAAACCATCCAGGTGAACCACACGTACAATGAACAGCAGATTGAGTGGTTCAAAGCTGGTGGCGCGCTGAACATTATCCGCCGCGAATTTGCAGGCAAGTAAAATTCTGCATCATACTGAAAGAAGCTGTTTCATGAAAGTGGAACAGCTTTTTTTGTAACCACCAGGTGCACAAGGATTAAAGAAGGGGCAAATGCACTGGCGCCAGTGTTCCTTCCGCAGGAAGGGCCACTGGTGTCTGCCAGTTTCACCCGGACTTTGTCCGGGTTTTTCTATATCCCAGGGCCCCCTGCGGGAAAACCGGCGGGGAAATCAATTTTTAATACCTGCTGCAGTTCCCTGAGCAACATCGTTGCGTCGCAATCACTTCATCGGCATACCTCTGGGCGGCGGAAACGCAATCACTTCACAGGCGGGTCTCCTGAAAGGGACCCGCCGTTGGGTGGTCATTTCAGGATTTATATATATATATATAAGATCACAGCACCGGGTCCCCTGCGGGAGACCCAGCGGGGAAAAAATGTGCCAATATGCTGATGTGCAAATGAGGCTTGTGCTGAACTTCGGCGTTGAGTGTAATGTTTCCATTTAAAGGAAGTTCAATACTGCGAAACCACCGCCGGAACAAAACATTACTCCGCATGGTTGAGCCCACACTCATAACTCATAATTCATAACTCTTAATTTTCCAGATCCTAAACCTTATTCAAATCGTCAGGTCGCTGGAAGCGTCCCGACGTCAGCAAGCTCCTTCCAGAAAATCAGGTGACAGTTTTTCGTTTACCAACTGGGGAGAGGTGACTGCTGCGGCCCCGCAAACAGCCCCATAATGCAGGCAACGCTGCAGGGGTGCCTGGTTCAGCCATCCGTACAGGAACCCGGCAAAGAAGCTGTCGCCGGCACCGTTGCTGTCCACTAATTCGGTCACCTTTAAAGCGGGTTGCTCCAGCCACTGCCCTGCTTTCGTCAGCAAACTGGCGCCTGCTTTTCCATGCGTGCAGATCACCAGTTCCTTACCCTGACGAATCAGCGCTTCCATCACCGGCCGGTAGTCCGGCAGGTTGTCGGAGCTGAGGTGGATATATTGCGCGGCATCGATGAAATCCTGGTGATAGGCGCTGCTGCCGTCATAATCATGGAGATCCGTCCATACCGGCTGCGTCCTTCCTTTCAACAGAGGAATGAGATCACGGCAGTAAGCAATGATGTTCAGTACAATGATGGTGGAATCATCCAGCAACCGGCTGAGGGTTTCGGCAGGATGTGGAAGACTTTCGGATGACTGAGTCACAAAGATGGATATTCGCCCCCCATCTGCATCCATCAGGTTGATGTGGCGTTCCGTACCAGCCGGATCCTTCACCAGGTGCAGTTCCACCCCAGCTTCTTCAAGAGATGTACGGATAGTTGTACCATATACATCATTCCCCACCGCCGAATAGAGCCAGTTGGGGATACCCAGCCGCGTGAGTGCCAGTGCTTTTCCTGATCCTGTGGAGCCCACAGCTTCCCGGAAACCTGCCTGGTGAATGGTATGCGGCTCCTGCCGGGGAAGCTGGGGCAGGTACACGATATGATCCCAGGTAGTTCCGCCGAGAATGGCGATACGGTGTGGCATAAACGGATTTTAGTTAGGAAAGGTACAATGATGGAGGGTGAATTTCCCAACATACACCTTAACTTCCTTTTGTATGCTTAAGCATGGTAATTTTTTACCACAAGGTGCACGATGATTTAAACAAGGGACACAAGGGAGGATACTCAGTGTCCAGTCGGGGTTTTCGTGTCTGATAGCTACGGTCACCTCCCGTAACCCCGGTTTACCGGTATCGCCATTCTTGCAGGAAGGACGCACCATTGCTAAACGCCGGGTCCCCTGCGGGAGACCCGGCTGGAAAATAAAAAAGACACCTATCATTGTTAAGCTCAAACTCATAACTCATCATTTTTAATTCTCCACTATCCTAACCCTTCCTTAAAACGTCAGGTCGCTGAAGCGTCCCGACGTCGCCCGGCTAAACATCCCTAAACCCTTCTAAACCCTAAACTTCTAAACCCCTAAACATTCCTAAACCTCCCTAAACTTCCCTAAACCTTCCTAAACTCCTAAACGCTCTCCCCCATTCCACCAACGGCAACAAGTATTTGTAACCATGCCTTACCTTTAAAGAAAAAAATATGTTACTTACTACTACTCCTACCGTAGAAGGCAAACCCATCCAGCGTTATCTCGGAATCGTTACGGCTGAAGCCATTATTGGCGCCAACATTGTGAAAGACCTGTTTGCCGGCATCCGCGACATTGTTGGCGGCCGCAGCGGCACCTACGAAAAAGTAATTGAAGAAGCCCGGGTGAATGCACTGGGCGAACTGCAGGGCAAAGCGGCCGCAATGGGCGCCAATGCCGTGGTGGGCATCGACCTCGATTTTGAAACCGTGGGCAGCGGCGGCAGCATGCTGATGGTGGTGGCTACCGGCACTGCCGTAGTTATCTGAAGTGCGAGGGGTATTGATTGAATCGTGAATGACAAATTGTAAATCGTAAATGGCATGCATCAGTGCTGCAATTCCTTCATTCAGCAGCATCTTTGCCTTTCCAAACTGCTATACACCTGAGCCCGCAACCTTTCGTGCAGACTTCCGAAGTTTTCGATACTTCGGAAGTCTCTTCTATACCTCCCTAAACTTTCCTAAACTTCCCTAAACCTCTCAACTCCTAAACCCAGATCTAAACATAAGGCCGCGGGACGCGTCCCGACGTCACCTCCTAAACCTCCCTAAACTTTCCTAAACCTCCCTAAACCTCTAAACCCCTAAACTCCTATACCAGTATTTTGCAGATTATTTAACAGTTTTCACATGCACATGTGGTTGCTTCGGGTTGTCAATAGCACAAACTTTGCATTCGTAAAGCCATTAAAAACATTGTTATGAACAACCCACAGCAAGGCATGCCCGCATTTATCCTTTCTAACAGGCGCAGTCAGCCGGCAGCCACCCTCAGCAGCACCCTGGCAGCAGAATCCATCGGAAGGTGTATCATTAAATTTGATTATTGCCTGCCCCCGGAACCGCCCAGGAACAGTAACAGCCGTTCGCGCAGGAAAAAGTGAATCACTCACAAACCCAGCACTTCCCGGAGGCGTACGTAACCGGTGCGGCTTACGGGAATGGACACCCCGTTTTTGAGAATGGCGATATGGCCGTCTTTTTCCCAGGGATCAATGCGGGTAATCTGCTGTACATTCAGCAGGTAGGAACGGTGGCAGCGGCAGAATTGCCCGGCGGGTAATACCTGTTCAAAATGGGCCATGGTACGGCTTTTCAGAAAATGCCCCGCCGCAGTATGCACTTTTACGAAATCATCCGCCGCCTCCAGGTACAGTACCTCTGAAAGCGGGATGATCCGGATATGACTGCCGCTTTTCACTACGATGCGGTTGCTTTGTGCAGGTTGCCGGGAAGCGGTTTCCAGCAGTCCGGGCGTATCTGATACCGGTTGTTCATGCTGCCCGATCCATTTACGGACGGCCGCATCAAAACGTTCCCGGCTGAAAGGCTTCAACAGGTAATCGATAGCATGGGCCTCAAAGGCTTTCAGGGCAAATTCATCAAAGGCCGTGGTAAAGATCACCGCCGGCGGCTGTTCCAGCAGTTCCAGCATCTCAAAGCCATTGATCCTCGGCATCTGTATATCAAGGAAAAGGAGGTCGGGTTTATGCTGCTGCACTGCTTTCACGCCTTCAAAACCATCCTCACATTCCTGCACCACTTCCAGCTGCGGGTAGGCCTGCAGGTACTCCCGCACCAGCATCCGCGCCAGCGGTTCGTCATCAATCAGTATCACTTTTTTAGAGGGCATTGTCATGGTCTTTAGCATTTCAGGCAACCGGTTCTTCCGCACCGGTTGGGGTTGCTGACTGGGGAATCGTAACACTCACGATAAAGGTATGGCCATCCGTTTCTGTTTCGAGCAGGTCATTCCGGCCGAACAGCAGGTAGAGGCGGCGTTTAACCGACCGGAGTCCGAAGCCCGTTCCCTTCTCTGCCGGCTGTGATTCGGGATGAAAAGGATTCATCACCGCCAGTACCAGGTCAGTATTCACCACACTGGCATGCACCTCAATCCGGGTTTCGCCAATAGTACCATACAGTCCAAATTTAATAGCGTTCTCCACGAGCGGCTGCAACAAGAGTGCGGGCAGTCGGCAGCGGGCCGCTTCCTCCTCCACCCGGATCTCTGTTTGTAACCGGCTGCCAAAGCGCACTTGCTCAATGGACAAGTAGAGAGCCAGCTGATCTATTTCTTCCTGCAGGGGCGCCCATTGGCGGTGATCCTGCCGGAGGGTGCTGCGTAAAAAACGGCTGAGCGTATCCACCATTTGCCGGGCCTCTTCGGGGCGGCTGCCGATGAGGGCGTTGATGGAGTTGAGGCTGTTAAACAGGAAATGCGGCTGCAGTTGCTGGCGCAGGTTCATCAGTTCGGCCTCCCGGGCCAAACGGACCGTCTCTTCCTGGCGGGTGCCAGCCTTCTGCTGCTCTTCAAAAGTTAACCTCAGCACGCTGATCACCGCCGTGAAGGCAATGATGAGAAAATCAATCATCAGCCTCGGCGCTATCGATGCTTCCAGGAATTGACGGTAAAACGGATCATTTCCCCACCACCAGGCCAGCAGGAACCGTTGCAGGAACCAGGTAAGCAAACCTGCCCCCACGCTCAACACCAGGATGTACCAGAACCGGTCTTTCCCCGGCAGGTAAAAACGCAAACTGGTATTGATCAGCAGGGTGCAGGCGTACAGCAGCCCGTTACTCACAAAGCTGTCGGCCAGCCCCTGCCGCCAGGAGAGCCCCAGGTAGATCAGCATATAGGCAGACAGGAGGAACCACATCAGCCAGCTACCGGCGGATATCAGTATAAATCTGCGGTGGGAAATGGAGGTTGCGGGCAAAGGGGATTACAGAATTAAGATTTTAATATGTAGAGTGGATAATGGATAATCGATTAATAAATTTCAGCTAAATAAAATTAATATCATGAATATCAATTTATTAATAAATAAAAAAATGGATTATAAATTATTTGAAATATAAATTCCAAGTAATTGTCATAAATCAATTGATAATAAGCTAATAATTAAATTATTCATTTACCTTTTCCATTATCACAATTATCCATTATCAATTATCAATTATCATCTTGCTCCGATTAAAATCATTCGCTGCACATTCAGCTATTTATAGCTTTTAATTTCAATTCCGCCCATGAAAGCCGTTCCTTCCAGCAACAGTACTTTATTCTGTACAGCAATCACTCCATGGGTATCGCGTTTATCCTCTACCCCGCCAAATATCGCTGCTACTTCTTGTTTAATCGTCCAGTGCGAGGGAACAATCAGTTTAATACCGCCCATCACCGCCGTAACTTCCACCTTCACCGTTCCATTGATATCTGCCTTGCTCAGGTCAACCTCGCAGCCTCCGAAAAAGGCAACGGCTTCCCCTCCTTTAAAATTCTTGGAAAAGATATTCTTTTTCACTGCACCAAACACTGCGGCAGCATCCAGTTTTTCTTCAAAGCTGCTGAAAGGGTCCGTGGCCGGATCGGCAAACTGGCTGGCTGTTGTTTCACCACCCGTGGGACCCGCATAAAAACCCGTACCGCCCGTTTGGGTATTTCCAGTATTCTTCCAGCCACTTCCCCCGCCCTGCCAGGGACGGAATTTTTTGGGCCGAAGGATCAGCATGAGTCCCACCCCCACCAGGATAGCCGGCACCAGGTAACGGCGGAGTTCGTACAAATTAAGAATATCATCCAGCAGAAAAAAACTACCGATGATCATCAGGACCACCCATCCCGGCCCGCGGAAATTACTTTTAACGCCGATAAACACACCCAGGGCGATCAGGAAGACCGGCCAGGTAAAGAGCCAGTAAGGGAACAGGGCCAGTCCGGCCTGTTTAAGAAAAAAGAGTACGCCAATGACCAGGAGTAAGAGGCCCGCCAGCACCCGGCTGTTATTGGAGCCTTTTGAAAATTCGTTGTTCATGATTGATTGATTTATGAAGCAAAACTACAGTGGCTTACCAGGCACTGCAAGTATAAACCGATTACCCGGATCGTATTTCCGGTAAACTGCGGTTTTTTGCCGGTGAATGGCGGAGTGCCCTGTATCTGCAACTGCCGGATTCCGCTATCTTCAGGATATGAACGGCAATAAAAAGGATAAAATGCTGGTCAACCGGATATGCAGGATGGAGCGTTTCCCGGGAAAAGGCGGCTGGACCTATGTACTGCTGCCGGAAATACCTCCCGATCCGCAAGCTCATTTTGGTTGGGTACGGGTAAAAGGCAGTATTGATGGCATTCCCATCAGCCAGTACCACCTCATGCCATCGGGGAATGGCCAGTTATTTCTGCCCGTGAAGGCCGCTATCCGTAAAAAACTGGGGAAGTCTGCGGGAGATGAGATCCGGGTGATTCTGTTTCCGGATGATAGTCCGGTAGCGTTACCCGATGATATCCGGGAATGCCTGGCGGATGAACCAGCCGCACTCGAAGCTTTTGACAGACTTTCACCGGCAGAACAAAAAAAACAGCTGGATTATATACGGGCAGCCGTGAAAGAAGAAACGAAGGCTGAACGGATTGCCGGACTGATCCGTTTACTGATGCGCTAAACGGTTGATTCAGGCCCCGGCCGGACCATCCACAAAATACATATCGATCTGGCCCTTGTTCTTGGCCTCTATCTTACCCCGGTAGGTACAGCGGAAACGGTCTTTTACAATTTCATACGTGGTGCCGCTGATATTCACCCGCCCGATACCACCACTGCTCTCCATCCTGGAAGCGGTATTGACCGTATCCCCCCAGATATCATAGGCAAATTTCTTGATGCCCACAATACCCGCCACCACCGGTCCGGTATGGACACCGCAGCGCAGTTCAAAATAAGGCTGCCCCCTGGAAATTCTTTCCTGTTTGTTGTCTTCAATAAACTGCACCATTTCCAGTCCGGCAGCTACCACATCAAATGGATGGGTGCTGTTGGGAACGGGCAATCCGCCGGCACACATATAGGAGTCGCCGATGGTTTTGATTTTTTCAATCCCGTATTTCTCCACGATCCGGTCGAAGGCGCTGTAACAATGGTTGATTTCCGCTACCAGTTCCTCCGGCGTGAGTTTCTCACTGGCGATGGTAAAATTCTTAAAATCAGTGAACAGTACGGTGATGGATTCAAAACTCTTGGTTTTGGCGGTACCGGTTTCTTTCAGTTCTTCGGCCGTTTCTTCCGGCAGGATGTTCAGCAGCAGTTCATCGCTTCTTTTCTTGGCCTTATGAATTTTGTTCCTCTGGCGGAAAAACACCCCCGCAAACAGCAACACCACGCTGAAACCGCCAATGAAACTGTATTTCACCAGTTTCTGCCGCCTGATTTCCTGCTCCTGTAATTCTTTATCCTTATTCAGGAGGCTGATCTGGGATTCTTTCTTTTCCAGGTCGAATGCAAACTGGAGCGTACCCAATTTTTTGGTCGTATTGATATTGAAAATGGTATCCTTAATGGAGAGTAACAGTTCCTGGTACTTAAATGCGTTTGCAAAATCCTTCTGTTTTGAAAATGCAGCTGTGAGCCCCTGGTAAGCATCTTTAATTTCAGTTACAGCATTCAGCGGCATACCAATTTCCACTGCCTGCCGGAAAGCCTCAATTGCTGGGGCGGTGGCTCCTTTTGCCAGCTGAGCCTGCCCCAGTCCTACCAGTGATTGGGTTTGATCCAGCTTGGTATCCAGCTTTCTCGCTATATCATATGCCTCCCGGTGGTACCCGATGGCTTTGTCAAACAGATTCTTTCTTACATACACCCTGCCTATCGCATTCAATGTGTAAGGAAGGTTTTCTGTACCCTGGTAGGCTTTTTCAGAAACATACAGATACTGCAGGGCTGTACTGTCATTCCCGAGTTTATAATAGATTTCCCCTACATTCACGGATGACGTTCCGATGGAATAATCATCTTTAATTTTCTGGCTGAGTTCATACGCACGCAGAAAATACTCCAGCGCTTTCTGGTAGGTGGCTTCCTTATTCGAATATACCCCTCCGATATTCGTGAGTGAAGTAAGAACACGCAGCGTATCATTGATTTCCTCCGACATCTTCAATGACTGCAGGTGCAGTTCCAGTGCTTTCGCGTCATCCCCCTGGTTGAAATAGACCGCGCCCTGGTTACTGAGCATATTGGCCTCTCCTTTCTTATCACCCAGTAATCTGTATACCCCGATGGCCCGCTGCCAGGTAAGCACCGCATCTTTATACTTTCCCTGCAGGTAAAAACCGATGCCCATATTTTTATAGGCCAGTGCCAGGCCTGGGTTATACTGAATTTTTTCGGCCAGGTTTTTAGATTCCGCGGCTATAAAAATGGAGGTATCGGGCCGGGTATTGAAATATGCTTTGCTCAGGGCGTTCAGAACATTCACCCGTATACTGTCGGGCAGCCTGGTTGAAAGCAGATTTTTGAGGCTGTCGGTCTCCCCGGCAAAGGTCTTTCCGGAAAGAGTACCTGTTAATACAAAAAAAAGGAATACAATCTTTGCTGTTAGCCTGAACATAGTTTCCTTATATAAAACTGCGTAATCACACGTTTTTGCAGCACCCTCACCGGGATAATCTTTCATATAAAAGTTAAGATACTGTATTTTTCATTTCCGCCATAAAACTGTAACAATCATATATGGCATTATCAGATTTTCTTGCTGCTTTGTTATGCTTTGCTTTTTTGAATGCCATACCGTACAACAATCAATGCATCACAAATAAAAAGGGAGGCTGTAAAACAGCCCCCCTTCTATTAAAATCAAAGGTTAAAGACGCATTATTTTAACCACTTTCCTTTGCTGCCCCTGTAAAGCCTCTATAAAATACACACCGGCAGACCAGGAATCGGTTTGGATTTCGAAAGTACTGTTCGGCACTGCTTTTCTAATCCCCAGCACAGATCCATCCGGGCGGTAAATACGAATGCTCACCGGGGTAGCGGCATCCTGGCTGGCAATACTCACCCTTCCGGAACTAACTACAGGATTGGGCATCACAGACAGCATCAACTCACCACCACCCTGCTGCACAGGTGCTGCAGTAACCGCTTCATTGCCACCGGCAGAGGTACTGCCTCCTGCACTCCGGCTGAGCGCATTGGTACTTACCCGCAGGCAGAATGCATCCATCTTCACATAGTCACAACTAATGGAAGTCTGCACCCTTGCTTTCACAGTACCCACCGGCGCTTTGGCAGTGATGGAATAGAACGCCAATTGTCCGTAGGTTTGATCAACATTCCGGGTGATCGCAACGTCAGTTCGGGATAGTACCGCTCCTGATGCATTCAGGAACAACAGGCTCATCCTTGGAGAGCAACTCATGCCAGGATTGTGGGTGCCGGCAAAACCTGTCAATACCAGGGTGGTTCCTGAAGCAGTATTCACATCCTGGAATACGGTAGATGCCCTGTTGGTGGCATTGTTAAATCCATTCCGGCTACCGCAGGCAACATAACCTGTTCCGGTCGTAAAACTTCCGCCGCTAACCGACCAGCCAGTAGTACCGCTCTCGAAATTACCATTTACCAGCAGGTTACCGGAGGTATTGATACAGTTGCAATCCGGCAACAAGCCAAAATCAAGCGTATTATTGGTATTGGTATTGGTTTTGCTGCCATCCGGTTCTGTACCAATCAACAAAGTAACAGTCTGGCTGCGGATTTCAGTACCAGCCAGTACCTGACCGTTGTCGTCCGAATCTGTATTATTATCC
>WBZP01003684.1_pt1 | contig 16433 bp, 15 predicted proteins | sample 5204301 | NCBI WGS metagenome assembly WBZP01 (sample SAMN12412401, study PRJNA552823) | activated sludge metagenome | isolation source: activated sludge from nitrification reactor of wastewater treatment plant... | place: USA: Pennsylvania | collected 2017
ACCAGCCGCCCGCTGCCCACCAACTCCAGGCCCCTCAGCTCGTTGTAGGTGTCACCGCTCTCGATCAACCCGGTCATCTTCGGGTCACGGCGCAGGTTCAGCACCTTCTGGCTCTTGGCGAAGGTCCAGAACACCACCTTGCCGTCGATCACCGCGTACCACATGGCCACCATGTGCGGGTGGCCGCTCGGGCCGATCGTGGCCACGTTGAGGATCCGCTGCGTGTCGAGGTAGGCGGCGACCTCGTCGTCGGTCATGGTGATCGTGGAGCGCTTGTTGGCCATGGAGGCAACGTAGCCCGTGCTACTTCGTGGGGAACTGCTCGGGCAGGTACGATCGGCGCCGTGGTCAGCACTCCCTCGCCCGATGTCCAGCTCGCCGCGCTCGGCGGCGACCGCCGCAACCTCGAGGAGTGGTTGACCACGTTCCACCTGGCCAGCGTGATCCTCGACCCGTTCACCAACGAGAGCTCGTGGGTGCTGAAGACGGCGCTGCGGATCCTCGACGGGCTGCGCGGTTCCTCAGCGCGGGTCAACCTGGTGGTCACCGCCACCGAGGCCGAGACCCGCCGCTACCTGGGCCCGATCGCCAACGACTACATGGCCTTCTACGACCCCGACCGCGCCCTGGTGCGCAGCCTCGGGTTGCAGACCCTCCCGGCGTTCGTGTTCCTGCGCATCGACGGCACGGTGCCGGCCAGTGCCGAAGGTTGGAATCCGGCGCAATGGCGGGCGGTCGCCGAGGCCATTGCCGAGACCACGTCATGGCAGGCGCCGAACATCCCTGAGGCGGGCGACCCGAGTCCGTTCGCCGGCACGCCCGCGCTGGGCTGAGCATCTCGGAGCGCGGTGATCCTGCCGGCCGAGTTGGCCGCGCTGCCCGTCGCCGACGTCGTCGACGAACTGCGCCGGGTGCTTGCCGGGGCGACCACCGCCATCGTCGTCGCCCCGCCGGGCGCCGGTAAGACCACCACCGTTCCCCTGGCCCTGCTCGACGAGCCGTGGGCCGCCGGTGGGCGGATCGTCATGCTGGAGCCGCGCCGCCTGGCCACCCGCGCCGCGGCCCAGCGGATGGCGGCGCTGCTGGGCGAACCCGTCGGCGCCACCGTCGGGTACCAGACCCGTGACGAGCGGCGCATCGGACCGTCGACGCGCATCGAGGTCGTCACCGAGGGCGTCTTGACCCGCCGCCTGCAGCACGACCCGACCCTCGGTGGGACGGCAGCGGTGATCTTCGACGAGGTCCACGAACGCAACCTGCCCACCGACATCGGGCTGGCGCTGGCGCTCGACGCCCGTGACGTGGTCCGCCCCGATCTGCGGATCCTGGCAATGTCGGCGACGCTCGACGCGGCCGCGCTGCGCCGGGCTCTGGGTGACGTGCCGGTGGTGACCAGCGACGGGCGGCGCCACCCGGTGGACGTCCGCTGGCTGCCGATGTCCAGGACCGACCGGCTGGAGCCGGCCGTGGCGGCAGCGGTCCGCCGGGCACTGGCCGACGAACCCGGTGACGTGCTGGTGTTCCTGCCGGGGATCGGTGAGATCAGCCGGGTCCAGTCGGCGCTGGCCGACCTTGCTGGCGCGGGGATGGACGTGCTGCCCCTCGCCGGGGCCCTGAGCCTGGCCGAGCACGACGCGGCCCTCACGCCGTCACCGCCCGACCGGCGCCGGGTGGTGCTCAGCACCGACATCGCCGAGTCCTCGCTCACCGTCGCGGGGGTCAGGGTGGTGGTGGACGCCGGGCTGGCGCGGGTTCCGCGACTGGACGTGCGCACCGGCATGACCCGGCTCACCACGGTGGCCACCAGCCGAGCCTCGGCGGACCAGCGTGCCGGGCGCGCCGGGCGGACCGAGCCGGGTGTGTGCTACCGGCTGTGGAGCAAGCTCGAACACGGGACCCGCCTGGCGCACCTACCCGCCGAGATCACCCAGGTCGACCTCGCCGGACTGGCGCTGGAGGTGGCGGCGTGGGGAACGCCGGTTGAGCGCCTGCGCTTCATCGACCCGCCGCCCGCTGGCGCCTTGCGCAGGGCCACCGAGGTACTGACGCTGCTGGGGGCCCTGGACCGTGACGGGCGGATCACCGACACCGGTCGGCGGATGGTCAACCTGCCGGCGCACCCGCGGCTGGCCAGGTTGGTGGACGCCGCTGGGCGTGCCGATCGCTCGCTGGCCTGCGTGCTGGCGGCGATCCTCGACGAACGTGACGTGTTCCGCGGCCGCCCCGTCGACCTGCCCGCCGACATCGCCCTGCGCGTCGCAGCGGTCACCGGGCAGGCCGGTCACGATGCGCTCGACCGTGCCCGAGCGCGCCGTGCCCTGGACCGCGCCGCCGACCTGGCCCGGCGCAGCGGTGCCCGGTTCGAACCCGGCGACGCCGACCCCCACCACTGCGGGCGTGTCCTGCTGGCCGGCTTCCCCGATCGGCTGGCGGTCCGCCGCTCGCAACCGGGCAGTTTCCAACTGCGCAGCGGCGCCGGCGCGCTCACCTCAGCCGACGACCCACTGGCCGGGGAGGCGTTCATCGTCGCCGCCGACGTGGACGGTGATCGCAAGCAGGCCCGCGTCCGCATGGGCGCCGCCGTGGATCCTGCCGACATCGTCGACGTCCTCGCCGAGCAGGTGGAGGTTCGTGACGACGTCGTGTGGGACCGTGAGCGGGGCGACGTCGTGGAGCGCATCGAGTGGCGCCTGGGCGGGATGATGCTGCAACAGCAGGTGCGCGCCGCGCCGGTTGGTCCGGCGACGACTGTTGCACTGCTGGATCGGGTCCGGGTGACGAGGATGGCGGTGCTGGCCGGGGACGGGGCGGCGGCGCTTCGGGCGCGGGTGGGCTTCGTGCGTCAGGCCGTGGGCGAGGAGTGGCCGGACTGGGGCGACCGTCAGCTGCTGGCCACTCTGGACGTGTGGTTGGCCCCCTACGTCGACGGCCTCACCAGCGTGAGCGAGCTCACCCGGCTCGACGTGGGCATGGTCCTGATGGCCGGGCTCAGCTGGGATCAGACCCGACAGCTGGCCGACCTGGCGCCCGTCACGCTGAGCACCCCGTCGGGCCGCCACGCGCCCATCGACTACACCCGCGCCGCCCCTACTGCGTCCGTGCGCGTCCAGGACCTGTTCGGCCTCACCGTGCACCCAACGGTCGCCGGCGGGCGGGTGCCGATCACCCTGGAGTTGCTCTCGCCTGCCGATCGGCCGATCCAGATCACCTCCGACCTGGCCGGGTTCTGGCGCGGCTCGTGGGCCGAGGTGCGCAAGGAGATGGTCGGCCGCTACCCCAAGCACCACTGGCCCGCGGACCCCACCGTCGCCCCGCCGCGCCGCCTTCGCTAACGCCACGCTTCACGTGATCAGCCGGCATCGCCTGACCGACCACACCGGCTGATCACGTGCGTTGATCACGTGCGTTGATCACGTGCGTTGATCACGTCGGTTGGATCGCGTGGAGGGCGGGCGGGAACGACACAGGCCCCGACCGGATCGGTCAGGGCCTGGTAGTGCGGTGGAGGTGAGGGGAATTGAACCCCTGGCCTCAACAGTGCGATTGTTGCGCTCTGCCAACTGAGCTACACCCCCGCAGGGCAGCGACAGTGTAGCGCTGCGAGTCCGCTGCGGGCGGGGCGAGTTCAGGCGGCGCGGTAGTAGGAGTCGCCGTCGTTGCGCTCCATGGCCCGCAACTGCACCAGCTTGTAGCAGTAGATGCCGAGGGCGACGAACGCCACGGCGAACACGTACAGCAGCGCGGTCGCCTTCGTGGTCGCGGCGAGGAACAGGGCGACCACGGTGACCAGGAGCAGGGTAACGAGGGCATTGGTGCGGCGGCGGCGCAGCAACTCACGCTGGCTGACCTGCGGCGCGGGGCGGCGAGCGGGGCGCTGTGGGGTGCGGCTGCGGTTGACCCGAGCAGCGTCATGATGGCGAGGTGCCTGCTCACGCGGACCGTGCTGGCGGGTACCGGCGGTCCGGGTGGGCGCCTGCAGGGTTGCGTGGTGGGCAACGTTGCGACCGTCGATGTTGATCTTGGCGGTGGCCCGGGTGTGTCCCGAGTGGGCCAGCGGCCGGGCCATGGCCCGCATCGGGGCGACCTGGCGGGTGGGGACCGTTCGCTGAAGGGTGGAGAGGTGCCGGCGGAAGTCGTGGATCGACGAGTTCGGGCGGTTGTCGACGCGGGACCGGAACAGGGGCGGGATCAGCACCGCGGCCCACGCGGCAACCATGGCGAGCAACACGATCTTGCCCATCAGCGTCTCTTCGTCCTTTGTGTCGGGTCAGTAGCCCCGGTCCGCCGGGACGACTCACATCGGTTGTTACGAATCTACAACATTCGTCACAGGAACCGACGCATTCGGCGCATCTTCGACATCGGTCACGTCGTGACGTCGGTAGAGCCCGGACCGACCGCCCTGCTTCTCCCACAGCGCCAGGTCACCGATGACCATCCCCCGATCGGCCGACTTGCACATGTCGTAGATGGTCAGCGCCGCCACCGAGCAGGCGTGGAGGGCTTCCATCTCGACCCCGGTGCGGTCCACGGTGTCGACCTGGGCCTCGATGGCCACGTGGTCGTCACCAATCTCGAAGTTGACGGTGACGGCCCCCACCAGGAGCGGGTGGCACAGGGGGATCATGTCGCTGGTGCGCTTGGCCGCCTGGATCCCGGCAACGCGCGCCACGGCCAGCACGTCACCCTTCTTGACCTCCCGATTGGCGATGGCCACGGTGGTTTCCGGGCGCATGTACACCTTGCAGCGGGCGACGGCCTTGCGGTGCGTCGGCTCCTTGGGCGTGACGTCCACCATGCGCGCCCGGCCGAGAGGGTCGAGGTGGGAGAAGGTCAACTCGCTCATCCGCTGGACCAGGGTAGTCGAGCGACTCCTGGCTCAGCCGCCGATCTGGCTCATGGTGCGGCGCGGCCGGACGAAGGTGATCTGGTTGATCTGGTGCCCGGCCCACTTCGCCCCGACGGCGCGGCGGATCGCCTCGGCGAGGTCGTCGTCGGTGGCCCCGCCGCGCAGCAGGGCGCGCAGATCGGATTCGTCGGTGGCGAACAGGCAGGTGCGGAACTGCCCCTCGGCGGTCAGCCGAACCCGGTCGCAGTCGGCGCAGAACGGCTGAGACACGCTGGGGATCACGCCAACGGTGCCCGCTCCGTCCACGTAGCGCCAGCGATCCGCAGGGGCCGCACCGTGGCTGGGAACGGCGTCCAGCGGGAACACCTCGTGAATCGCCGCGACGATCTCGGCCTGGGTCACCACCATGTCGTGCATCCAGCGGCCGTCGGCGTCGAGCGGCATGAACTCGATGAACCGGACCTCGACGCCGCGGTCACGGCCGAAGCGGGCCAGGTCGACGATCTCGTCGTCGTTGACCCCTCGTTGGACGACGGCGTTGATCTTCACCGGGGCGAACCCGGCCTCCTGGGCCGCGGCGATCCCATCCAGCACTCTGGTTAGCTCGTCCCGCCGGGTCATCTCCAGGAACCGATCGGCGCGCAGGGTATCGAGGCTGATGTTGACACGCTGCAACCCGTGGGCGCGCAGGTCGGCCGCCATCGAGCGAAAGGTCGCCCCGTTGGTGGTCAGCGCCAGGTCCGGCGCCATCCCGGCGCGCGGTGACGGGCTGTCGGGCGGGACGCGCAGTTCGGCCAGCTTGCCGACGAGCACCGGCAGGTGGGCGCGCACCGTCGGCTCACCGCCGGTGAGACGCAGGCCGTCGACGCCGAGCCGCTCCACGAACAGCCCGGCCAGGCGGGTGATCTCTTCGAAGGTCAGCACCTCGCTGCGCGGCAGCCACACCATGCCCTCGGCCGGCATGCAGTACGTGCACCGGAAGTTGCAGCGGTCGGTGACCGAGATCCGCAGGTCACGCACGGTCCGCCCGAACGTGTCGACCAGCGGCGCATCACCCATCCGCTCAGGCTACCGAGCCCGGCCGAGGTCGGCCCGCGCCGCCACAGGCGGCCCTCACCCCCGATCCACCCTGTTTGTTCACCTGATCTCCAGTGGCACGGGAGATGAGGTGAACAAACGGGCGCGGGCTGCGGGCGAGCCGCTATGGGCCGGTTGGCACGCTGAGCAGCAGGGTTGGCACCTCGTCACCGGCGGCCACGCCGTCGCCGTCGCCGACGATGGCCAAGCCGCTGGCCAGCGCGGTTGCGGCGAGCTGGTGGCTGCCCTGGGCGCCCACCGGCGTGACATGCACCCGGCCGTCGGCGCCGAAGGTCGCCACCACCCGCACGAAGTGGGTCCTGCCGTCGGGACGCCGACGGATCGGGACCCCGGCGACGGCGGGCACCTGCGGACGGTCGATGGGCGTGAACCCCATCATCTGGCGCAGCGCCGGCCGGGCGAACAACTCGAAGCTCACCAGTGACGACACCGGGTTGCCTGGCAGCCCGAACACGGGAACCTGCCGCTCGCCGAGCAGGCCGAAGGCGAAGGGTTTGGCGGGCTTGATGGCGATCTGCATCCAGCGCATCTCGGCGATGTCGGAGAGCACGGCCTTGACCACGTCGTAGTCCCCCATGCTGACCCCGCCGCTGGTGACGATGGCGTCACAGGTCTCGGCCGCGCGGCGCAGCACGTGAGCGAGCGCGGCCTCGTCGTCGGCGACGATGCCGAGATCAACCGGTGTCGCACCCGCCTCGGCGACGGCGGGCACCAGCATCGTCCGGTTGCTCTCGCGGATCTGCCCGGGGCGCAGCGGGCCGCCGTCGTCGACCAGCTCGTCACCGGTGGACAGCACGGCCACCCGAGCCGGCGGGATCACCGCCACCCGGCGGGCGTTGATGCTGGCCAGCACGCCGGCCACCGCGCCCGTCACCACCGTGCCCGCGAGCAGCACGGTCTGCCCGGCGGTGACGTCGTCGCCCACACTGCGCACGGCGTCGCCGACGGCGACACCACGGTCGACCCGTACGGACCGACCCCCGTCGAGCCGCTCGGTCACTTCCACCATCACCGCGGCGTCGGCCCCGGCGGGCATCGGCGCACCGGTCATCACCCGGATCGCCTGGCCGGGGCCCACCGTCATCGCGCTGTTCCCCCCGGCGGCAACCTCGTCGATCACCGTCAAGACCACGGGCACCTCGGCCACATCGGCGGCGCGCACGGCGTAGCCGTCGACCGCGGTGTTGGCGAACGGCGGGACGTCCTCGGCCGAGACCACATCGGCAGCGAGCACCCGGCCGACGGCTTCGCCACAGGGAATCTGCGCCGGGACCAAGGGGCGGCAGCGCTGCAGTACGTACTGGCGGGCCTCGCCGTGGGGAATCACCCGGCCGAGGGTAGCAACGGCCGGCGCAGCGCCGTCAGACTGACCGGATGGACCTCCTGCAGGCCTTCAGCCCCGACGGGCGCCGTGTCGGGTGGGAGACCTGGGACGGTGCCCATCGTGAGGACACGAGCATCGTCTGGGAGAACGAGGGCTGGACGGTGGTCGGCGACGTCGGCCGCGAACGAGTCCAGTACGTGCTGCGGATCAACGCCCTGTTGCACGTGCGCCAGTTCCTGCTGTTCCGTGACCTCGACGAGCCCGACCTGTGGCTGGGCACCGACGGCGCCGGACGGTGGGGCGAGGTCAACGGCGCCCACCGACCCGACCTGGACGGTTGCGTCGACCTCGACCTGTGCTGCACCCCATTCGGCAACACCCTGCCAATCCGCCGGTTACCCCTGGCGGTGGGTGACCGCACCACCATCGACGTCGCCAGGATCGATCCGGAGACGCTCGACGTGCGCCGGGTGCACCGCCGCTACACCCGCCTCGCCCCCAGACGCTGGCGGGTCGAGACCGAGGACGGTGACGCCGCCGTGGAGTTCGAGGTGGACTCCTACGGCGTGGTCACCGACGTTCCCGATCAGTGGCGGCGGGTCGCGCCGTCACCGGCCGGCGCCTAGCGCTCGTTCGCCAACCGCCGGCGCAACCACTCCAGGGCGCCGGGCCCGATCTCGGGGTCGTCGAACACGGTGTCCACGACGGCCTGGAACCAGCCGAGCGGGTTCCCGGTGTCGTGGCGGACGCAACGGTTCACGACGCCGTGGAACGGCCCGGCGCCCGCTTGGGCCCGCAGGGCGTCGGTGAGCTGGATCTCACCACCGGCCCCGGGGGCGGTGCGGTGCAGCAGATCGAAGACGTCGGGCGTCAGCACGTAGCGGCCGATGATGGCCAGGTTGCTGGGCGCGTTCGCCTGGGGCTTTTCGACCATCGTGCGGATCGGAATCACACCATCGGAGTCGGCTGCAGCGGCGGGCGCGACGATCCCGTAGCGGTGGAGCTGATCGTCGGGCACTTCCTGCAGGCCGACGACCCCGCCCCCGGTGCCGCCGTGGACGTCGATCATCGTGCGCAGCAGGGAGGCGCCGTCCATGATCTCGTCGGGCAGGAGCACGGCGAACGGCCGCCCGCCGACCAGGCGCTCGGCGCAGCCCACCGCATGACCGAGACCGCGCGGCTCGTCCTGGTAGACGACGCTGATGTCGACGTCACGGCCGATCTGCTCCACTGCGTCGGCCTCCCGGGTGTGACCAGCGGCGCGCAGGTCGGCAACCAGGCCGGGGGACGGGTGCAGGTAGGCCTCCAGTGCCGGCTTGTTCCGGCTGGTGACCACGATGAGGTGCTCGATGCCCGCGTCGAGGCACTCGTCGATGATCCGCTGGATCGCCGGCTGCGAGCCCACCGGCAGCAACTCCTTCGGCACGGCCTTGGTGAACGGGAGGAATCGCCGGCCGAGGCCGGCCGCGGGGATCACGCCGACGCGCACACTCATGAACGGGCGAGGTTAGCCGAGCGCGATTAGCACTCGGTTGTCTAGACTGCTAATCCCGTTCGACCGACCGACCCTTTGCGAGCCCTCGATGCCCACCTACGTCTACAAGTTCATCGACACCGGCGAGACCATCGAGGTCCAGCAGGCCTTCACCGATGCGTCGCTCACCGAGGCGGTGCACCCCGCAACCGGCGAGACGCTGCAGGTCAAGAAGGTGTTCACCCCCGTCGGGGTGACCTTCAAGGGTGGCGGGTTCTACAAGACCGACAGCCGTGGCGGTTCGTCGAAGTCGTCGGGCAGTTCGGCGTCGGAGTCCGGCCCGCCGTCGTCGGCATCGAGCACCGGCGAGTCGTCGACCAAGGCGGACACGTCGAAGTCGGCCACGTCGAAGGCGGCCACGTCGGAGTCCTCGGCATCGAGTTCGTCGAACGGGTCGGCGTCGTCCGCGAGCACCACGTCGGCCGCGTCCTCGCCGAGTTGACGACCGGCCGCCACCGATAGGGTGGCGAGAACCGACTCCCCCACCCGTACCGGCGCCGCAGCGCGCCCGTTGGAGGAGGTCCGCCATGCATCTCGTGGCGAGCATCAGGTGGTGGTTGGCGAGGGCACGTTGGCCGGTGTGGGCGGCGCTGGCCGGGCTGGCCCTCACGGCCGGCTGGATCACCGGACGCCACGTCACCGCCCTGGACGGCGCCCGCCGGTCATGGGGCCAAGCCCGCCCGGTGTGGGTCGCCACCGCCACGGTGGAACCCGGGCAGCCGGTGCGCGCCGAGCGTCGCAGCTACCCAGCCGCGGTAGTCCCCCCGAGCGCCGTCACCAGCCTGGGCGACACGCCCGTCGCCCAGCACCGCATCGCCGCCGGCTCGATGTTGACCGGCGTCGACCTGACCCCGGCCGGAGCGGCCGCGCTGATCCCCGCCGGGTGGATCGCCGTGCCGGTCGCCGACGAATCCGCAACCTTCCGCCCCGGCGACTCCGTGGTTGCCTTTGCCGATGGCCACCTGATCGCCACCGGCGTGGTGACCGCCGTGACCGCCCAGCACGTCACCCTGGCCGTCCCGACGCCGTCGGCCGCGGGGCTGGCCGCGGCGAGCGCCGACGGGCGGGTCACCCTCGGCCTGCGCGCCACCCCGCCAGGATCACCAGCAACACGATGAACCCGAGAGCCACCCGGTACACCACGAACGGCGTGAAGCTGCGCGAACGGACGATGCGCAGGGTGCCCCACACGGCCAGCACCCCCGACAGCCCGCTGGTGATGATGCCCACCACCATCGGTGTACCCAGGCCGTCGGGCACCCCGTCGGAGGCCAGCTTGGCCAGCTTGTAGAGCACTGCCCCCGCCGTGACGGGGATGGCCATCAGGAAGCTGATGCGCGCCGCGGCGTCACGGCTGAACCCGAGGTACCGACCGGCGGTCATCGTGATCCCGCTGCGTGAGGTGCCGGGGTTCAGCGACAGCACCTGCGCCAGACCGATCTTGATCGCGTCGTTCCGGCCGAAGTCCTCCACGGCCCGAGCACCGCGCCGGTGATCAGCCCAGGCCAGCAGCAAGCCGAAGAAGATCAGCGACTCGGCGATGATCCACGGCTTGCCGAGCTGTTCGTCGATGTACTTCTCGCCCACCGCCCCGGCAATGGCCGCCGGGATGCTGGAGAGCACGAACAGCCAGGCCAGCTTGCCGTCCGTGGTCGCCGGCCGCTGGCGGCCCATCACCATCTTCACCCCATCGCGCACGTACCGCGCGAGGTCACGGCGGAAGTAGCCGACGACCGCAACGAGCGTGCCGAGGTGCAGGGCTACGTCGAAGGCCTTCTCGATCGAGGCGTTGTCGAAGTCGTGCCAGCCGAACAGCCACGGCACCAGCAGCAGGTGCCCGCTCGACGAGATGGGGAAGAACTCCGACAGCCCCTGGACGAGGCCGAGCACGATCGCATGGAAGATGGGCACGGGTGTCTGTTCTACAGGCTTGCAGTGCCTGGCACGACGCGTGCCGACCACGGGCGGGGTTCGTCCCAGTGATGGCCGGCGATCCGGCCACGGCGCAGGTTGGTCAGGAACTCCCCCGGCCCGTCGAAGTCGGGCATCTCGACGAAGGCCGCACCGATGGCCAGGGGGACGTGCGCGTCACTGCCCGCGCCGGCGGCGATGCCGTGGAGCGCTGCCCACTCGGCGGCCCTGCGGTTCAGGCTGGGCAACGACGTCTTGGCGTTGAACACCTCGACGGCGTCGATCAGATCGGCGTCGGCCAGGTCCTGGAGCGCCGCCTCATGGAGGTTTCGGCGCATCGGATCGAAGGGGTGCGGGACGTAGACGAGGCCGCCCTGACCACGGATGGCCTCGGCCGCCTGGCGCGGCGCGATCCCTGCGGGGACCCGTTCGGTCAGGAACAGGCCGATGATCTCCCCGGCGTGGGTGCGCAGCTCCTCACCGATGATCACCCGGCAGGCCAGCTCACCGGCGAGGCGGCGGGCGCCGGCGACGGTCTGGTGATCGGTGATGCACAGCACGTCCAACCCGGCTGCCGCCACGGCGCCGGCCAGCTCGTCGGGCGTCGTGGTGGAGTCACCGCTCCACATGGTGTGGCTGTGCATGTCCACCCGCACCCACCCGGGCGGGCACGGCGCGGCCAGATGCGGGTGTCGCTCCACCGCGCCGGCCGGCGGCCGCGGCGGCCCGCCATCGATCCGCCGCGGTCCACCGGGGTCACTGCCGGGGTGCACGTCGGTCGGGGCCATCCCGGCGAAGTTACCGCCACGGCGCCGCCGTAACCTGCGAGCGTGCGGGTCCGCTCCCACCGCAAGAAGCTGATGCTCATCCTCGGCGCCGATCGACTGCTCGGCCGCCATCTGGTCCGGGCGTCCGAGGTCGATGGTTGGGAGCTGGTCGCGCCGCCGCCCACCATGCTGGACCTCTGTGACCGGGAGGCGACGATCGACGCGGTGTGTGGGTGGAAGCCCAACGCCGTCGTCAACCTCCCGCCGCGTGGCGACCAGCGGCGGCTGATCGTCGATGGGACGCGAAACATCGCGGTGGCCGTGGCCAAGTCGGGCACACGCTTCGTCCACGTCTCGACCGACGCCGTGTTCCGCGGCCGCTCGGTGCCCTACGACGACGGCGACCGGCCCGACCCGATCACCGACGAGGGCGCCTGGCGGGCGCGGGCCGAACTCGAGGTGCTGCGGACCTATCCCGACGCCACGGTGGTCCGCACGTCGATGCTGTACGGCACCGACGACCTGTCGGACTTCCAGCGCCTCGTGCAGCGGGTGTGCACCGGCGAGGCCGAGGAGGCGTTCTGCACCGACGAGGTCCGCTGCCCCACGCACGCCGGAGACCTCGCCGCGGCGATCAGCCGGATCGCCCACTGGCGCCGCCACGCCGGGGTCCTGAACGTCGCCGCGCCCGAGTACCTGAGCGTGGCCGAGTTCGCCGAACTGAACGCCGTGTGGCTCGGTCACGAGCCGCGGATCATCACCCGCACCACGATCGCGGCGAAGGGCGACGCCCGTGCGGGCATGGTGGTGCTCGACAGCCGCGTTGCCGGGCGTCTCGGCGTGCGTTGCCGCGTCGTGGGCGAATGGCTGGACGATCCGGCGTAGTCCGACTCACCCGTCCCGATACCCGTGCGCGAATCTGCACCCATGACTGCGAGCGTTGTTCGCCACATCCACCACGGCCTGCCGTTCACCGACGACGACTCGTCGATCGCCGCCGCGCTGGAGGACGTGAGCATCCCCGTCTTGCTGTGCTCTCTGGTGCACCTGACCGGCGACCCACAGTGGGTACGCGGTGATCTGAAACCGGCCGGGGCGTTCCTCAACGAGTATCAGGGGTACATGAGCGAGGCGGACAAGGCCGAGGCGAGGCGGCGGGCGCTGCCGGTCCTCGCCGCCTACCGCGACCGCGGCTGCCCGGCGCTGCCGCCGCCGGCGCCTGACGTGCTGCGCGAGATGATGCACTTCCTGCTGTGCGCGCCCATCCCGGACGACTCCGTGGACATGTTCGTCGAGGACCTCCAGCTCGACGGTCCGCAGTGGGCAGACACCTCCTGGGCGGACTCACTGACCGCCGAGCAGCGCTCCGCCTACCCGGTGTTGATCGTCGGCTGCGGCGAGGCCGGCCTGCTCGCCGGCGTGCAACTGCGCCAGGCGGGGATCCCCTTCACCATCGTGGAGAAGAACGCCGGCCCCGGGGGGACCTGGTTCGAGAACACCTACCCCGGGGCACGGGTGGACATCGGCAGCCACTTCTACACGTATGCCTGCGACGGTGGTGAGCACTGGAGCGAGTATTTCGTCCAGCACGCTGAACTGCAGCAGTACTTCGAGGGGGTACTCGACGAGCACGGTGTGCGTGACCACTGCCGGTTCCAGACCGAGGTCACCGCGCTGCGCTGGAACGGCGAGGAACGGCGCTGGTGCGCCGAGCTTCGTGGCGCCGACGGCGCCGTCGACACCCTGACCGCCAGGGTCGTGATCAGCGCCGTGGGATCGCTGAACCGCCCGAAGCTGCCCGACATCCCGGGGATGGACGACTTCGCCGGGCCGTCGTTCCACTCGGCCCGCTGGGACCATTCGGTGGACTACCGGGGCATGAGGGTCGCCCAGATCGGCGCCGGGGCCAGCGGGTTCCAGATCGCCCCCACCATCGCGCCCGACGTCGCCCAGCTCACTGTGTTCCAACGGACGGCGCAGTGGATGTTCCCCAACCCGAACTACCACCGTGGCGTGCCTGCCGGGGACGCCTGGGCGATGCGCCACCTGCCGTTCTACGGGCGCTGGTTCCGGCTGCTCACCTTCCTGCCCGGCGGTGGCCTGACCATGGACCGCAGCCGGATCCAGCAGGGCTTCGACGACGGCAAGGACGGCGTGGCGATCAGCGAGGGCAACCGGATCACCCGCGAGTTCTTCACCAACTGGATCATCAGCCAGGTGGGTGACGATCCCGACCTGCAGGCCAAGGTCATCCCCGACTACCCGGCGTCGGGCAAGCGCACCCTGCAGGACAACGGCTCGTGGCTGTCGTGCCTCACCCGGGACAACGTGGAGCTGGTGCGCACCCCGATCGAGCGCATCGTCGCCGACGGCGTGGTGACCACCGATGGGCGGCACTACCCGGCCGACATCATCTGCTACGCCACGGGCTTTCGGCACAACGACTTCCTGTACCCGATGGAGGTCGTCGGGCGAAGCGGGCGGGCGCTGCGAGAGGTGTGGGGCGACGAGCCCACCGCCCACCTCGGCATCACCGTCCCCGACTACCCGAACCTGTTCTGCCTGTACGGGCCGGGGACCAACCTGGCCCACGGCGGCAACCTGATCTACCAGTCCGAGTGCCAGATGCGCTTCGTGCTCGACGGCATCCGCCGGCTGATCACCGGCGGCTACGACACCATCGAGGTCACCCACGCTGCGTACGAGGAGTACGCGGCTCGCTACCGCAGCGAGATCGACCAGATGGTGTGGTCACACCCGACGATCAAGAACTCGCACTACAAGAACCCGCAGGGCAAGGTGTTCACCCTGTCACCGTGGCCCACCCAGGACTACTGGCGTTGGACCCACTCCCTCGACCCCGCCGACTACACCTTCACCCCACATCCGTGAGCGTTGGGCGGCTGGGGCGGCCCGGGCGCTCACGAGGCGGGAGCTTCGTGAGCGTTGGGCGGCCACAGCGGTCCCGACGCTCACGATGGGGTGGGGTCAGGTGCCCGACAGCATCACGTCGGCGATGACCAGGCTGACGCCTGCGGCCGACATCGGCAGCCACTCGACGTCGGCGCCCACGTCGACCACGTCGAGCAGCATCCGCTGCAGCGTCGAGCCGAGGGTGAACTCGCGCACCGGTTGGCCAAGCTGACCGTTGGTGATGCTGAGCCCGGAAGCGCCGGTGGAGAAGTCGCCCGAGATCGGGTTGACGCCGCTGTGCATGCCGGAGACCTCGTAGATCAGCACCCCGTCATCGATGCCGGCGATCAGTTCCTCGGCCGACCGGGTGCCGGGCTGCAACTGCAGCGCCAGGCAGCCGACTCCCGGTGTGCCCTTGAACCCGCCGCGCACGGCGTTGCCAGTGCTGGCCGAGGTCATCCGCCTGGCCGAATAAGTGTTGTGCACGAACTGGCGCAGCACGCCGTTGTCGATCAGCACGTTGCGCCGCGCCGCCAGTCCCTCACCGTCGACATCGGTAGCCGTGTAGGCCAGGGGGTTCGTGGGATCGTCGACCAGCGTCACCAGGGGGTTGGCCATGGCATCACCCAGCCGGTCACGGAACAGGCTGCGCCCCTTGCTGACGCTCTCGCCGTTCAACGTGGCGCCGATGATCCCGAGGAACTGGGCGGTCACGTAGGGGCTGAGCACCACGGTCGTGCGCTTCGAGGCCGGCTTGATCGCGCCCAGCAGGCGGGTAGCCCGCTCGGCGGCGTCGCCACCGGCCTTGGCCACGCTGAGCTCGTCCGGCTGGCGGCCGACGCTGAAGCCGAAGCCGGTCTGCATCTCGCCGTCGTCCTCGGCCAACGAGCTGACCACCAGGTAGCACCCGTTCTCCCGGCCGTATCGACGGATGCCGGCGGTGTTCGCCACGGCGGCCTCGGCGCCGCCGTCGGCGTAGTTGGCGTCCTCCACCGTGACCCGGGCGTCGGCGCCGAGCACGTACTGCTCCAACTCCTTGGCCAGGGCGATCTTGTCCTCGACGGCGAAGTGGGCCAACTCGTCGCTCCACAGCTCGACGTCGGTGACCGTCACACCATCGGGCTGGGCGACCCCGGCGAACGGGTCGGTGGTGCCGAAGGCCACGTTCTCCCGGGCGTCGGCCAACACCTCGGCGACCACACCGGGGTCCAGCGTCCCGGCGTAGGCGAACCCGGTCTTGCCGTCCCGGATGACGCGGATGCCGATGCCCTCGCTCTGGGCGCTGACGAAGTGCTCAACCTCACCCCGATAGACACGCACGTCGGTCTCCGAGCCGCGGGCAACGAAGGCCTCGACCTGCTCGCCAGGCTTGGCCATGGCGACGACTCGGTCGGCGATGTCCAGCAGGCCGCTCATGCCGCCGTACCGCCGATGGTCAGCGCCTTGACCCGCAGCGTCGGCTGGCCGTCGCCGACGGGGACCCCCTGGCCGTCCTTGCCGCAGGTTCCCGGGCGGCCCATGGCGAAGTCGTTGCCGAGCATGTCGATGTCGGACAGGACCTGGGGGCCGTTGCCGATGAGGTTGCCCTCACGCAGCGGCTCGGTGATCACGCCGTGCTCGATCAGGTACGCCTCCTGCATCCCGAACACGAAGTCGCCCGACGCCGTGTTGACCTGCCCGCCGCCCAGTTCGGCGACGTACACGCCGTAGTCGGTATTGGCGATGATGTCGTCGGGATCGTCCGGTCCGTTCAACACGTAGGTGTTGGTCATGCGCACCATGGGCAGGTGCTGGTAGCTCTGCCGGCGCCCGTTGCCCGACTGGGCATGGCCCTCCTTGCGAGCCCGCAGGAAATCCCACATGTAGTCGGTCAGCACGCCGTCCTGGATCAGCACGTTGTAACCGCTGGGGTGACCCTCGTCGTCGTAACCGATGGCCCCCCACTGGCCACGCATCGTCCCGTCGTCCACCAACGTGATCAGTGGCGAGGCGACGACCTGGCCCTGCTTGCCGCGATACACCGAGCCGCCCTTGCCC